>Ga0182027_10000858_pt1 | contig 51552 bp, 61 predicted proteins | sample 712E1DmetaG_FD_121300 | JGI IMG/M metagenome (GOLD analysis project Ga0182027, IMG submission 121300) | Permafrost microbial communities from Stordalen Mire, Sweden - 712E1D metaG (Illumina Assembly) | ecosystem: Environmental > Terrestrial > Soil > Wetlands > Permafrost | place: Sweden...
ATAAGACGCGTAAGACAAAATATTCAGACGGAATGATTATCAGGCGTCGAGGGAAGAAGTAAACTATGTCAAGGTCAACTAAAAAGGGACCAGCAGTAGACGCAAAATTAGTAAAAAGAGCACTGGCAGTCAGCCACAACAGCGAAAAAACTGTTCTTAAGACCTGGTCTCGCTGGTGTACGATCATCCCTGATTTTATCGGGTTGACTATTGCGGTCCATGATGGTAGACGGCATGTACCGGTTTATATCACGGAAAACATGGTCGGTCATAGATTGGGTGAATTCGCTCCTACCCGCACCTTCAGAGGACATACGATTAAGGAAGAAGAAGCTCCCAAGAAAGCCGCCCCGGCTGCTGAAGCTACCAGTTAGGAGATAAATGGAAGTTAAATCGGTTGTAAAAAATACAGGAACATCCCCGCGCAAGATGCGGCTGCTGATTGACATGGTACGTGGAAAGAGTGTTGATGAAGCACTGGTAATGCTGAAATTTACTCCTTCAACTCATGCCCGTATTGTCGCCAAGCTGATAAAAACGGCTGTGGCAGATGCCGAAACGGCACATAATATGGCCGGCGCAAATTTGAAAGTATTAAAAATCTATTCCGATGAGGCAATGATTCTGAAACGGTATAAGGCGCGTTCCCGTCACCGCGTCAGTCCGATACAGAAGCGTTCCAGTCATATTACTGTCGTTGTTGGGGAACAGGAGGGCTAATGGGACATAAGGTTCATCCGGTTGGTTTTAGACTGGGTGTCATTAAAACTTGGGATTCCAAATGGTATTCCGACCGTCATTTCGTGACGTTTTTGCAGGAAGATCTGAAAATCCGCAAGGCCATCCAGTCGATGTATCCTGAAGCAGGTGTATCTCTGGTTGAGATTGACCGTCAGGCAAACAATGTGTCCCTGACTATTCATACGGCACGGCCCGGCATCCTTATCGGGCGTGGTGGACAGCGCGTGGATGAAATGCGGAAATCGCTTGAGAAACTGATTTCCAAGAAAGTTCAATTAAATATCAGAGAAATCCAACAGCCTGAATTCGATGCTTTCCTGGTGGCAAAGTCAATTGCCGAATCAATGGAAAGACGTGTCGCTTACCGGCGTGCATTGAAACAGGCTTTACAACGTTCAATCGTAGCCGGTGCCAAAGGGATGAGAATCCGCGCAGCCGGCCGTCTGGACGGGGCGGAAATCGCCCGTACTGTTACGATGCATGAGGGACGCGTCCCGCTGCATACGTTGCGTGCCGATATTGACTATGGTTTCACTGAAGCCAAAACTGTTATGGGCCGCATCGGCATCAAAGTCTGGATTTATAAAGGTGAAATACTCCCGGCTAAAGAGGAAGAAACCCCCGCTGAAGCCGTTGCGCAACCGGCAGCGACGCCTGAGGCGGAAGTAAAATCACCCGCAGTTGAACAGGCGATTAACGAGGCCCTGGCCGAGAAAATGGCCGCGGTGAAAGAAGAACAGGCAAAAGCGCTGGCGGAAAAGCACACCGTTAGAAGAATCCGCAAACCTGCGGCGGAAAAAACCGAAACCGCAGAAGCGCCGGCCGTTGTTGAAGCCGTCAAAGTTGAAAAACCGGCTGTCAAGAAAGTACGTAAACCTGCTGCCGAAAAAGTTGAAGAAACGGCAGTTGTAGAAGAAGCCGAAGAAAAGCACACAGCGAAAAAAACTACTCCGGCACCGGCGGCAGCGAAGCCGAAAGTTGTCAAGGCTAAGAAACCGTCCGATGTAACGGAAGAACCAACAGCGGAAAAGTAGGGAGATTTTAATGTTACAACCTAAAAGAGTAAAATTCCGCAAAGTTTCAAAAGGGCGCCGGAAAGGCACTGCCCACTCCGGGGATGTTGTCACATTTGGTGATTATGGATTAAGAGCGGAAGAGTCCGTGTGGGTGACAGCGCGTCAAATCGAAGCAGCCCGCCGTGCCATTACGCACTATGTGCGCCGCGGCGGAAAAGTTTATATCCGTATTTTCCCGGATAAAACAATTACCAAAAAACCGGCGGAAACTCGTATGGGTTCCGGCAAAGGCACGCCGGACCATTGGGTGGCTGTAGTTAAACGCGGGCGCATCATGTTTGAAATGGGCGGGGTCGATGAGGCAACTGCCAAAGAAGCAATGCGTCTGGCAGCCAACAAATTACCGGTCGATGCCAAATTTGTTACCAGGAAGTCAAGCGGTCTGGGCAGCCTTACCAAGACCAGGGAGTTAGAGTCCGTTGAAAGTTAGTGAAGTCAGGGCGATGAGCTCCGAAGAATTAACCAAGCAGCTTCAGACGGCTAACCGGGAACTTTTTGATTTGCGTCTTAAAGCAACGACCAAACAACTGGTGAACCATCGGGAAATTCCCCGGGCCAGAAGAAAGATTGCGGTAATACAAACAGTTATCAGAGAAAGGGAACTGGCAGGAAAATAAAACCTGTCCAAGTATGAAAATCTGTCAGCAAATGGCAGAAGAAAAGGGTATAGTCTATGACAATAATTCTGAAAAGTAAAGTAGGGCAGGTTTCGAGCAACAAGATGGATAAAACCCTCGTTGTGCTGGTTGAATCCCACCGGAACCACCCTTTATACAAAAAGACCATTAAAAAGGTGAAGCGGTATAAAGTTCATGATGAAAAGAATGAATGTCAGATCGGCGATACCGTAAAAATTGTCGAAACCCGCCCCTTATCCAAAGAGAAACGATGGCGTGTTGAAGAAATTATCATCAAAGCCGCGGCGATCGAAGTTAAACCGGAAGAGATTGCCACCCCGGCGGTATTAACCGAAGCAAAGAAGACAGCAGTTGAAGTTGTTGATGAAGCAGCCACGGCTGTTACCGAAACCAAACCGGAAGAACAGAAAGAATAAATCTTGGGGTAAGATGAAGTGATAGAGATATATACCAGATTAAAGGTGGCGGACAATACCGGTGCACGGCAGGTAATGTGCGTTAACGTCCTCGGCGGCAGCGGCCGCAAGTACGCTCATGTCGGCGATGTTATTGTCGGCAGCGTGAAAAAAGCAGTTCCCGGCGGTTCGGTAAAAGCCGGAGACGTCGTCCGGGCGGTAGTAATCCGGACCACCAGACCGCAGCGTCGCGCCGACGGCACCTATATCAGTTTTGACGATAATGCCGCCGTCATCCTCACTGAAAAGAATAACCCCAAAGGAACTCGTATTTTTGGCCCGGTTGCCAGGGAATTAAGGGAAAAGTTGTTTACCAAGATTCTCTCTCTGGCGCCCGAGGTATTATAAGGAGACAGGCGATGAAAATAAAAAAGGATGATAACGTCCTGGTTATCGCCGGCAAAGATAAAGGCAAAAAGGGCAAAGTACGCTTTGTATTTCCTAAAGACCATCAGGCTCTTATTGAAGGCGTCAATATTATCAAGACGCACAGCAAAGCGAAAGCTCAGGTTAAACAGGCAGGAATTATTGAGCGGGAAGCGCCGATTGATTTATCGGATTTAATGCTGCTCTGCAATCGTTGTAACCATCCGGTTCGTGTTGGTTACAAAACCCTGGACGACGGTAAAAAAGCAAGAATTTGTCGTGCTTGTGGTGAGGTAATCGAATAATGGCTGGTCTGAAAGAAAAGTATAAAAAAGAAGTAATGCCCAAACTGATAGAAGTAAAAGGCTATCAGAATGTGATGGAAGTGCCGAAGGTCGTCAAGATCGTGGTAGGAATTGGTTTAGGCGAAGCAGTCGTCAACGCTAAGGCCCTGGAAGGGGCGGAAAAAGATTTGCCGATTATTACCGGGCAAAAACCGATCGTGACCCGTTCCAAAAAATCCATCGCTAACTTTAAGTTACGCGAAGGTATGCCCATCGGTTTGAAAGTCACATTGCGCCAGGAAAGGATGTGGGACTTCCTCGACCGGCTGGTGAACGTCGTTTTACCGCGGGGACGTGAGTTTCAGGGTGTGCCCCGCAACGCTTTTGACGGCCGCGGCAATTATACCCTCGGCATGAAAGAGCAAACGATTTTCCCTGAAATAGAATTTGACAAAGTGGATAAAGTTCGCGGACTGGAGATAACAATCGTAACTACCGCCAGGACCGATGAAGAAGGTCGATTATTATTGGAATTGCTGGGCATGCCGTTCAGTAAGGAATAATGGAGTTTAAATGGCTAAAAAGTCGGAAGTTGCTAAATGGAGACGGACTCCTAAATTTGAAGTGCAGCAGCATAATCGATGCCAGGTATGCGGTCGTTCGCGTTCCTATATGCGTCGGTTCGGGCTGTGCAGAATATGTTTCCGGGAACTTGCTTTAGCCGGCAAGATTCCGGGCGTGAGAAAGTCAAGCTGGTAAGGTTATTAACCAAAGGGGGGCAAGGGTGACTATTTCTGACCCAATTGCAGATATGCTGACCCGGATACGCAATGCCACCATGGCAAGGCATGATGCGGTGCTGGTATCATCATCTAGATTAAAACTGGCGATTGCCAAGATTCTGAAGGAAGAAGGCTTCATTAAAGATTTTGAAGTCGTCCGTGAAGAATCGCACAAGAGTATCAAACTCTATATCAAGTATCAGGATAGAAATCAGCCGGTACTTACCGGATTAGAAAGGGTAAGTAAACCCGGTTTGAGAATCTATGTTGAGAAAAAAGAAATTCCCCGTGTATACGGCGGTATGGGAATCGCTATTCTCTCCACGCCGAAAGGAGTGATGACAGGGCGGCAAGCCTGGCACCAGGGAATCGGGGGAGAACTCTTATGTTATGTGTGGTAAGCGAAGACAGGAGCAAATTGTATGTCTAGAGTAGGACGTTTGCCGATACCGCTGCCCAAAGATGTAGTGGTAAAGGTTGAAAATGGCGAAATTAGCGTGAAAGGCCCCAAAGGGGAACTTCACCGGGCTTTAGGTTCTGATATTTCTATCAGCATGGAGAAAAATACGTTGGTTGTTGCCCGTGCTAACGATGAAAGAGATGTTCGTGCCCGTCACGGCCTGATGCGCGCATTAATTGCCAATATGGTCACCGGCGTGACCAAAGGCTATGAAAAAGGTATCGATATTGTCGGGGTGGGCTACAAAGTCCAGAAAACCGGCGATAAGGCAGTATTCAATGTCGGTTATTCGCATCCGGTAGAAGTTTCTCCTGATGTGGGCATTGCTTTCGCGGTTGAAGGCACCACCAAGTTGAAAATATCCGGAATCGACAAAGAAGCTGTCGGTTTAATGGCAGCGAAAATTAAGGCAATTAAACCCCACGACGCCTACAAAGGCAAGGGCTTGAGATATACCGGCGAAAAGATTAAACTCAAAGCCGGTAAAGCGGGTAAGGCAGTCGGGAAGTAGAGGTAAAGAATAAATGGCAAAATTTAACCGTAAGGTAGCTCGCGACAGACGGCACACCCGCATCCGCAGAAGGGTTGCAGGGACTGAATCCAGACCTCGTCTGAGTGTTTTTCGCAGCCTGACCAATGTTTATGCTCAGATAATTGACGATACCAAAGGAATCACGCTGGTATCCGCTTCATCGCTGGATGAAGAGATTAAGAAAGCGGCCGACGGCAAGAAAAAGGTTGATGTTTCCAAAATGGTGGGCGCCCTGGTTGCCAAACGGGCGAAAGAAAAGGGTGTCACCATGGTTGCTTTCGACCGCGGCGGATTTAAATATCACGGTAGAGTAAAAGCTCTGGCTGAAGCGGTGCGCGAACAGGGCTTGAAGTTCTAAAAGAAAATAAGGAAAGATAAGTATGGCTTTGATCAATAAGATAGACCCGGCGGAACTGGCACTGACAGACAAGTTGATTTATGTGAATCGCGTTGCCAAAGTGGTAAAAGGCGGCAAGCGGTTAAGTTTCAGCGCACTGGTGGTTACCGGTGATGGCGTCGGTCATGTCGGAGTCGGCCTGGGCAAAGCAAACGAGGTACCTGTCGCCATAAACAAAGCGAATGCAGACGCCCGTAAGAATTTAATTTCGATTAAGATGGAAGGTTCGACCATTCCCCATGAAATCGAATTAAAAATGGGTTCCGCGAAAATCCTGTTAAAACCAGCCGCGCCCGGTACCGGAATTATTGCCGGCGGCAGCATGCGGTCGGTGCTTGAATTATCCGGTATTAAAGACATACTGACCAAATCGTTAGGCACATCCAACAAAACAAATGTGGCCAGAGCAACAGTAATGGCGCTGAGCCAATTGAAAAAGCCGGCGGAAGAAATTGCCCGGAGAAAACCGGCGGAGCAGTCAACCGGGGAGGTGGTCGCCAGTGGCAAAAATTAGCATTACTTTGGTGAAAAGCGGCATCGGTTATGAAGAAGACCAGAAACGAACCCTGAAAGCGCTGGGTTTTCATCGCCTGAACGAAAGCGTGGTGCATGAAGATTCCCGTGCCATCAGAGGCATGATTAATAAAGTAAGACATTTAGTTAAAGTGGAGGAAGCAAGTTGATAAGACTGGATACACTTTCTCCTGCACCCGGCTCCCGCAAGGGCAAGAAAAGAGTCGGGCGTGGTGACGGAAGCCGAAAAGGAAGTTTTTCCGGACGGGGCTGCAAAGGACAAAAGGGCCGCGCCGGATTCAGGATGAAACCGGGTTTTGAAGGCGGGCAGTTGCCGATTATTAAACGGCTGCCGAGCCAGCGCGGTTTCACCAACATTTTTAAGACCGGTTATGACGTGGTCAATGTCGGGCAGTTAAACGCTTTCGAAGCCGGAACTGTCGTGGATATTATTTCGTTATTGGAACTCGGCCTGGTGAAAACCGGCCAGAATCCGGTGAAAATACTTGGAGATGGTGAAATCGACCGTCCGTTAACCGTCAAAGCTGATAAATTTACAGCTGCTGCTAAAGCTAAAATCGAAGCAGCCGGTGGTACAGTCGAGGAGTATAGTGATGAAGCCTCGGCAGACTAGGCCAAAGCTCGTTCAGGCAATATTGGATGCTTTCCGCCTGCCGGATTTGCGGCGACGGATTTTACTCACTTTTGCCATGCTGGTAGCATTCCGTTTCATGGCTCATGTGCCACTACCCGGTGTTGACACTGCCGCACTAAAACAGATGTTCAGCAGTAACGCCTTGCTGGGGATGCTGGATATGTTCAGCGGCGGTGCGTTAAAAAGCTTTAGTATTCTGGCCATGGGTGTTTATCCCTACATCACCTCAACGATTATCATTCAGCTGATGCAGCCGGTAATCCCGGCGTTGCAGCGGATGTCTACTGAGGGCGAAGCCGGCCAGAATAAAATTAATCGCATCAGTCACCTTTTGACTATTCCGCTGGCGGCCCTTTCGGGCTGGGGCGAAATTGTCCTGATGCAGCATAACGGCGTTATCGCTGCCACGGATGCGCTGTCCATGGTTACTATGATTATGTGTTTAATCGCAGGAACAATTTTCCTGGTCTGGTTAGGTGAACAGATTACAGAGTACGGCATCGGTAACGGTATCTCGATTATTATTTTTGCCGGTATCGTCTGCACATATCCGACAATGGTTGGCGACCTGGGGTTAGCCTGGGATACTAACAAATTTGGGGTTATCCTCTTCGCGTTAATATTACTGGCGAGCCTGGTGTTTATCGTTCTTTTCAACGAGGCCCACCGGCGTATCCCTGTGCAATATGCCAAGACTTCTTTCCACAGCGGCAGAATGTACCGTCAGACCGGAGGCACCCATATCCCGCTGAAAGTTAATGCGGCCGGCATGATCCCGTTAATCTTCTCCATGTCGCTGGTGGTTTTCCCCGGTATGATTGCGCAATTTTTCATGACGACTGCGCCGGCGCCGCCGAATATCGCCAATGCAATTTATAACATCTTCAGCCCGAATACATCTTTGCCTTTAGGAGTTGTTTACTGGCTGTTGTATTTCCTGCTGACCATCCTTGCTTCTTTCTTCTATACGATGGTTATTTTCCAGCAGCAGGATTTACCCGGTACCTTGCAGAAGCAGGGCGGGTTTATCCCAGGAATCAGACCGGGCAAGAATACGGAGTCTTACCTGAACAATGTTATCAACCGGATTACCCTGGCCGGTTCGCTATTTCTGGGAATTGTCGCCATCATCCCGTTTGTGGTGAAATTTACCACTAATGTTCAGACGGTACAGTTATCCAGCGTCGGATTAATCATTGTTGTCGGCGTGGTAATTGATACGATGAACCAGATGGAAGCGCAGTTAACAATGCGGCGCTATGAAGGGTTTATCAAGTAGGAGATTATAAGTGTACGTAGTATTTCTGGGAGCTCCCGGAGCAGGTAAAGGCACACAGGCGGCAGAAGTGGCGAAGGAACTAAAACTCGCGCACATTGCGACCGGTGATATGTTCCGCGATGCGCAGAAAAAAGGGACAAAACTGGCGCTGGAAGCCAAGACGTATATGGACAAAGGCATGCTGGTGCCGGATGAAATCACCATCAAGATGGTGCAGGAAAGGATTTCCGCGCCGGATTGTGTCAAAGGTGTGATTTTCGACGGTTTCCCGCGTAATTTAGCGCAGGCCCAGGCGCTGGATAAAGCGATGGCCGAACAGTCGAAAGCCATTGATAAAGTGGTATACATCAAAGTCTCGGAAGAAGAATTGTTAAAAAGACTCGGCGGGCGCTGGATTTGCCGGCAGTGCCAGACCCCGTATCATGAAGTCGCATCGCCTCCCAAAGTGAAAGGCAAATGCGATAAATGCGGCGGTGAGCTTTACCAGCGTTCCGATGATGTTCCGGCTACAATTAAAGAAAGATTGAAGGTGTTTTTTGCCCAAACCGCGCCTTTGATTGATTATTACACGCACACCGGTAAACTTGCGGAAGTCAACGGTGAAGGCGGAATGGAAGAAATCAAACAGCGCATACTGAATGCCGTTGGGAAGAAAAGCCCGCGGCGAGATTGAAAATGGGCATTATAATAAAAACCGACGCGGAAATCGCGATAATGAGGGAGGCTGGCAGGATAACAGCAACAGTATTGGAAATACTGACATCGAGTGTCAAACCCGGGATGCGGACCGATGAGCTGGATGCCATTGCTGAAAAAGAACCGAGGCGTTTCGGGGCGATTCCTTCATTTAAGGGTTACCGGGGTTATCCGGCAAGTTTATGTGTGTCGGTCAATGATGAAATAGTGCACGGAATACCAGACAAGAGAATCTTGCTGGAAGGTGATATAGTATCAATAGATTATGGTGTAATTTATAAAGGATTTCAGGGCGATGCGGCAAGGACGGTTGCGGTGGGCAAAGTCAATGCCGAGGCTCAGAAATTAATGGAAGTAACGGAGGGGTCGTTAAAAGCCGGCATTAAAAAGGCTTACAAAGGCAACAGGTTAGGCGATGTCTCTGCCGCCATCGAAGAATACGCCGAATCACGCGGCTACACGGTAGTGCGTGAATATACTGGCCACGGCATCGGCAGAGATATGCATGAAGACCCCCAGATTCCGAATACAACCAAGTCCCTGTTGGGAATGATGAGGGGAACGGGGCCGGTATTAAAAAAGGGGATGACCCTGGCCATCGAACCGATGGTGAATATAGGCGGATGGGAAACAAAAGTAGGTAAAAACGGATGGACGGTGAGCACCAAAGACGGCAGTCTGTCCGCCCATTTTGAAGATACCATCGCTATCACTGATAGCGAACCAGAGGTACTGACCCGTGTTTAGTTAAGGAGATTATGGCAAAGAAAGAGACTATTGAAGTTGAAGGTGTGGTAGCAGAGTCTCTCCCGAATGCGATGTTCCGGGTGGAATTAGCAAACGGTCATAAAGTACTGGCGCATATCTCAGGGAAAATGAGGGTGAATTATATTAGAATATTACCGGGTGATAGAGTATTAATCGAGTTGTCCCCGTACGATTTAACTCGGGGCAGAGTAACCTACCGGTTTAAGTAAAGAGGTAAATATGAAAGTCGGGTCTTCAGTCAAACCAAGATGTGACAAGTGCAAAGTAATCAGACGGCATGGTGTTGTCCGGGTTATTTGTACTAAAGCCAAGCACAAACAGAGACAGGGTTAGGGGAGGAAAAAAATGCCGCGTATTGCAGGTGTAGATATTCCCAGAGGGAAACAGATACTGTATTCGTTACAGTACATTCATGGCATCGGGCCGACCTTCAGCCAGAAGATTTTAGATCAGCTCGGCATCAGCCCTGAAGTGAAGGCAGATGAGCTTACGGAAGTCGAAGTCAATAAGATCCGTGAGTTAATCGATAAAGAGTATACAGTGGAGGGTGAACTTCGCAAAGAAGTAAACCTGAACATCAAACGCTTGATGGAGATCGGTTGTTACCGCGGCACCAGACACCGCCGCAATCTGCCGTCAAGGGGACAAAGGACGCGTACCAATGCACGCACCCAGCGCGGTGTAAAGAAGACGGTCGCCGGGAGAGGGAAGAAACGCGGCGCCACGAAGAAATAAATCATAATTTCAACTAATGGGAGGAAATAATGCCAGCAGGTAAAAAGGGAAAAACTAGAAAGAAAGAGCGAAAGGTAATACCCTCTGGACGTGCGTTTATCCAGTCCAGTTTTAATAATACGGTTGTGACGCTTACTGACCCGGAAGGAAACGTTCTCTCCTGGGGAAGTTCGGGCACGGCAGGATTTAAAGGGTCGAGAAAAGGCACTCCATACGCCGCGCAGTTGGCGGCTTCGGATGCCGTGAAAAAGGCGGCAAGTTACGGCTTGCGCCAGGTGGATGTGTTTGTGAAAGGTCCCGGCAGCGGACGCGAAGCAGCGATTCGGTCATTACAAGCATCCGGATTGGCGATTGCCAGCATCAAAGATATCACGCCGATCCCGCATAACGGCTGCCGTCCTCCCAAGCGAAGAAGGGTATAAGGATATAGAATAATATGGCTAGACATATAGAGGCAAACTGTCAATTATGTCGCCGCTGTGGTGACAAGTTAATGTTAAAAGGCACTCGCTGCATGACGCCCAAGTGCGTTATGGAACGGCGGCATAAAACCGCTGTTGTCGGCAGCCGGGGGCGCCGCCGCCGTGTTTCAGAGCGCGGCACGCAGTTGATTGAAAAACAGAAAGCACGTTATATCTACGGGTTATACGAACGGCAGTTCCGCCGTTTCTACGGAATCTCTGCCAAACAACCCGGTATCACCGGTGATAACCTCAAGGTTTTGCTGGAGAGAAGACTGGATAACGTCATTTATCGGCTTGGTTTAGCCGATTCCCGCCCGCTGGCTCGCCAGCTGGTACTGCACGGCCACGTGACGGTAAACGGCCACCGGGTAAACGTTCCTTCCGCCCTGGTTAATGAAGGAGATGCCATCGGTATCCGCGAAGCAAGCCTGAAAAAAGCCTATTTCAAGAAAGTCCTTGAAGAAATTAAAGCGAAGACTGTGCCCATCTGGCTGACACTGGACAGAGCTACCCTTGCCGGAACAGTGGTAACGCTGCCCGTCGTTGATGAAACGGTTGCCCAGTTTAATGGTAAAAGCATTGTTGAATACTATTCACGTTAAGGAGGTACGGATTTGACTTTGTCAGTAGTACCTAAGATTCAAGTCGTAGAAACTAGAGAGAACTTTGCCCGGTTTGCCATCGAACCATTAGAGAAGGGTTTCGGTCTCACCCTGGGGAATGCTTTGCGGCGGATTATGCTCGGGCATTTACCGGGTGCGGCGATTACCCATGTCAAAATCGACGGCGTACAGCATGAATTCTCATCTATCCCGGGTGTCAAGGAAGATGTAATCGAGTTCCTGCTGAATGTTAAAGCCATCAGGCTAAAATCCATTACGCACCAACCGGGTAAACTGATTCTGGATGTCAATAACGAAGGGAAAGTGACCGCGGCGGATATCAAACCGTCCGCCGATTTCGAAATTACCAATCCCGAAACATACCTGGCGACACTGAATTCTTCCGATGCCAAACTCTATATCGAGTTTGATGTGGAGCTCGGAAACGGTTTTAAACAAGCCGAAGCGGTGGATAATTTACCGGTGGGTACTATCCCGGTTGATGCCATCTTTACGCCGACCCGGAAAGTGAATTACCTCATCGAGCCGGTGCACGTCGGCCGGGAAGTTACGCTGGAAAGATTATATCTGGAAGTCTGGACGGATGGCACGATCGAAGCTGCTGATGCTTTGAGCCAAAGCGCCCGGATGTTAGAAGAATTGCTGGCGCCGTTCGCTACCTTCGGAAAAGTGGTGGAGGATGTTCCGGAAAAGGTTGTTTCAGAATCATCTATCCCGCAAGAGTTATTCAATATGCCGGTAGAACAGTTGAACCTTTCCGTTCGCACCATGAACTGCCTGCGGCGTGGTAACATCCAGACCGTCGGTGAAGTTGTTAATAAAGGCGAAAAAGGATTGATGACCCTGCGTAATTTCGGCGTCAAGTCACTCCAGGAATTAGCGGACCGCCTAGGCGAACTGGGCTTAACTTTAATACAGTCCGGGGAAAGTTTGACTGATTCCTCGGAGGAAGAACCCGAATCTGATTCGGACAGCAATTAATATTACATGGATATAGGTGAATGTTATGGCACGTAAATTAATTATGCACAGCAGGCGGCTTACCCGGTCATCGGGAGCGCGAAAAGCTTTATACCGGAATCTGGTAACAGACCTGTTGGGTTATGAAAAAATAACCACCACCGAAGCGAAAGCAAGAGCCGTACGCGGAGTGGCCGAAAAGATGATAACCCTTGGTAAGCAGGGCGACCTTCATGCCCGGCGGCAGGCGCTGTCATTTATTTACGGCAAGAAAACTACCGATAAAGTTTTTGATGAGCTCGCCAAACGGTATGCCGAGCGTAAAGGCGGCTATACCCGTATCGTAAAACTGGGCGCCAGACTCGGTGACGGCGCACCGATTGTACAACTTGAGCTGGTGAAATAATGACGCTGACAATGACTGCTCATGAAATTGAGCAGACCCGGAAACTGACCACCAGGATGGCATTGGTGCTGGAATATGACGGCACTGATTACGCCGGTTTTCAATGGCAGGCAAACGTTCCCAGCATTCAGAGTGAACTGGAGAATGCGGTGGAGAAGCTGACCGGCGAGAAAGTCAGGGTACTGGGTTCCAGCCGGACGGATACCGGGGTTCACGCCCGCGGGCAGGTGGTCAGTTTTGACACGACTTCGGCGCTGACCGCAGACACATTTGTCTCCGGATTGAATTTCCATCTGCCGGAAGATATCGCCGTAAAATCGGCCTGTCCGGTTGGCGATTCTTTCCTCGTCCGCAGTATGGCCGTCAGCCGGGAATATAGTTACACGATTTTAAATTGCCGCACCCGTTCCCCGATAACCTCCAGGTTTGCCCACCGGGTGAGCGGCGAACTGAATGTTGAGAAAATGAATTGGGCGTGCCAATCGTTGGTCGGCTCACATGATTTCGTATCTTTCGCCAGCGATATCAGTGATGAACCGGAAATGAGCACTACCCGCCAGGTTTATCAGGCAACAGTACAACGCAATGGAGACATGGTTGTCTTTAGGATAATGGCTAATGCTTTTATACGACATCAAATACGGAGCACTGCAGGCGCTTTAGTGCAGGTGGGTTCAGGCAAGCTGAGCGAGGCTGAATTTGTCAATATCCTCGAAGCTAAAAAAGTCGGCCTGGCCGGCCCGACACTGCCGTCTTGCGGCCTGTGTTTGGAGAGGGTAAATTACCCCTGTTCGTTTGAGGAAATGAGAAGATGAAAACGGTTACAGTCAAAGCAAGTGATGTAAAAAGAGAATGGCACACAATTGATGCCTCGGATGAGGTATTAGGCAAGCTGGCCACCCGCGCCGCCAATTTGCTGATGGGCAAACACAAACCTTTATTTGCCCGTAATGCGGATGTCGGCGATTTCGTTATCGTGACCAATGCCGCCAAAATCCAGGTTACCGGCAACAAAACAGCGCAGAAAATGTACCACAGCCATTCTGGTTATCCCGGCGGGTTGAAAACCGTCAGTCTGGAAAAACTGATGGAGACCTATCCGGAAAGGGTCATTGAGCATGCGGTAAAGGGCATGTTGCCCAAGAATCATCTGAATGCTAAAATGATGAAGCGGCTCAGGGTTTTTAAGGGCGAAGCTTCCAAGTCGCTGGGTAAATCGAAAGCTCCCGCGGTGGTCAAAGCGGAAGCGGAACCAAAGAAAGAATAATTTTTAATTTGTCTTCAGAGATAAAGGGAGGTTTCCTTGGAGGATCAGGCTTATTTTTACGGGACGGGAAGACGCAAGACGGCAATAGCCCGTGTCAAGATAATGCCGGGGAGAGGGGCGATTGTCATCAACGGCATACCTTATGAAGAGCTGTTGACTCGCATCGAACACCGCAGCATGGTGACCAAGCCGTTAATCGTTACCGAGAATCTCGGCAAATTTAATGTGGTGGTTACTACTGTCGGCGGCGGCACTGCCGGACAGGCCGGGGCGATTTGTATGGGTATTGCCCGCGCGCTGTTGAAGGCGAATGCGGAGAATCGGCTCAAGCTTAAACGGAATGGTCTGCTCACCCGCGACCCGCGCGCCAAAGAGCGGAAGAAAGCCGGTTTGAGAAAAGCCCGCAAGGCGCCGCAATATACCAAGCGTTAAACTACTCCCGATATTTGATGATATTTTGCAGATTCTCACTGGCAACAGTGAGAATCTGTTGTTCTATCGACCTTTTGGGAGGGCTGTAAATGTTGAACCGCTCTTCTCCAATCAACCTGAAACCTATCGGTGTGGTGCACAGCGATTTTAAAGAGCCGACCTCCGCCCGTCTGGATTTAAAAAAAATCAATGCTGAAATCGAAATTAATTCCGAACTGACTGAAGCGCTCGATGGGCTGGAAGGGTTCTCCCATATCATCGTCCTGTACTGGATGCACCGCGCCGTTTTCGACAAAGACAATCTGAAAACGTATCCCATGGGCAATCAAAGCGTGCCTTTACAGGGCCTGTTCGCTGTCCGCACACCCAAACGCCCGAACCCCATCGGCAAATCTACCGTACGGCTTTTATCACATCGGGACAATATCCTTCGGGTACAGGGCCTGGATGCGATTGACGGCTCCCTGGTTTTGGATATTAAACCGTACATCCCCGGCTATGATTCTGCTGCCGGCGCCACTGTTCCGGATTGGGTTAAAATTGAAGAGTACTGAAAAGACATTACTTCAGATTTATTATCGGTTATTTGAGTGCTATGGTCCGCAGCACTGGTGGCCGGGGGAAAGTCCGTTCGAAGTCATGGTGGGTGCGATTCTGACACAATCTACCGCCTGGCAAAATGTGGAAAAAGCCATTATGAATCTCAAAATCGCCGGTGCAATGTCTCCCGCCGCTTTACGGGGAATCCCCACTCCGGAGCTTGCACAGCTCATCCGCCCGTCGGGATACTACAATGCCAAGGCCCGAAAGCTGCAGACCCTTGTACGCTGGTTAAGCGCAGTTTGCGGGGATAACCTGAATGAACTCTTTACTCGTAATACCGGGGAGTTACGGTTGCAGCTGTTGGCGGTCCACGGCATCGGCCCCGAAACCGCTGATTCCATCCTGTTATATGCGGCTGATAAACCGGTCTTTGTCGTCGATTCGTACACCCGACGCATTTTCAGCCGTGTGGGTTTAGGGCCTGAAGAAGATACCTATGATGCCTGGCAAACATTTTTCATGAAAAACCTTCCGGCAGATGTGCGACTTTTCAATGAGTATCATGCTTTGCTGGTCCGCCATGGGAAAGAAGCCTGCCGTAAACAACCTGCCTGTAACAATTGTTTTCTGGTTGATATCTGCCGTGCTCGCCGGTGAACCCCGCAAACTGATGAAAAGAAAACTGTTCTGTCATCCTGCATATGTGTTAGAATGTTAGTGTAATAATTAAAGGAAATTAAGATGGCTGTATCCGCGAATAGTCCGGAAAAAAAGCAATTAAACATTAAGACCATCACTTTCGGCGATTTGACCTGGGTGGATATCACCGACCCCACCGAAGACATCACTAAATACTTAACCGAGAAATATAATTTCCACCCGATGGATATCGAGGATGCGTTAAGCCTCAGGCAGCTTTCCAAAGTTGAAGAATATCCCACTTATATCTTCGCCATTTTCCACCTGTTGAAATACAACAAGGCGACCAAAGTCAGCATCCGAAAACAGTGGTCCGCGTTTCTCGGCGATAAATATCTGGTGACGCTGCATCCTATCGAACTGACTGCTCTGGACGAGTTTTTCCATGAATGTGAATTGAATGAAGACGACCGCAACGAATATTTCAGCCAGGGTTCCGGTTACCTGCTGTACCAGATACTGGATCGGGCGCTGGATTCTTATTTCCCGGTGCTCGATAAAATCATGAACCTGACCGATGCCATCGAGGATAATGTCTTCAATGTTGGTGTCGAGGCGGCCCAGGAGTTAAGCTCGTTAAGAAGGGACATTATCACCCAACGCCGCGTGATGTTCCCCACTCGCACCTTATTGACGGAGCTGGAAAAGAAAATCAAACGCTTCAGTAAAATAGATTTAACCGTATATTTCAGCGACCTGATGGACCATATGAATAAAATCTGCGAAACGCTGGATGAAACCACCGATATCATCGAAGTTTATAAAGACGCGGATTATCTGTTAAGCAGCTACCGGGCTAACCGCGGCATCCGCGTGCTGGAAGTAATGCTGGCGATATTGCTGCCCCTGGTGATGGTCTTCGGCCTTTATGGTATGTATATTACTTTCTTCGGCACGGTCAGCAAAGGCAGCACCGGCATCTATCTGATATTAATCGCGGTTTTCGTTGTCTTCTCCGGCGCATTAATTTCATTCCTGCGCCGCAAACACCTGATTTAGTGTTCAACTTTACTCTTATTCGTGTGTAATAGAGAAAAGGCCTGCTCATTGAGCAGGCCTTTTGTTGTTTTAAATATTTTCGTTTCAGGTTTTATCTTTATCCTTTCATTGCCTTCGGAGCATGGGCAAAATTAGTAGGCTCAATGTTGTGTTTGTAGAACCAGATTTTCATCAATTCTACCAGGAATAGGTAGACAACGATAAATCCAACCAGTACCAGTAAAAATGTCCATGGCAGCGGTACGAAGTTGAAAATTTTGCCTAACGCAGTGAAAGGCAGTATCAGCGCCAAACCAAGAATCACTGCGATGTTGATTGTCAGCCATTTGTTCGGCTTGCTGTTAAAGAAAGGCACCGTCCGGGTGCGGATAACGAAGATAACCAGGGTTTGCGTAAAGAGCGATTCCACAAACCAGGCAGTCTGAAACAACGGGGCTTTGGCTTTAAAAACATACAACATCACGAAAAAGGTTGCAAAATCAAATATTGAACTGATCGGACCGAACGCAATCATATAATTACGGATGAACGAAGTCCGCAGCCGCTGAGGCTGCTGGACATAAGTCTGGTCAACATTATCGATGGGAAGGGCCAACTGCGCGAACGAGTACAAAAGGTTCCCGAGCAGCAATTGGATGGGTAATGCCGGGAGGAATGGCAGGAATAACGAACCCAGCGCCGCGCTGAACATATTGCCGAAGTTCGAGCTGATGGCCATCTGGATGTATTTAATCGTATTACCGAATGTTTTTCGGCCTTCGATTACGCCGTCGGTAATGACTTTCAAATCATTCTTCATCAGGATGATATCAGCCGATTCTTTGGCGATATCGACCGCGTTCATCACTGAGATGCTGACATCGGCCACTTTCATTGAAGGTGTGTCGTTGATACCGTCGCCGATGTAGCCCACTACGTGTCCGTTGGCTTTCAGGGCGTTCATAATCCTGTTTTTCTGCCCTGGATTGACGCGGGTGAAGATATCGGCTTTCTCTACAATCCTGGCTAATGCATCGTCATCGATATTTTCAATTTCGCTGCTCTGCACGATGTTAATCGGCTCGATTTCGCTAGTACGTGTGACCGTACCGGTTTGCGCATCGAATTTGCGGCCGCGCCGGTATTGATATACCTGAAAGCCGAGCTGGTCGCATACTTTCCCTGCCACAATTTCGTTATCGCCGGTCAGAATCTTGAGTTTAATCCCGGCCTTTCTCAACAATTCCAGCGATTCGCCGGCCGTCTCTTTAATCGGGTCTGTAAATGCGATAAACCCGATAAAGGTCATATTGTTTTCATCGGCTACTGCATAAGCTGATTTAGGCTCGGCTTTACGGTAGGCGACGCCCAGGACACGGAACCCCTGGTTGCTTAAAGACCGGTATTCTTTGTCAATCAACTTTCGGCTTTCGGGCGTAAGGTCGTGAATTTCGCCGCCCAGTTCATATTGTGTGGCAATTTTGGCGATTTCTTCCGGCGCACCTTTGGTAACAATAATATTATCCTGATTATTTTTAACCACCACCGAAAGTCTCTTCCGGATAAAATCGAACGGTATCTCGTCTACTTTTTGATACTGGTCGGTATTTACCTCTTCATGCTTCAGGATGGCTTCATCCATCGGGCTGCGCAGGCCCGTCTGGAACCGGCTGTTCAGAATCGAGAAAAGAAAGACCTTGTCTGATTCTTTATCGTCTAAATCTACATGCCGGATGACTTCGACTCTGTTTTCGGTCAATGTCCCGGTTTTATCCGAGCATAATACATCCATGCTGCCGAAGTTTTGAATCGCGGCCAGCCGTTTAACGATGACCCCTTTCTTGGACATCGCCGTCGCGCCGCGGGAAAGGTTGATGGATAGAATTACCGGCAGCAATCCCGGGGTCAGGCCAACCGCTAAAACCACGGAAAAAAGCAGGGAACTCATAATATTATGTTTTTCCAGAGTATTGATGAAGAAAACCGCAATAATCAGGATAAATGTCACCTGCATGATGAGATAACCGAATCTTCTTAACCCGGTCTCGAATTCTGTCTCCGGTTTTCTTTCGGCATTTTTCTTCGCAATCTCGCCGTATTCAGTAGCTCCGCCGGTTTTCACAATCACAGCGGTGGCAGAGCCGGCTGTCACCGAGGTCCCCATGAAAAGGTAATTGTTCCATTTTGTGCTGTCGGCTTTATCGGTAATCGGGTCGGCGGTTTTTTCTACCGGAAATGATTCGCCGGTCAATGCCGACTGGTCGATGAAAAAGTCTTTGGCGGCGATGACCCTGGCATCCGCCGGAGCGATATCGCCGGCCGTCAATTGGATAATGTCTCCGGGCACCAGCCCGGAGATGGCGATATCCTGTTTGGCGCCGTCTCTGGTGACCGTCGCTGTCGTGGCCACTCTTTTCGCCAGGGCTTCGGCAGCTTTCCCCGCGCGGTATTCCTGGGTAAAATCTAGAACCGCGCTAACCAGCACGATGATAATGATGATTCCTGCGTCACGCCAATCACCGGCGAAACCGGAAATAATCGCCGAGATAATTAGAATCAGCGTGACAGGACTGCGGAAATGCAATAAAAATTCAACAATACCGGAACGCTTTTTTCCCCGCGCGACTTCGTTCGTACCGTACGTTTCCAGCCGCTTGGCCGCTTCTTCGCTGCTGAGTCCGGTCGTGGAAGTTTCCATTTTAGTCAGGAATTCATCTGTTGATAATGTCAGCATTTCGCCGGCATTGCCTGCTTCCGGGTTGTTTGTCAGCTTTTTTTGTTCCTGTTTGTTCGCCATCATCCGACTCTTTTCATTGATGTTATTTTTAGCTTCTTTTTATTCGTATATTCTAGTTTAATCCTTTATTCTTGCTTGAAACAACCTTTTTTTAGAAATATTTTTGGTACCGGAATTTAGTCAAAAATTTAGCTCCGTCGCAGATTCATTTCGTTCGGGTTTTATGATAACTGAACTAACTGCTATAATTAGCACACAGTAAGGGATAAAAATGCAGGATGCTATTGTTCATTCTCCGGAATCGAAAAATACCCGAATATTTCTCGGGTTGGGCTCAAATATGGGCGACCGTCAGCATCACCTGGCGGCGGCGTTGAAAACACTTTCGGAAAAAATAAAAGTAGAAGCTGTATCTTCCATATATGATACAAAGCCGGTGGGAAATACGCGGCAGGGCCGTTTTTTAAACCAGGTATGTGCCGCGGCCACTTCGTTCACGCCGGCGGAACTGTTAATTTTTATTAAAGAAATCGAAAAAAAGATGGGCAGAACGCCCGGACCGGTCAACAGTCCCCGGCCGATTGATATTGACATCCTTTTCTATGATGATCAGGTAATCGAATTGCCTGGGCTGGTTATTCCCCATCCGCGGTTAACGGAAAGGGCCTTCGTACTGGTGCCGTTCGCTGAAATTGCGCCGGATTTTGTTCATCCCGCGACCGGGAAAACAATCGGCCAAACATTAGCGGATTTGAAAGTTGATACCGGAGATGTTGTGGAATATTCGAACGTGCGAGGTGAAAAATGTACGAAATAAGCGTGGAAATGGATTTTGACGCGGCGCATGCGTTGCGTGGTTATCAGGGCAAATGTGAAAAGTTACACGGTCACCGGTTCAAGGTTGTTGCCGTTGTCAAAGGCAATAAACTCAATGAAATCGGCCTGGCCTATGATTTCACTCTACTGAAAAAACAGCTGGGAGAAATCTTGGCTGATTACGACCATACCAATTTGAACGATACCGCGCCGTTTAACCGGATTAACCCTTCATCGGAAAATATTGCCGTCGCAATTTATCAAAAACTGCAGGAAAAATTGGTGGGGGTGCCGGTTGCCATTGACAGCATTGAAGTGTGGGAATCACCCCAGAGTCGCGTGAGATATTGCCCCGATTAGTTCTTCTTTGTCTGCGGCAAAAGATTGGGGATGGTATCCACAATCGGATATTGGACATTGCACTTGCCGCAGAATAGAAAACCGGAAACTATTTCCTTTTCGTTTTCTTTCTCGATGGTGAGCGTCAGCTTCCCTTTGCAACCCGGGCAGACCAGAATGTTCATTAAGTCTTTTTTCATAAGTATTAAAAAGTATAACATAAAAAGAGACATTTTTACACGCGCCGTGGTTTATAATGGTAAAAGATGATTCCAATAATTGTTCTCGCGGTTGTTTTTGTTCTGATTATTGTCCGGCGGGTTGGTAAGTTCCACTTTCAAATCTGGCAAATCATGGCCGCCGGCGCTGTTGCCGTACTGGCGGCGCTGCAAATCTCGCCGCTGAATGCCATCAAGGCCGTCAATCTGGATGTCATCTTTTTTCTCTTCGGCATGTTTATTGTCGGTGAAGCGCTGGTCTACAGCGGTTACCTGTCCTACCTCTCCTACCGGCTTTTCCACAGGGCAAAATCGCTGGACAGCCTGGTGCTCTTTATTTTATTCGGGGTCGGCATCATGGCGGCCTTTTTGATGAACGACACGCTGGCGATTATCGGCACGCCGGTGGTGCTGCTGCTGGCCGGCAAAGCGAAGACTTCCCCCAAAATACTGCTGCTGGCGCTGGCTTTCGCGGTGACCATCGGCAGTGTTGCCAGCCCAATTGGCAACCCCCAGAACCTGCTTATTGCCATCAACGGCAACTTCGCCAACCCCTTTATTGCGTTCTTCCGCTACCTGCTCTTGCCGACGCTGATAAATTTGTTGCTGGCGTATTTTTTATTGCGTCTTTTCTACCGCAAACAATTTGACCGTCAGACAATAACCGACAGTCCGGAGCCGATAAAAGACCCCCGATTAGCGCGGCTTTGCCGCATTTCTCTAGTGCTGCTGGGGATATTAATTATTGCTAAAATTATCACCGTCTTTGCGGGCTGGAAAATTGATTTCCGGTTGACCTATATCGCGCTGGCGGCGGCGCTGCCGGTGGTTCTGTTCAGCCCGAAAAGATTCACGATTATCCGTAAAGTTGATTGGACTACGCTGGTTTTCTTCGCCTCGATGTTTATCCTGATGGCTGCCGTCTGGAATTCCGGCGTTTTTCAGCATGTCATCAATTCGACGACGCTGAAGCTGAATTCATTGCCGGTGATTATGGGCGTCAGCGTGGTTTTAAGCCAGTTTATCTCCAATGTCCCGCTGGTGGCGCTGTATCTGCCGATGCTGCTGAAAATGGGTGTGACCAATGCGGGGCTGATGGCGCTGGCGGCGGGCAGCACCATTGCCGGCAACCTTTCCATCCTGGGCGCGGCCAGTAATGTCATTATTATCCAGAACGCCGAACAGAGGTCGGGGGAAACACTGACTTTTTGGGAATTTGTCCGCATCGGTGTACCGTTAACGGCCGTCAATGTTTTAGTCTACTTGGTGTTCTTTACGATTATCTGGTAAGCAAATTAGCTCTGGGCAGCCGAAGGGCGGGTTCCGAACCGTTTGCCGGTCATCTTCGGGTTAGTTATCGTGGCTGCTTTCTGGTCTGTTTTACGCATCTGGCTCTGCCGGCTGATGACAGTGCCGATGGCGGATTTTCTGCCGATTCTGACCATTGCCGGGTCGAAAGTCCGTTCCCACTCTTCGGGATGATAGAGTAACGCCGTTTTGGCCTTTGCGCCGACCCTGGTTTTCGCCTGAGACAGGGCAGCCTGTTTCTTGTAATTTTCCCAGGCTTCCGGATGATAGAATACCGGCATCCGGTTGGTCTGCCCATCCCCGAGGGTTCTCATCGTGGTGGCGTTGAGCAGCATTGATTGTTTCAGATAACCGTTCCATCTTTCGGAATCGTAGAAAATTCCGGCGCGGGCCGGTTTGGCATCGATTGCTTTTGCTTCCGCCAGGGTTGTCTGTTTCATGAATTTAGCCATTGCTTCGGGGTCATACAACAACCCTTTACGGGCGGGTTTTAAACTATCAGAAAACTTGGCATCGGCCTGAGCCATTTGATTGACCATTTTCGACCAGGCTTCGGGGTCATACAACAACCCTTTGTGGGCCGGTTCCGTGGTTGCCTGTGCTTTTGCGTTTGACTGCGCGGCCTTCGCCATTATTTTTGCCTGGGCCTCGGGGTTGTACAACAGCCCTTCTTTGGCTGTTGCGGAGTCGGATTCTACCAGCACGGCGGTCTGCTGACGGTAATCTGCCCAGGCTTTCTTATTGTAATAAAGCCCGCTCGGTTCAGTCGCGGCTTCGGCGAATTCCGGCTGCATTCCACCATTCCGGCCCATATATTCAGACCATTTCGCCTGATTGTAATACAGCCCGGCAGGCTGGGGTGCTAATTTGTTAACCGCTTTGCTGATTGCCGTACCGAAAGCCGCCACCGGTTTGGTAAACCGCGACCATGCTTCCGGGTGATAATAAAGTCCCTGGCGTGTGGGATAGTTTACCATGGCCAATTCGCGGGCCAGTTCTTCGTGGACGATGGCGTCCGGGATACCGCCGGGTCGGAGTTTCGGCAGCATTACTCTGACAACCACCATTTGCAGAACTGCCGACACCAGGAATATCCCCAGTATCTGGCTGCCAAAAACAGGGAAAATATGGGCGAGAAGTAAAATCCCGGCGAGTGTGCCCAGCGCGGCGGCGAACGTCGTCAGGCTCTTGCAGTACACGATGTAGTGCAGTCTCTGCTCCGGTTTTGTTGACTTGTAAATGAAGGTCTGGCAGGAAAGGTCGAAGGCCGCCTGTACGATACCGGAGAATAACTGGATGGCGCATAAATACCCGATATTCCCGGAGAACAGCCACAAAAGCGGCACGAAGGGAACTAAATGAGCGACGATGCCTAAAACCCGCAGGCTGCCGGATTTGTCAACCATCTTTCCCCAGAAGGTCATGCTGACGGCGCGCCCGACATATACACAGGAGAAAACCAGAGTGTATGTCATGAAAGAAAGTTTCAAATTTTTCAGCATATACACGGCCAGCAGCGGGCCGCTCAAGTTAACTGCAAAACTGAAAAGCGATTGGAACAGGATAAACGTCCCCAGGTGTTCTTTCATCGCCCCTTTCAGGAAATTAACAAAGGAAAGGCTGTGCGCTGTTTCAGATTTTGGGGTTTGGGCCGGAGCATGAATATTGCTGTAAAGAAAAGTGCTTGCTATTGAAGCAATAAAGGCGATTCCCAGCACTATCGCAAAACCGCTGAAAATATTGCCTGTCGCTTTGGATAATGTGAAACCCATGATGTTGTAGGCAACCAGGAAACAAAGCGCGGAGACAACCGAACGGAAGCTCAAATACCGTCCCATTTTCTCGGACGGCACCATGTTGGAAAGCCAGTTATCGCGCAGCGGCCCCAGCAATGTCGCCGGCACCAGCCCGAAAATCCATAATGTGATCAGCAGCAGCGGGTTGATGTTTTTAAAAAACAGGAAGACAAAAACAATCGGTATCCAGGTGAAGGCATTAACCAGGGCCATGGTTACGATGGTTTTTTTCATCGGGGTCTTCCCTTCCACCAGGGAAGGCACTTTTATCAGCAGCATCGCCAGCACCAGGTTGGTAAATGCACTTAGCAGCGCGACGCTGGGGGCATCGGCGCCGGTAGCGATAATCGAGGCAGATTGAAAATTACAGCCGGCGCTCTCCGCATTGACGGCGGCCGCTTCCGCGTGGAATAGCCCCAGGCTGTTATCTGTTTTATCTGAACCGTTTTTTGCGAATAGTTTCATCACAACTAAAGGTAGGAATTAGCCAAAAAACGGACCGGAGGAATATCAGATTGGTTATCTTATCCCGAAAAATAGTAATATTTACCCGGATAAACTAACCACCGTGCTGAAATTTTATTATCCTCATTAAGTGCGGGTTATGACGCGTAAATTACCTGTCAATAATTCAAAACGTCAATATTCTCGCCTGGCTGCCGACTGAGCGTAAAAGAGTATTTTTTTAGCGGGTTTGTCTCTAACAGCAACAAACTGTTGTAAATTCCATGGTGTCCGGTATTAAACACAGCTCTTTAATTTTGGCAGCCTAAACTTACACCGGTGCGCCACTATTCTTTTTACATCATCAAATATTGTCTATCTCTTCAAGCGGAATTCAGAGAGCTAGACCCGCGAATATTCACTATTTTATATGCTCAGAGACAAGCCATTAATCAATTTTTTGACCAACCACTTGCCTCCTTCTAACTATGATTATATCTTCGTTATGACAAATTGCAATACCTTGCAAGTGAAAAATTTTAGGTGTTTTATTCCACTCGGCTAGCAGGAAATTTTATCCGCATATATCATTCTGATATCAGTCATTAGTGTAGATATTGCCGCAATAAAAAATCCTGCGTGATTTAATCTCTACGCAGGCTCTTCAACTTAGATATGGAGAATGTTTCAAATTTTACGGTAGCGGACCAGCCGCTTGAAGTCAATTACCCCGCTCTCGCTGTTGTTGTCCACTTCGATGCCGGCTTCGGAGACCGCTGCCAGGGCATTCAGGCCGCCCAGAAATACAATTCCCACCCGGTTCGGCCCCACCGGTATCTGGCAGATGGATTCGCTTGTGTTCCCCAGCCGGTAGACGCCACCGATTCCGGCCTCTTTCATCTCGGCCATTTTTTCGCTGACGATGGCTCTGGATGGCGCGGGTATTTCCCGGAAATTCGCCAGTATCCGGCCTTTTCCGGTCTTCGCCGCTTCCCGTACGCTCGTCATTCTGGCACGAATATATTGTTCCGAGGGGTCTAATGAAGTGCCTTCATAGTAAATAATCGCCACGAAACGTTCCTGTTTCGGGGCTCTTAATTCCAAAACTCCACCGAATTTAGAAGAAATCGGAACCCCGGATTTGGATAAGACGCCGTTCACGACCACGCTGCAGATTGTGCCGATGCCCACTTTTCCTTCCGGTACGATGACCGAACCGAGTTTCTCGCCCGGCTGTGCCACTGCAATGAGCTCACTGACGCAGAAACCGGCCTGATAAGCCTCATCGATTACCGCCAGTGCTTTCTTTAGTTTATCTTTCGCAATCAGCGAAGTGTTGATCGGCACCAGACCCGTGCGGGTTTTGGGGTTGAAGGTAGTCTGAAAGGCCAGCGTTTCCAGCTTCTCCAGCACAAACCCGACATGTTCCGGCGCCAACGCGATTTTTAGCTCTTCCAATCCTTGCGCGGTCAGCATCCGCCCGTCCCGCCCGAACGGCTGGGTATGCCCGCGTTCATCGGTAATTTGGAGGTGATAGCGCACCGCCCTCTGGCTTAAGGAGATGCCGTGCCGCTCCAGTTCCCGCGCGATGGTAATCGAGCCTAACGGTTCGGAGGATTCGTTGAGAACTTTGAGAATCGCAATTATTTTGTGTTCGGTTTCGGAAGCAGGGCCCTGTACCATGGCGAATTTATACCTCGGAAGCGGATGATAAATTTGTTCTGATGATATCTTACCATTCTTTGAAAAGACTGGTCAGCGGCAAACGCCGGTCCCTCCCGAAAGCGCGGCTGGTGATTTTCACGCCGGGCGGCGCCTGCCGCCGTTTGTATTCGCTGCGGTCCACTAATTTCGCCGCTTTCTGCACAATAGCTTTGTCAAATCCCAGCGCCACAATCTGGTCTACCGATTTATCGTCTTCCACATACGCTGTCAGAATTGCGTCCAGAATTTCATATACAGGTAAACTGTCAGAATCTTTCTGCTCCGGTCTCAATTCCGCGGACGGCGGCTTCTCGATAATCGCCGCCGGTATCAGGTCGAAACCGGCCAGCGCGTTGCGGTATTTGGTTATTTTATAAACCAGTGTTTTGGGAACATCTTTAATCACGGCAAAACCGCCGGCCATATCGCCGTAAAGCGTGGTATATCCGGTGGCCATTTCACTTTTGTTGCCGGTGGTCAGCACCAGCCAGCCGAATTTATTGGAAAGTGCCATTAATAAATTACCCCGGACACGTGCCTGCAGGTTTTCTTCCGCAATGTCCGGTTTTACCCCGGCGAACGATTCGGCTAGTGTGTCCAGATATGCCTGGAACGGCTTTTCAATCGGGATGGTTTTCAGCGTAATCCCTAAATTCTGCGTCAGTTTCTGGGTATCAGTCACGCTGCCGGTGGAAGAATACCGGGATGGCATTGAGATTCCGATAACGTTGTCTTTGCCTAAGGCGTCCACTGCGATGGTGGCGACAATGGCGGAATCAACCCCGCCGGAAAGGCCGATAACCACTTTCTGGAAGCCGTTTTTATGAATGTAATCTCTCGTGCCCAAAACCAGGGCTTGATATACTTCGGCCGCCGGGTCCAGCGCCGTGATATGGCGCGGTTTGAGCGGCGGTTTGGGTCCGTTCGACGGAGTTTGAGAGACAATCGTTTTAGTCTGCTGCCAGCCGGTTTTCCCGATTAACGGCGATTCTTTCCGCCACCGCGGGTCGTGGAGTCGTGCCCTGAAAACGGCCTCGATATCGAGGTCCGCGACAATAAAATCTTCTTCAAATTGCTTGCCGCGGGTAATCATGTTCCCGCGTTCGTCAATCAGCAGGCTGTGGCCGTCGAAAACCAGTTCATCCTGTCCGCCCACCAGGTTGTTATAAGCAAAAATCGCGACGTTATCCGTGGCGCGGGTGGCAATCATTTTTTCCCGTGATTCGCCTTTGCCCGCATGATATGGAGAAGCGCTGATATTAATGATAACCTCGGCGCCGTCATATGCCTGTACGGTGGCCGGCCCGGCTTCATACCAGATATCTTCACAGATATTGATACCGATGCCGATGCCGTTGATCACGTAAACGGGACATTCGCTGCCGGCGCGGAAATAGCGGTTTTCATCGAAAACGCCATAGTTCGGCAGGTACATTTTGTGGTAATTTCCCACCAGTTTGCCGTCGGAAATCAGCGCCGCTGCATTATAAATATCGCCGTCGGAATCAACATAGCCGACGACGACGGTAATGCCTTGAGAAGCTTCGACAATTTTCTGGAGTGATTGCAGATTAGCCTGGATAAATTGAGGCTTGAACAGCAAGTCTTCCGGTGGATATCCGCAAACAGCTAATTCCGGGAGCGTGACAATATCCGCTTTTAAATTACGGGCAGTATCAATCGCTCCCAGAATTTTCTTTACGTTGCCGTCAAAATCACCAACTGTGGTGTTAATCTGCGCCATCGCAATCCTCAGGCGGCGCATTTTTCACCTCCAATTTAGAAAAAGCTGGTAATTTATTATAGCACAGCGATTTTAAAGCATCGGCAAATAACGGTCGAGCTCGTATTTGGAAACGTGGATCCGGTATTGGTTCCACTCGATCTTTTTATTTTCGATGAAAGCGTTGAAAACATGTTCGCCCAGCGCTTCTTTCACCAGTTTGCTCTTTTCGGTCAGCGCGATCGCATCTTCCAGACTGGCCGGTAAAGTGCCGATACCACGCGCTTCGCGTTCTTTGGGCGTCATTTCATATACATTTTCTTCAATCGGTTCCGGCGGTTCCAGTCCTTCTTCAATGCCTTTCAATCCGGCGGCTAGCATCACGCTGAAGCACAGGTACGGGTTGCAGGCGGGGTCCGGTGAGCGTAATTCAATCCTGGTGGCCTTTTCTTTACCCGGCCGGTATTCCGGCACCCGGATCATATCCGAGCGGTTGCGTTTCGCCCACGACAGATAAACCGGCGCTTCGTAACCGGGAACGAGGCGCTTGTAGGAGTTAATCCACTGGTTGTTGACCGCAGTGATTTCCGGCGCGTATTTTAACAAACCGGCAACATAATTCCGGGCCAGTTTGGACAGGAAATATTTGCCTTTAGGGTCGAAAAAGGCGTTCCGGTCGCCCTTAAATAGTGACTGGTGCACATGCATGCCGCTGCCATTGATGCCGAAGACCGGTTTGGGCATAAAGCTGGCATAAACGCCGGCATTCATTGCAATCTGTTTAACCACCAGTCTGTAGGTCATAACGTTATCTGCCATCGTCAGCGCATCCGTGTAGCGCATGTCGATTTCATGCTGACTGGGCGCCACTTCATGATGTGAATATTCGATGCCGATACCCATTTTTTCCAGGGTGATAACCGTATTGCGCCGCAGGTCGGTGGCGGCATCCAGCGGTGTCATATCGAAATATCCGCCGGGGTCTAGCGTCTCGGTCCCTTTGGAATCTTTGAAATAGAAGAACTCCAGTTCCGGGCCGACATAGAAAGTAAAGCCTAAATCGGCGGCTTTTTTCAGGTTTCTCTTCAATACATACCGCGGGTCGCCTTCAAACGGCTGTCCGCCCGGTTTTAAAATGTCGCAGAACATGCGGGCGACGGCGTTGTGTTCCAGTGGCCGCCACGGCAGAATCTGGAAGGTGTCCGGGTCAGGTTTGGCTACCATATCGCTTTCATCAATCCGCGCGAACCCCTCGATTGATGAACCGTCGAATCCCATGCCTTCTTCCAGCGCCCCTTCCAGTTCGTCGATTGAAATGGCAAAGCTTTTCAACATCCCGAGGATGTCGGTAAACCACAGACGGATAAATCTGACATCATTCTCTTTCGCCATCTTGAGAACATATTCTTTGCTCTCTGTTTTCTGATCTTTCTTTGGCATGGCAGTGTAACCTCCCTTATTTTTCTTATTCTAACCCTAAACGGCGTTATTTCCGGAGTCACCCGTCCTGATGCGGACGGCATCCTCAATCGGGATGATAAATATTTTACCATCTCCGATGTCTCCGGTTCTCGCCCCCCTGATTATAGCATTTATTGCACCGGGTACATCCTCGTCCATGACGACCACTTCCACCTTCAGTTTAGGCAGAAATTCCAGCCGGTATTCCTTGGCGCCCCATTTCAGGGGGACGCCTTTTTGCCGGCCGCGGCCGCTCACTTCCGTCAGTGTCATCCCGAAATAGCCGATTTCTTCCAGATGTTTCTTGACGGCTTCCAGTCTTTCTTCCCGGATGATTGCTTCAATTTTTTTCATCTTAAATTACCTCCATAGGCTCTTTCTCCGTGTTGTGAAATGTCCAAGCCTACAGATTCTTCAGCCGCGGAGACTCTCAGACCGATTACTTTATCCACGAACTTGCCGATTATCCAGGTCATGCCGAAGGCGAAAACCCAGACGGCGACCACGCCAATGAGTTGAATTAATACCTGTTTCGGGTTGCCGTAAATCAAGCCCTGTTTCCCGGCGGCATTTACGGCGGTAGTGCAAAAAATACCGGTGGCAATCGCGCCCCAGGTGCCGCCCATGCCGTGTACAGCCCAGACATCCAGGGACTCATCAATATTGGTTTTAGACCGGAAAATCATCATGTGATAGCATAGCAATGCCACGCCGGCCCCGATCGGGATTGCCATAATCGGCTGGATAAAACCGGCCGCCGGGGTGATGGCGACCAGACCTGCTACTGCGCCGGTAACGACGCCGAGCAGCGACGGTCTGCGGTAAATCCAGCTCAGTATCATCCAGACTAACGCCGCGGTAGCGGCAGAAAGGTTTGTTGCCACGAAAGCGCTGGTAGCCAAACCGCCGGAGGACAGTGCGCTGCCGGCATTAAAACCGAACCAGCCGAACCACAGGATACCGGCGCCCAGCGCCACCATCGGGATATTGCCCGGTTCCATCGGTTCTTTCTCTTTGAAACCTTTACGGGGACCCAGCAGGACCGCCAGAGATAGTGCCGAGACTCCGGCTGCGATGTGCACCACCGTCCCGCCGGCGAAATCCAGCGCACCTAATTTATTCAGCCAGCCACCCGCGCCCCAGACCCAGTGCGCCACCGGCAGGTAAACAATGGTAAACCAGATAATTGAAAATAACATCAGGGCGCTGAATTTAATCCGTTCCACGACTGCCCCGGTAATCAGCGCCACTGTTATTACCGCGAACATCCCCTGAAAGGCCATAAAAGCTAATTGCGGAATCGTAGATGCATAGGTTGAGGAAGGCGTTTGCCCCACGCCGATCAGGCCGAAGAAATTCAGGCCGCCGATGAGGCCCGCTTTATCCGGACCGAAGGCCAGGGTATAACCGTAAACCACCCATAATACCCCAATCAACCCTAAACAGAAAAAACTCATCATGATGGTGGACAGGAAGTTCTTTCTCCTCACCAGCCCGCCATAGAAGAATGCCAGTCCAACGGTCATGAACAGTACCAATGCCGATGAGACTAACATCCACGCAGTATCTGCGGCGTTAATAGACATGTATTCTCCTTCTAACTATTAGATGTCTCTACTTTACAGACCTTTTGTTACAAGGATGTTTCGTCTATATTAAATTTATGTTTCGTGAGGGGATTTTTGTGAAGCAGTCTCAATTTCTGATAAAACGGTAACCGATGTTTCGCACCGTTTCGATGTAAATATGTTCGGGACTTTCGATCTTGCTTCGGAGCCTTCGGATGTGGACGTCAACGGTCCTGTCCCCGCCGAAATAATCCTGGCTCCAGACCTGATTGAGCAGTGTATCGCGTGTGAAAACCCGGCCGGGATGGCTGGCCAGGAATTTCAGTAATTCGTATTCTTTAAAAGTCAGGGAAACCAGTTTTCCATCTACATAGACCTCATATTTATCGGGGTCAATCGTGATGCCGGCCGTCCTGATTTGGGCCGTTGTAGTATCGGAATCTTTCCGTATCAGGTGTTTGATCCTGACGGTCAGTTCTTTTGCATTGTAAGGTTTTATTACAAAGTCATCCACCAGGTCATCGAGTTTGTCCAGCTTGTCCGTTGAAACCAGAGCGATTACCGGCAGGTCTTTTTCCTTGCGGAAATAACGGCATAATGTTTCCACTTCCGCTGTGCCGGTGAATTCCATTAGTAGCAAACCAGCAGTATTTTCGGTGATACTTTCCATGGCATCGTTGCTGTCCGTGAATGAACATTGGAAACCATGTTTGGCTAACTCTGCACATAGTTTCACCATTTCATCATTTTGCCTGGCGACTACCACTATTTTCTGCAAGCTTTGCCTCTTAATCCATACCTGACGGTTACCGCGATCTATTATTTTCCTTTACATTATCGTATTATAGCGGAAATGACAAGTGAATGCTCTACAGGTTGAATAGACCGTCCTTGCAGGTTGACACGTGGTATTGTTAAGATTATGCTGACAATAAAAGAATCTGGGGTGATTGATATGGAAGAAAAATTGCCGCGTAAAACAGAAAAACCCTGGGGTAACGAATTGCTTTATGCCTTGACTCCGCAATATGCCGGCAAGGTAATTTCCGTGAATAAAGGTTTTCGTCTTAGCCTGCAATATCACAAAGAAAAAGATGAAAGTATGTATCTTTTGCAGGGCAAAGTGAAATTCAGCGTCCAGGCTCCGGATGGGAAGATGTCCGAAACGATCGGCCAACCCGGATACTGTTTACATCTCCCGCCGTTGACCACGCATCGCGTCGAAGCTATCGAAGACTCCATTATTCTGGAAGTCTCGACGCCGCAGCTCAGCGATGTGGTTCGCCTGCAGGATGATTTCGGCCGCGCCAGATAGGCCGAATGCGTGGGCGGTATGAAATAAATCAGAGATACTTCTTTTTAAAGCTGTTGTTTAAGCTGGAGCTTCTGAAGAGGGAGTGCGAAATCACCCCCTCTTCTTTTCATTGTCATTGTCGGGCTTGACCCGACAATCCAGAGATTTGGGTCATCTTTATAAATGAGCGGGGCGTTAGTCATCAGACAATTTGAATATCACGTAAATAATTGTGTTTATTTCGACCAAGACAGAACTCATTGAATCGGAAAATTTAACGCATTTAGTTAAAATTTCAACACCAGCCCGATCGGGCAGTGGTCGGAGCCGCTTACATCTTTCATAATATAGGCTTTCTCGACATTGCCGAGCAGGTTTTCCGTCACGAAGAAATAATCAATTCTCCAGCCGACATTTCTGGCTCTGGCCCCGGTTTTCATATCCCACCATGTATACTGTTCCGGTTCTTTGTGAAAATACCGGAAAGTGTCCGTATAGCCGTGAGCGACCATTTTATCCAGCCAGGCTCTTTCTTCGGGCAAAAAGCCGGATATTTTCGCATTTTCCTTCGGCCTGGCGAGGTCAATTTCCTGATGTGCGGTATTCACATCGCCGCAGAAAATGATTTTCTTCCCACTCAACCGTAACGGCTCCAGATAATTAAAGAAAGCCTCGTAGAAATCCATTTTGTATTTTAGCCTCTCCGGGCCTTGTTTTCCGTTGGGGAAATAGATATTGCAGAGCGTGTATTCCGGATATTCGGAGATAATCACGCGCCCTTCTCCGTCAAACGCTTTCACCCCGAAACTGTTTTGCGTCTTCACCGGTTTTTCTCTGGAAAACGTCGCAACTCCGGAATAACCCTTTCTTTCCGGATAATTCCAGTAAGTCTGGTAGCCGGGCGGTTCCAGCAGGTCTTCGGTCAGGTTATCCGGACTGGCTTTCGTTTCCTGCAGGCAGAGGATATCCGGCGATTCTTTTTGCAGCCATTCTAGAAATCCCTTTTTCACTGCTGCTCTGATGCCGTTGACGTTCCAGCACAATATTTTGATTTCTTTCATCGTGGCCTCTTTACTCAGTTCTCAGGTATCATTATGACACACTAAATCGAACCGGTTTGTCAATGCTATGGCTTCACAATTAATTATAGCGATAGTTCGCGCCCTTAATGCAGAGTAAATCATTGACGAAGTATGCCCGCTGTTGTACGATTCTGGTACTGTCGTTGCGAGGTGTTATCGCCTATAGTCCCGAATTATTGATGGAGACGAAGCAATCTGAAATAATCCTATGTTGAAAAGAAAGTTGTTTTTTAATTATTGCAGCGTCAAGAAACGATGCTATAATTTATTGTTTGCTGTTAATTGAGATGAACAACTTGAATATTGAAAAATAATACTATATGAAATATTATCAACATCGTGAGATGAATCATTAGCGGGGAATAGCCCGATCGGAGACGAGGATGAAAGAAATTTTTTACTTGAATGGGAAACTGGTGCCCCGTAACGAAGCTAAAATATCTCTGCTCGATTACGGTTTTCTTTTCGGCTTCGGGCTCTATGAAACAGTGCGGGCCTACGAAGGAAAACCTTTCCGGTTGGACAATCATCTGGCGCGGCTCAGATATTCCGGCGAGCGTTTGGGTATTGTCATCCACACCGGGCTCATCCGCGAAGCCGTGCAAGAAGTTATCAAAGCTAACGGTTTCGGTCAGACCCGTCTCCGTATCTGCGTTTCCAGCGGTGAAGGTGAAATGTCTCCGAATCCTGATTCCTGTAAGCTGCCGACGATCGCAGTGCTGGCCTCGGAATACAAACCACCCAGCCGTGCGAAATACCTGCGTGGTTATCCAACGGTGCTCTCCGCGATACGCCGTAACAGCCTTTCGCCGGTGACCTATTTAAAATCAGCCAATGCTCTGGAAAGTCTGCTGGCGCGTCGGGATGCCAAAGACGCCGGTGCGGACGAGGCGTTATTCCTCAACGAAAAGGGTTATCTCACCGAAGCAGCAGGCAGCAATGTCTTTATCGTGAAATATGGTATCTTGCAGACACCGCGGTATGAGTCCGGCCTGCTGCCCGGCGTTACGCGCATCATTGTTTTTGAACTGGCGTCTCAGCTAGAAATCAAAGTCAGTGAAATTAATTGCCGTCCGGCCAGCTTAACGCAGGCAGATGAAGCCTTTATCACCAATTCTTTGATTGAGATTATGCCGGTAACTTCATTTGAAGGCCAACCGGTTGGGGACGGAAAACCCGGCCAATTAACCCGCAGGTTGATGAAAGCGTACCAAGCGCTCGTAAAGCAAGAAACCGCCGAAATTAGATAGCCGTTTGTCAGAAAATCGGGGGACACACTATTGCGAGAGCACTTCAGTGCTCGTGGCAATCTCACTACAATATCTCCCTTGTGGCAGCTTTAGTTGGATTTAAAATTTTTATTCTCTCTTTTTCCCCTTCTAAAAAAGGAAGGAGATTGTCGTCCTCTCTCCCTATTAGGGAGAGATTGAGAGGGATCGGACCTTCTTGTTTACTGCGAAGCAGGGCATAATCTAAATCCCTCTTACAATCGCATCCGTCATCTTGCACACCCGCGCCATCTGTTTCACATCATGCACCCGCACAATATCAGCCCCGTTGGCGATGCTCACGGCCACGGTGGCAGCGGTGCCTTCTACCCGCTGATTGGCCGGCAAATTCAAAACCATCTTTATCAGCGATTTTCTGGATGTTCCGACCAGTATCGGCCGACCCATCACCCGCAATTCCCGCAACTGCCTGATAATTTCGATGTCCTGCTGCCACGTCTTACCGAACCCGATCCCCGGGTCTATGATAATATTTTCTTTTGGCACCCCTGCCTGTTCCGCTGTCTTCACACTTTGCCGTAGCGAAGCAATAACTTCTGCCATTACGTCACTGTAGCTGGCTGTATCGCGTCCCGCTTTGGCGTCATAGCCGCCGATATCGCGCTGGTTGCTCATCAGCACTAGCGGGACGTTATTTTTAGCTGCCAATTCGGCTAAGCGCGGTTCTGTTTTCAATCCCCACTGGTCGTTGATTATCACCGCCCCGGCGGCCACGGCCTGTCGTGCCACTTCATATTTGGTAGTGTCGATGCTTAGCGGCGCTTTTGTCCTGGCAGCCAGTTGTTCGATTACCGGCACCACCCGCCGGATTTCTTCTTCCTCTGAAACCTCAGTAAAACCGGGTCTGGTGGATTCCCCGCCGATGTCCAGGATATCTGCCCCTTCTTCCGCAAACCGGCAGCCCTGAGCTACAGCCGCTTCGATATCGTTATTCCCATCGCCGGAGAAAGAGTCGGGAGTGGTATTAACGATGCCCATCATATAGGTGCGTTCGCCCCAACGGAATTCCATGCCGCCGCAGCGGGTTATTTTTTTTAATGACATCTTCGCCTTCCTCTCGAGCTAACTCTACCCGATGCCGTAACTTTCGTCAACATCCGAAGATGATACTAAAGTATCACCTTTTTAACTTGACTTTTAAGCGTAAAAATGCTATGTTGAGCATAGGGATCAGACTAAACCCGAGTACACGGCGGAGGTGCTTTTGTGAGGTTACACGCAGTGTTAGGGGTGAGACAGGTTGATCGTCAACTCCCTGCATAATATGCGGGGACTCCGAAAACGAATGTCCGACTCTTGAATAAGCAGTTCGGGCTGATATGGCAAATGCCCATGTGGTCGTGATGACCACAATTGAGTTGGATTCGTAAGACTGGTATTTGGGTGGAGAGTGCCTTAAAGAAGTACTCTCCACCATTTTTATATAATCCCGCTTCCCCCGCTCCCAATCTTGATTACACTACCCTTGAAACAGTACAATTATCTGGAAGGATGTAAAAGTGAGATTCCGTGACCCCCGTTCCATTAATTTAACCCCGCTCTGGGTGCTGATTGGCGTCAATGTGCTGGTATTTATTGCCACGAGCATCTCTTCAGGTTCTTTTTTAGCGGTATCAAACCAGATTGCCAATCAGGTGGGGGTCAGTTCCGCCACTATTGCCAGTCAGCCGTGGACGATTGTCTCCGCCATGTTTATTCATGACGGCATTTTCCACATTTTATTTAATATGCTTACCCTCTATTTCTTCGGCATGTATGTCCTGGCGCTCGTCGGCGAAGCCAGATTTTTCCTGGTCTATTTTATCGGCGGTATCGTGGGCAACGCGCTTTTCATGCTGCTGGCGCCCGGCCAAATTGCTGTCGGCGCTTCCGGCGCGATTTTTGCGCTTGGTGGTGTTCTGGCCGTGCTTGTGCCGCGTCTTAAGGTAATGATTTTCCCGATACCGGTGCCGGTAGACCTGTGGATTTCAATTCTGATTAGTTTTTTTGTTTTGATTGTTGTTACCGGAGTCGCCTGGCAGGCCCATCTCGGCGGGCTTTTGACCGGCTTGGCGGCCGGGTATATTTTCAAACGTCAGGCAACGCGCCGGCGCTATTAAACTTTAACGGTCTCCGGGCGCAAAATAAATCGGGTCGTTACTTGAGACAGTGGCTGCTGACTTTAAGAAAGTAGTGGCATGAAATCCGTCGGACTTTTAGGTCCGATATGAAGTCCGGCTTTTTCCAGGATTCACCTGCCGTTATTTTCTGCTAAAATCTTATTAACACTACTAACTTCAATAAGGATAACGTATGAGTGTTTATGATGTCATCAGTCAGCGTTACAGCGCCCGTTCCTACCGGCCGGATCCGGTGGAAGCAGAAAAGCTGCAGCAGATTCTCGAGGCGGTTCGGTTGGCCCCCACTGCCGCTAACCGCCAACCGTTCCGGTTTATCGTCATTCATACCAAAGGCAAAGAGGCTGAGTTGCGCCGGATTTACAATGCGCCCTGGTTTGTGCGTGCCCCGCTGGTGATTTGCGGATGCGTGGCCCCGCAAAAAGCCTGGGTCCGCCGCGACGGCAAGAATTACAGCGATGTTGACGTGGCCATCGCCATGGACCACCTGATTCTGACCGCCGCCGAACTCGGGTTGGGCACCTGCTGGATTGCCGCTTTTGACCCGGTTGCTGCCCGTGAAGTATTGTCCTTGCCTGATGATGTGGAACCGGTACTCTTCACTCCGCTAGGTTACGCTGACGATGCCCCCGGCCTGAAAAAACGTAAACCCCTGGCCGAAATAATTAGTTATGAGCGCTGGTAAGATACGGTCTTAAGAAGTTGCCCTTTGGTGATTACCCGGTAGTTGTCCCAGCCGGCGTCTTTGGGTAATAATAAACTGGTTTCCTGATTTCGCGCTGTATTTGCCAGTATCAATAATTAACTCTTTTTCGGTTAGCCGATTGCGAGGTTTTGCATGCCTGCTGAGGTCGATGTCATTATAATCGGCGCCGGTGTCGTCGGACTGGCGATTGCCGCCGAACTGTCACTGACCGGCAAAAAAGTGGTTGTCTTCGAGAAAAACCGCAGTTTCGGTCTTGAGACCAGCAGTCACAACAGTGAAGTCATCCATGCCGGCATTTATTATCCCGAAAATTCGCTCAAAGCCAGGTTCTGTGTTCGTGGCAATGCCCTGCTTTATGAAATTTGTGCGCGGTTCAATATCAATCATCAAAAATTGGGCAAATTAATTGTCGCGGCTGATGCTCTTGAAACTAAAGAAATTGAAAAAATGTACCGTCAGGGACTCAAAAACGGTGTTCAAGGGTTGCAATTACTTGGGCAAAACGATGTCAAAAACCTGGAGCCCAGTGTCCAGGCCGTTGCGGCGCTGTTCTCTCCTGATACCGGTGTTATCGATTCTTACGACTTAATGCGGTCTTTTTACGGCCGGGCCAGAGAAAACGGCGTGGATTTCATCTTTAATACCACCGTAGTCGGTATTGAAAGCATTCACGGTAGCTTTCAGGTCACTATTAGGGATGGTGAAGGGATTTCCACCGTATCTGGCATCGTCGTAATCAACGCCGCCGGTTTATTCAGTGACCGCGTCGCTGCGCAGGCGGGGATTAATCTGCAAAAAGCAGGATATCAATTACATTTTTGTAAGGGTGAATATTTCAGCCTGGACCCGCGTGTAGGCCGGCTGGTGCACCGCCTGGTTTATCCCGTGCCGGAAAAAGCCGGTCTCGGTGTTCATGTCACTCTTTCGCTGGACGGTACTATCCGTTTGGGGCCCAATTTCGTCTATCAGGATACGATTGATTACATGGTAAACGAAAATAATAAACCTGATTTTTACCGCGCGGCCCGGCGCTATTTACCGTCAATAGGACTTGATGACCTGACCTCGGATTTCGCCGGCGTACGTCCCAAACTGCAGGCTCTGGGGGAAGGTTTCCGCGACTATATCATCCGGGACGAAGCGGACAAAGGCTTGCCCGGGCTGATTAATCTCATCGGCATTGAATCGCCCGGTTTGACCGCTTCTCCTGCGATTGCACAGTATGTTGCTGCAATAATTGCCGGATATTTTTAAGCTGTCTTCACCGGTTTCTGCCCGGGATAGATAAATGACACGGCAATCAGCACCACTCCGGCAGCCAGACAGACCAGACAGATAATTTGCAGCGGTGAAACGATATCGTTCAATGCCATTTTCGGAATATTGTTGAATGCTTGCGGAATATTGGCTTTGGCAATTTGTGCGTTGGCAACGTTTTTAATAATCAACACACCGGCGAATTCTATGGCGCCGTAAATTAAAAATACACTCCCCAAATCGCGGCAGGAATCTTTGACATTGCGGTATATCAGGATAATGCCCGCTATCAGCAGTATTATCAGCACAATCAGGCCAGTAAACCCGATTTGAAAATCCTTTACATAAGGTCTGGCTTTCTGCAAATCGTTGGCGTAGTCCTGGCTGGCGGTATTGATGTTGTTTCTCGCTGTCGTCAGGCCGTTTTGCGCTTCGGTGATGGCGTTGCTAATGCCTGCCGTCGTATTTATCCCTAAGTCGGTGGAATCAACCGTGTATGTCGCTGGGATGTCCGCCGCCAGACTGTCGTAATACTGTTCGAAATCATTATCAAGGTCTGCCTGTGATTCTCCTTGTAGTTCTGGCGGCAGCTGCGCAAAAAATGCTGCTCTTGCCGCCGTTTTTAAGCTTTGCAGCGCCGGCAGGAGCGGTACTCTGACGCTGAAGGTGGCGTCTGTGCCGGTGAGATAATCGGCAAAATCGCCGGCTGCGCCCGCAAAAGCAGTTTTTATCGATGGCTGTAATGCCTCCACCACCGTATTAATCTCCGCGTCCGAGAGCGTAATTCCTTCCGGCAACGGTCCGCCGATATATCCCAGCAGGATGTTTTTTGTCATTGCTGTATAGTCAAAATTATCCAGGACGGCACTCACTTCATTGTCGCTGAGAACGGTCTGCCTTAGCGTGCTTTTAAGGTCGATAGTTGGGGTCTGCATCAGTAAATATTGAAAAATCGGGTCGCAGGCGTTTACAATCTGCGTTTTTATCTCCGGTTCAGTTGCATCGACGCCATTTACCAGGGCGGTCACGAATGCCGCCGAATAATCCGTATCGGCCCCGGATTGTTCCTGCACTGCCTGGTTCAGCAGTTGTGCGAGGTCGACTTTGTCCAGTACTTCGGCCGCAAACGTCGCGTTCATCACAGTACCGCTTAACGTCCCTTTTAGATCCGGGGCGCTGCCCCATGATTTTAAATTGGTGGAAGTATCTTTAATTGCGGTATCAAGGTGCTGTTTAATCACCGGTTCCGCATTCTGAATGCTGCTGACAATAGCTGCCTCAAGTTGTGGCGAGATGTTGCCGTTGGTGTTTTGTTTGTCAATCTGTTCTTGAACGGCCTGTGCGAAATCGATGTTGTTAACTATTTTTTCCATATCATTGGGTTGAAGTACTACCCTGTTTACCGTAAATGCCAGGCCGAATACGCAAAGTGCTAACACCAGAATGAAACTTAATAAAACCAGCGCTAAACCTTTGATAATTTTCATTTGTGCTAGGCATTATAGTGCAAAGAAAATTGAATGTCAAAAGAACCGGGGGAATAGTCGCTGTTAATTTTTGGTGATCTTTGGATCTTAATATGGGTGTTTTGACTGCTCTGTTTCTATCCCTTATAATAGAAACATCACTAATATAGTAATAATTATGGATAACGAACCATGAAACTTTCAACTAGAGGCAGATACGGGATACGCGCAATGCTGGACCTCGCGCAGCATTATGACAAAGGTCTGGTTTTAGTCAAGGATGTCGCTGCACGCCAGCAGATTTCCGAAAGATATCTGGAGCATCTTTTTCTTTCTTTGAAAACTGCCGGTCTGGTCCGGAGTATACGCGGCGCACGCGGTGGCTTTGTATTGAATAGTTCCCCTGACCGCATCAGATTAATTGAGATTGTCCGTGCCAGCGAAGGCACTTGGTCTCTGGTAGAATGTGTTTGCGATGCCGGTGTTTGTTCCCGTTCCACAAAGTGTGGCGCCCGCGATATTTGGGTTGAATTGCAGTCCGTGATGGATGAAATGCTGGGCTCGTTAACGCTGCAGGACTTATTAGAACGGCAGCAGGCTAAAGAAGCGAATCCGGAAATTGTTCGGCTTGTATCTATTGAATAATTACCGGAGTAAAGAAGGTAGAGTATGTTTAAAACCTTACGCGAAGATATCAGGACGATTTTCAGCCGGGACCCGGCCGCCAGGAGCACCCTGGAAATCCTGTGTTGTTATCCCGGTTTGCACGCTCTTTGGGGTTACCGCGTCTCTCATTTTTTCTGGACTCATCATATGCGGTTTTTCGGGCGGCTCAATTCACAAATCACCCGCTTTTTCACCGGTATCGAAATCCATCCCGGCGCGAAAATCGGCAGGCGTTTATTCATTGACCACGGCATGGGTGTGGTTATCGGGGAAACGGCGGAAATTGGCGATGATGTCCTTATCTACCAGGGTGTTGTTTTGGGCGGTACCAGTCTAAAAAAAACAAACGCCATCCCACTATCGGTAACCGGGTGGTCATCGGGGCGGCGGCCATTGTCCTCGGCCCGATTCTCATCGGCGATGATGCCCGTGTCGGCGCTAATTCGGTCGTGGTAAATCCTGTGCCTGCCGGAAAAACGGTAGTCGGCATCCCCGGTAAAATCGTCGAAGACCGCCGCGAAACAATCTTCAATCTCGAACACGGCACCTTACCGGACCCGATTACCGATGCCCTCCAGGCAATCATCAGTCATCAGGATAAAATCGAAGAACGTCTTAAAAAACTGGAGAGCAAACCGGATAAATAGTTCTCCGGTTTGTCATTCCCGCGAAGGCTGAAGGTACTGAACAAAGTGAACGTACGGGAATCCAGAAAATTAATTGTTAGGGAACTATAATTGCCGTATCTCTAAATTAAGGTAAGGACAGGTATTCTTGCCCGTTAAGGACCAAACATAATTGACTAAAACACCTGATTATCAGCCGCGTTATTACCGGGACTGGTCGAAAGACCGCGACCTCGTCTCTTTTCAGGTTGTCGTCAAGGAAACCGACCTCTATATCCGCGCCCGCCGTTTCCTCAAGGATAAAGCGTTGGAAATTGTCCAGCGGCAGCGCGCTTTACTCGAAAACTATATCGCCCGCCATCCGGGATTCGTGGCTGCGTTGGAACCTTTCCCTGTGGGCGATGATGCCCCCGCTATCGCCCGCACCATGGCAGACGCTGCTGCTAAGGTTAACGTCGGTCCGATGGCTGCTGTCGCCGGCGCTTTTGCCGAGTTTGTTGGCCGCGACTTGCTCAAATACTCCGCCGAGGTCATTGTCGAAAACGGCGGCGATATCTTCCTCAAATCCACAAAATCCCGGCTGGTCGGTGTCTATGCCGGCGAGGATTCCCCTCTGACCGGCCGGATTGCCATTAAAATCGAACCTTCGGATACTCCCCTAGGTGTCTGTACTTCTTCCGGCACGGTGGGCCATTCGCTCAGTTTCGGCAAGTCCGATGCGGTCGTTATCCTTTCTCCTTCTGCGGCCTTGGCTGATGCTGCCGCCACCGCTGTTGGTAATATCGTCAAAACAGAAGCTGATGTTCAATCGGCGCTCGATTTTGCCCGCGGTGTGGACGGCCTGCTTGGCGCGGCAGTCATCATCAACGACAAAATGGGTATCTGGGGTAAAATCAACCTGATTCGCCGGGACCGCTGATGAAAATCGCTGTTGCTCTGAGTGGTGGGGTGGATTCCTCGGTCACGGCTGCCCTTTTGCAAAAAGCAGGACATGAAGTTTTTGGGTTGACAATGCTGGTCGCGCCGTCAGACGAAGCGGCAGTTGCCGCCGTTGAAGTTGCCGCCGCCTTGGGCATCCCGCATCACACTGTTGATTTCCGGGACGTTTTTAGTAAAGAAGTGATTTCTCAATTTTGCCTGCAGTACAGTCTCGGCCGTACTCCGAACCCCTGTGTCAATTGCAACCGGATGATTAAGTTCGGTGCATTGCTCTCCAAAGCCGTCGATTTGGGCGCTGCTGCCATGGCCACCGGCCATTATGCCCGTGTCGAAAATAACTCCGGCTGTTTGGTTCTGAAAAAAGGTGTTGACCTCACCCGCGACCAGTCCTATTTCCTTTACAAATTGACTCAGCCGCAGCTTGCTGCCGCCGTCTTTCCCTTGGGCAATATGACTAAAAACAGTGTCCGGAAAATAGCAGCGGAAATAGGTTTACCGTCTGGGCGAAGTAAAGAAAGCCGTGAGATTTGCTTTATCCCCGATAATGATTATCCGCGCTTTCTCCGCGAACATATTTCCACAGTCCCGGCAGGCCGCATCGTGGATAAACAGGGCAAAGTGCTGGGCAAACATAACGGCATTATCAATTACACTGTCGGGCAGAGAAAAGGCCTGGGCATTTCCTCCCCGACGCCCCTCTATGTTATCGGCATTGACGCGCAGACCAATACGGTGATCGTAGGCGAAAAAAAGGATGTTTATGCCAGCGAGTTCATTTCGATAGATTTGAATTGGCTCGCTTTTGAGAAACTAATCGCGCCGGTGACTCTGAAAGTTAAAATCCGCTACCTCCATGCCGAAGCCGAAGCATTAATCACTCCAGTTTATGACGATAAAGTGAGCGTTAAATTTACCGCCCCGCAAATGGCCGTCACCCCCGGACAGTCCGCTGTATTTTATGATGGTGACGTCGTCGTTGGTGGCGGGACGATTGAGCGTGTGCTAAACTGAAAGTCAAGAGGAGCACCATATGAAGAATACAGGAAAAATAATCGCAGTCTGCCGCAGCGATAAAAAAGGCACCAGTAAAGACCTTGTCCCGTCCGGTCAATTTAAAGAAGGTTTCGGCATGGTCACCGATGCCCATGCCGATTTTAACACACATCGTCAGGTCAGTCTCCTGGCTACAGAGAGCATTGATAAAATGCGTAAACTCGGGCTAGACCTCGGCCCCGGCGCTTTCGCCGAGAACCTCACCACCGAAGGTATTGACCTGGTCTCCATCCCGGTCGGCACAAAGATCAAAATCGGCAAAGAAGTGGTGCTGGAAATCTCCCAGATCGGCAAGGAATGCCATGTCGGCTGCGCCATTTTCCAGAAGGTCGGCAAATGCGTTATGCCCAAAGAAGGCGTCTTCGGTAAAGTCATCAAAGGCGGTACCATCACCCCCGGCGATAAAATCAGGGTCATTGAAACGTCTGATAGCGAATAACGCAGCGATCTGTAGGGTCGGGTTTCCTCAGGTAATTAGTGTTCACATTCGTATTAAGCAAAGCTTGAGTCCGAAGGTACTCACCCGAAGGATGATGCATAGAGGGGCGCAGCCCCTCTAACTATTCTCTTCACCGCGGGAAGAGATAGAGATGGGGCACGGTGCCGTTATTAACACTGCTAAAACATTGAAATATCTTGGAAATAAAGAAAAAAGGAAATCGATGTTAACCTTAATCGGAGTCTAATCTCTTATGGTCAATAATAATTCTGAAATCATCGATGAAATAACCCGGCTGAAAAAACAGCGGAACGCCGTTATCCTCGTCCACAATTATCAGCGGCCCGAAGTCCAGGATATCGCCGATTTCACCGGCGATTCACTGGAATTAAGCCAGCAGGCTGCCAAAACCGCCGCTGATGTGATTGTTTTTTGCGGTGTGCATTTTATGGCCGAGACGGCTTACATTATCAATCCTGAAAGGACTGTCCTTTTACCTGACAAGGAATCCGGCTGCCCTATGGCCGACATGATTACTGCGCCGGCCCTCATCGACCTGAAAAAACAGTATCCCGGCGCTATGGTTGTCTGCTACGTTAATTCCAGCGCTGCCGTCAAGGCTGAATCGGATATCTGCTGTACTTCCGGCAATGCTGTCAAAGTCGTACAGAGCCTCGGGGAAGCGGAAATTATCTTTGTGCCCGACCAGTACCTGGGCCAGTGGGTCGCCGCAAAAACCGGGCATAAAATGCACCTTTGGCCGGGGTTCTGCCCCACCCACATGAAAATCCTGCCCGAAGACATCCTGGCCCTCAAACAGCGGCATCCCGGGTATATCGCCATGGTCCATCCTGAATGCCGCCCCGATGCCAAAGCCGCCGCCGATGAAGTCCTCAGTACCGGCGGCATGGTTCGTTTCGTGCGGGAAAGTCAAGCCCCCGGATTCATTATCGGCACCGAAACCGGTATCCTGCACCGCCTCAAACAGGAGAATCCGGGCAAGTCTTTTATTCCGGTCAACGACAAAGCGGTCTGCCCAAATATGAAGCGCATCACCCTCGAAAAAGTGCTCTGGTCCTTGCAGGATATGAACCACAAAATCATTGTCCCGGAAGATATCCGCCTCCGCGCCCTTTCCTCCGTACAGCGCATGCTTTCCATCACCTGACAATACCCCTCACAAAAAGATAAACATCTCTCCCTATCAGGGAGAGATTGAGAGAGAGTGGGAATGTCACTCCGTTGTAAAAGAAAAGGGAATTCAAATGGAATACGCTCACATTGTAGTCTTAATCACCATCGACACTCCGGCCAATGCCCAACAACTGGCGGACAAAATCCTGACCGCCAGCAAAGCCGCCTGCGTCAACATCATTCCCACAGTCTCCTCGCAGTACTGGTGGCAGGGTAAAATCGAAAAGTCCGCTGAGGTCATGCTCGTCGTTAAAACCCGCGCCGCTCTCCTCGACGAACTCATCACACTCGTCAAACAAAATCACCCATACACCGTCCCCGAAATCATCGCACTCCCAATCATCGGCGGCAACCCGGATTATTTGGCCTGGCTCGAATCAGAAACTAAGTAATCAAAGTCATATCCTGACTTTGCGCCTCAATGAGATAATGAATGCAATAGTCATTGCGAGCGAAGGGCGGCAATCTCAGGGAGGGAACTTCATAATTGTAGATTGGGCGCAGCCCACCGCTTACCAAATATCCCAAAAGGTTAAATACATGAACACCAAAAAATTCTCCTTTATCGCCTGGCTCTCTATCGGGTGCGTCCTGCTCTCCGCGCTCCTCTACGGCATCGACTTTCTGGTCTTCCGCGACGCTCATACCCTGTTTCTTTACCTCATGAGCAGTCTGGCCTTCCTGCCGCTGGAGATTTTCATCGTCGTGCTGATTATCGAAAGGATTGTCGACCAGAGCGAACGTAAAGTGAAATTGCAGAAGCTCAATATGGTCCTGGGCGCTTTTTTCAATGATGTTGGCAACCACCTGCTGCACAGCCTGCTGGACAACTTCGATAACAAGGCCGAAATTTCGCGGCACCTGGACCTCAAGGATAGCTGGGGCAAGAAAGAATTTCAGGCTGCCGCTGATTACGCCGATAAGCTGAAAATCGAGATTGACCACCACGACATGAACCTGGCGGAACTCAAAGTGTTTTTCGCGCAGAAGCGTGAATTTTTAATGACGCTGCTGGGCAACCCCAGCCTGCTTGAGCACGACCATTTCACCGATTTGCTCTGGGCGGTCACCCACCTGGATGAGGAACTGGAATCCCGGAATTCGGTGGAAAACCTGCCCGAATCCGACCTCATCCATCTTGCCGGCGATATCGAAAGGCTTTATGGCCGCCTGGTGGTGGAATGGCTGGATTACATCGAGCATCTGCACACCAACTACCGCTTCCTCTATTCCCTAGTCCTCCGCACCCATCCCTTCCAGGAACATCCTTCCGCCGTGATTAAGTAGTATCGGCTAATTCCGTTGTCCTTGATGGAAAGAAGGTCAGGGTGATGATGAAATATCATCTGCGAGGACGCGGGAGAAGATAGGGTTGGAGGTGAGGATATGGTTGGGGCAGAGGCGGTATATAACCCCGGTTTTAAGCAGCAGGCTTTCCTGCGCCATCCGGTCGAGGCGGCGGATGATTTCCGAAGTGTTGGCCGGGCCGAATTTAACGGTGAGATCATCTGTATCCAGGCCTTCTTCGAGGAGGCGAAGGCGGAGCATAGCTTCTTCGGCGGCTTTGTCTTTGGGGGACAGTTCTTCGACATATTCGATTTGGCCGGTGGGATTCTGTAAATAGGCATCGAGGTCGTTTTTGTTTTTGAACCTAGGGTTGTTGATGTGGGAAGCGGCCGCAGGGCCGAGTCCGAGATATTCGCCGCCGCGCCAGTAATTGAGATTGTGCAGACATTCAAAGCCGGGGCAGGCGAAGTTGGAGAATTCGTAATGGATAAGACCTTTATCCAGCAGGAAGGCGCGGGCCTGCGCGAAAAGTTCCGCCTGGACATCATCGGAGGGGAGGTCGGTAGGGGGATCTAAAGCCAGCGGGGTGCCGGTTTCCAGCGAGAGGCAGTAGATAGAGAGATGCGGCAAGCCGAGTCCTGTGAGCGCCTCCAGCGAGCTGTGGAGGCTGTTCCAGTTCTGGCCGGGCAGGCCGATAATGAGGTCGGCGGAGATGTTTTGGAAGCCGGTTTGTTGGGCGAGTTTGATGGCATTAATGGCCTGGGCGGCGGTATGAATCCGGCCGACACTTTGGAGTTCGGCATCGGAAAGGGACTGGATCCCGAAGGAGAGTCGGTTGAAGCCGAGGTTTTTAGCCGTTCGGAGGAATTCAGAGGTGGCGGATTCGGGGTTGACTTCAAGAGTGGATTCAACCAATTGTAACCCATCCCCTTTAAACCCTGCCCATTTTTGTGGTACACCCTTATCCTGACCTTCTCCCATCGAAAGAGAAGGAACTAAACTCAAGAGGCCGGAGATGAGGGTTTGGATGTTTTGTGGGCCGAGGAGGCTGGGGGTGCCGCCGCCTAGGTAGAGGGTTTGGACGGATAATTCTCCCTTTAAATCCCTCCTTAGAAAGGAGGGATAATACTCACGGGCTTCTTGCAGGACAGCCTGGACGTAAGAGGACATTGCGGGTTGGCGGTTGGAGAGGGAATAGAAATCACAGTAGCTGCATTTGCGGACGCAGAAAGGGATGTGGATGTAAAGGCCTTTCACCCTACTCTTCCATTTTAAGGAGCAGGAGGAAGGCTTCCTGGGGAACTTCCACAGAACCGACCATCTTCATTTTTTTCTTGCCTTCGGCCTGCTTTTCGAGGAGCTTACGTTTGCGGGTGATATCGCCGCCGTAGCATTTGGCCAGGACATCTTTTCTGAGTGCTACGATGTCTTCACGGGCGATGATTTTACCGCCGATAGCCGCCTGCAGGGGTATTTCAAAGTTCTGGCGTGGAATCAGTTTGCGCAATTTGTGTATCAGGCCGCGGGATTTAGTCGAAGCGCTTTCACGGATGGAGATGAAAGATAGGGCGTCAACCTGATTTTCCTTGACCAGGATATCCACTTTGACGAAATCGCCGGCTTTGTAGCCGAGGAAATCGTAGTCCATGCTGGCGTAACCCCGGCTGACGCTTTTCAGTTTATCGTAATAGCCGGTAATCATTTCCGCCAGCGGGAATTCATAAGTGAGCATGGCGCGCTTTTTATCCGGATGTTCCATGGCGACGAGTTTGGCGCGTTTTTCGTCGGAAAGGGCCATGATGGGGCCGACGAACTCGGTGGGCACGAAGACCCGCAGGGTGATAATCGGCTCTTCGATATGGTCGATGCGCGTGGGGTCGGGGAATTTGGACGGGTTATCAATCATCTGGGACGTGCCGTCGGTCAGGACAACCTTATAAATGACGGACGGCATCGTGGCGATGAGTTCCTGCCCGTATTCGCGCTTGAGCCGCTCGAGGGTGATTTCCATGTGCAGCATGCCCATGAAGCCGAGGCGGTAGCCCCAGCCGAGCGCGGCGGAGCTTTCTTTTTCGTAGATGATGGAAGAATCGTTAAGCTGGAATTTCTCCAACGCCGCGGTCAGCTTGATGTAATCGTTGGTATTGATGGGATAGATGCCGCAGAACACCATCGGCTGGGTGTGGCGGAAGCCGGGAATGCCTTCGGTTTCGGGATGCTCGGGGGAAATAATCGTATCGCCGACGTGGATGCTGCCGACTTTTTTAATAATCGCGCCGACATAACCCACATCGCCGGCAGTGATGATTTCGGCGGGTTTCAACTCGGGAATAAAATAACCGACTTCGTCCACGTCGTGGATCTGGCCGGTGGACTTAATCATAATTTTATCGCCTTTCTTGAGGCTGCCGGAAAAAATTCGAATGTGCGGGATGACGCCGCGGTAGGTATCGTAAAACGAGTCGAAGATGAGACATTTAAGGGGTTCGGAGGCGCTGCCTTTGGGCGGCGGCACGAGGGTGACGATGGCTTCGAAAAGCTCACCGACGCCGGTGCCGTCTTTGGCGGAAACGAGCAGCGCGGATTTGCCGGGGATCCCCAGCGTGTCCTGCAGCTGCTGGCGGCATTCTTCAACCATGGCGTTGGGCAGGTCTATTTTGTTGATAACCGGAATGATTTCCAGGCCGGCGTCAATGGCCAGATAGGCGTTGGCGATGGTCTGGGCTTCGACGCCTTGCGATGCATCCACCAGGAGGACGGCGCCTTCGCAGGCTTTGAGGCTGCGGGAAACTTCATAATTGAAATCCACATGGCCGGGGGTGTCGATAAGATTTAAGATATAGTCTTTGCCGTCCTGGGATTTGAAAGGCATGCGGACGGATTTGGCCTTGATCGTAATGCCGCGCTCGCGTTCCAGGTCCATGCTGTCCAGCACCTGGGCGTTTTCGGTGGTGTGAATCATACCGGTCATTTCCAGCATGCGGTCGGCGAGAGTGGATTTACCGTGGTCGATGTGGGCGATGATGCAAAAATTTCTGATGTTTTCCATACTATCTGAATAGTATCACGAGAAAGGCAGAAGGGACAACAATCAATAGGTGTCAGCTATCGGATAATGAAATAATCAAGATTCAAGATTCAACAATCAAGAATCAAACCGCCCCGCCGGGCCCTGCATTTTCTTTGCCCCGGATGACAAATACCGGGAGCTTAAGGGCTGCGCCCACTTTACGCTAAGGTTCGCAGCGGGGGGAATACAAGTTATCCGGTCAGGACCCGGTTCCTGCCTTCTTGCTTGGCCCGATTGAGGTCTGTATTGGCGGCGCGCATGAGGTCTTCCATTCTGGTACCCTGTTCCGGATAAGAGGCGATGCCCATAGACATCGTAATCGGGGAAGGGACTTGTCCTGCAGAAAGCGTCCTCATTTTGTTGATGTCTTCAAGCAGTGATTCTGCACGGGCGCGGGTATCTTCTAATGAGGTTTCCGGGAGGATGACCAAAAATTCTTCACCGCCGCAGCGGCACGTAATATCCGACCCGCGGAATTTGTCTTTCAACAATCTGCCGATTTGGGCGATTATCTTGTCGCCAGCGGCGCGTCCGTAAAGGTCATTGAACTGTTTAAAGTGGTCAATATCACCCATGATGATGCCGATATGGGTCTGTTTGCGGGCGGCGCGTAAAATTTCACGGTGCAGGGATTCTTCCATAAAGCGTCTGTTGTATAAACCGCTCAGGGAATCCTGAATAGATTGCCGGGAAAGGCTCTCGCTCAGTTTCACGTTGGCAATGGAAAGTGAGAGGTATTCGGACATAGTGGTGGCTATTTGTTGCAGATCGGCGGTTTCCGGATGATGTTCCGGATTCCCGGGGGTGAAGGCGTTCTTGATATGCAGCAAGCCCAGGATATCTCCTTTAGCCATTAACGGCAGGCAAACATAAGGCCCCGGCAGTGTCTTAGTCAGATGCGGGCAGACAGGACCAACGCTGATATCTTCCACTACATGGTCTCGCCCCCGTCTTAATCCCCAGCAGGCATCCGGCGGAAAAACATTATTTTCCAGGGCGGCGGGAAAATCACCCCATGTTACTACAGATTCGAGATCAGAGCGGGAATTGCTCAATAGAAACAAAGCGCCCTGCGAAGAGGGGAATAACTTTTTCATGGTACCCATAATGATGGGTGCTGTTTCTTCCATTTTGAAACAGGCTTGCAGCATATCCCTCATTTCAGCCAGAATTGCGTTTTGCCGCTGCTGTTCTTCCAGTTTTTTAACCGCTGAAGTGAGCCGTTTATTGGTCTGTTTCGCTTCATCCGTGAGCTGTTTTATTTTGGTAATATCCATAAAATTTCCTAGGGCCGCTCTTTTCCCCTGATAACGGATTGAAATAATTGTCTCCATTACCCACTTAATTTGTCCGGACCGGGTCACTACCCGATATTCATAAGGCTGGCATAAACCGTTTTTCAATGCAATCCTGGCATAAATGCCGACGATTCCGCGGTCACTGGGGTGAATGTAATTAATTGTTTCAGTGCGAATCAGTTCACTGAGTTTATAGCCGATGATATTCTCAAACGGGGGATTAACGTAAATAAATTTTCCGTTCTGAACGATAAACACACCGATAGGTGAACTCTGCGTCAGGGCAGTAAATAATTCCCTCTCCTGCTCGCGGTCGGCGGTGTTATGGATAAAAATCGAGAAGGCGGTAATTTTGCCGGATTCGTCTTTTAGCGGCGAAACAGTGAGAGAAATAGTGATACGGCTGCCGTCTTTTCTCAAATGAACGGCATCGCAGCGGGCGACCGGTTCGCCCTGACTGATTTTTCCCAATACCTGTAAGATATTATCTTTAACATCTGCAGGCACCAGAAAAGAGTGACTGCGCCCGATGACTTCATCAGGGGAATAGCCGTAAAGGTCAACTGCGCCTTTATTCCAGCTGATAATCGTGCCGTCCGGCGCTTCGATTACGATACCGTTTTCCCACAAATTACAAACCTGGCTGAACTGTTTTACTTCTTTTTCCATATCCCGTTTTTAAATACCCCGCAATCTTTTCACCGGCTGATTTTATTGGTGAGCCCGCCGATGTTCCTTGTATTTCAGGCATTGTGATACCGGCAACTAATATTAACTATACTGTTTCACTGCTGTCCAAGATAATTGGATTATGTGATTTTGGATGGGTTTTTCATGCGTAAGAAGTAAATCTCTCCGTTTCTTTCAATTTCTACCCCCTTTCGCTAATAGTGGCATAAGACAAAG
>Ga0182027_10000859_pt1 | contig 51546 bp, 41 predicted proteins | sample 712E1DmetaG_FD_121300 | JGI IMG/M metagenome (GOLD analysis project Ga0182027, IMG submission 121300) | Permafrost microbial communities from Stordalen Mire, Sweden - 712E1D metaG (Illumina Assembly) | ecosystem: Environmental > Terrestrial > Soil > Wetlands > Permafrost | place: Sweden...
ACCAGCTTACGCCCTACCCCAAAGGCGGGAAAATAGGTCTGTTCGGCGGCGCGGGCGTGGGAAAGACCGTCCTCATTATGGAGCTTATCCGCAACATCGCCCCGGAACATGGCGGTCTTTCGGTATTCGCCGGCGTGGGCGAACGCACCCGCGAAGGAAACGACCTGTGACTTGATATGAAAGAGTCCCACGTCATCGACAAAACGTCGCTCGTGTTCGGCCAGATGAACGAGCCGCCGGGGACGCGTCTTCGCATCGGCCTGACCGGGTTGACCATTGCGGAATATTTCAGGGACGTGGGAAAACAGGACGTGCTGCTCTTCATCGACAACATATTCCGTTTTGTCCAGGCAGGCGCGGAAGTGTCGGCCCTGCTCGGGCGTATGCCGTCGGCCGTGGGGTATCAGCCCAACCTCGCAACGGAAATGGCGTCACTCCAGGAGCGTATAACCTCCACCAAACAGGGGTCCATAACGTCAGTGCAGGCGATCTATGTTCCGGCCGACGACCTTACCGACCCGGCGCCTGCCGCGTCGTTCGCGCACCTCGACGCGACCACGGTGCTGTCGAGGGTGATCGTTGACAAAGGGATTTATCCGGCGGTCGACCCGTTGGATTCAACGTCGCGCATCCTCGACCCGAAAATCGTCGGCGACGAGCACTACAACGTGGCCCGCGAAGTCCAGCGCATCCTCCAGAAATACCGCGAACTCCAGGACATCATCGCAATCCTGGGCATGGAGGAGCTCTCCGAAGACGACAAGCTGATCGTCGCCCGGGCGCGAAAGATCGAGCGGTTTCTGTCGCAGCCGTTTTTCGTGGCACAGGAATTTTCTGGCCATCCGGGTAAGTATGTGCCGGTGAAACAATCGGTGGAAGGCTTCAAGGGGATCATCGATGGAAAATACGACGAATTGTCCGAATCGGCGTTTTACATGATCGGCACGATCGACGAAGCGGTGGAAAAAGCGAAGAGTTATTAGAAGAGAAAATTCCAAGACGAAAGCCAGCGTCCCCTAAATCCTCCGCAGGGGGACTTAGTGGGCGAAAAGTCTATCCGTCTACGCGGAGAAGTATTTAAGCCATGCCAGACACAAAAACATTTCTGCTTGAAATCGTCTCTCCTGAACGCAAAGTATTCAGCGGGGATGTCGAGTTCGGCGTTTTCCCCGGTGCCGAGGGCGAGTTCGGCGTGCTTCCAAACCACGCGGCCATGCTTTCCGCCTTGAAGCCGGGCCGGATTAAAGTCGTGCGCGATAAAAAGCCCGATTATTTTGCAACATCGGGAGGCTTTCTGGAAGTCCGTTCGAACAAGGTCACCGTGGTTGCCGAATCATGCGAACCCGTTGAGGAAAAAGCCGCATCAGAGACCGATCCCGCCACGCACTGAAAACAATTTTTCCCTGGTTTTTCCAACGATACCATCAATTTTCTTTATATCCTCCAAAAAACAAAGCCCCTGATTATCCCTCAAGAAATTATTTTACAAGATCTTTAGCGCTCATGGGGCCCCATGGAAATAAAGAAACCCGCATTTGGAACATGGTCAATTTTATTTAAGATAATCGCCGGGGCATTTCTGGCATATGCGGTTATATTTTCCATCGTCGGAACAATCGCGATTATATATGTGTATTCATTAGTCATGGCCCCTGTTTTACAAGTGCAATACCTGAAAAACCATAATCCAAGAGAAACCGCTTTCATGAAGGATTATAAGCAAGACCTGAGAAAAAAAGGCGTGCGGGATTCATTGTCACAGGTTTTCATTCCCCTGAACATGATTTCAAGGAACTTGAAATATGCGACCATCGCGGCCGAGGATGACGGGTTCTATACGCACCCGGGTTTTGACGTCGAGGCGATCCTCGGCGCCTATGAGTATAATCGTAATCATAACAAAATCGTCCGGGGAGGAAGCACCATCACCCAGCAGCTCGCAAAGAACCTCTTTTTAAGCAACGACAAAAACTTTTTGAGGAAGTTCAAGGAACTTGGTTATACGGTGCTTTTGGAAAAATTCCTGGACAAAGACCGCATCCTGGAATTGTACCTGAATTATGCCCAGTGGGGAGACAATATTTTTGGTTGTGAAGCCGCCTCGCTTCATTACTTTAAAAAATCAAGCGCGCGGCTCACCTTAATCGAAGCGACCCGCCTTGCCGCCGCTCTGGTGAGCCCCGAACGGCTGACACCCCTCAATGAGCACAACGGGTTTCTTCAAAAGCGGTTAGTGGTCATTGCCGACAATCTTTATAAAAAACATTACATCAACGATTCCGACTTCATTAATGCATTCGGTTTCATTCCGTCTGACGACTCTTCCGCGGTCATTATACCTGTTAAAAAAGCCGCTCCTATCTCTTCGACAAAACGGCGCGGATTTTATTGATAATGTCCCCGGCGACGTCCGGCACGGCCTTCATCTCCGTGGCCGAGGTGACGCAATCTACTTCCATGTTCTTCGGATGCCATTTTTTGCTTCCGGCGGTTGTAAAAAGCACTACTTTTTTCTTTTCCCTGGCCGTGCATTTCTTCAAAAAGCCTTTTGCAACACCGCTAATGCCTCCAAAATGGCACGTATTGCCGATAATGATGCCCTGGTAGTTTTCCGCCATTTCGTCCTTAAGACTGCCCAAGGGCAGCACCTTTACACAAACAGAATCATTCACAAGGGCCGCAATCACCATGCGCATGACCGAATCCTTGAATATGCCGGTTTGCGTTGCGATGAGCACCCTGGTCTTTGAGCTTTCGTTGATGCAGTTTTCATTGACTGGTTGGGACGCAAAAAGCGTTCCTGTCAGCACGAACATTAGAATCATGCGTTTGAGCGGAATGGATCGGCGCATAAAATACCCCTTGGTGAAAAAGTGAATTGGTGATTTTTAAAATATATTAGCTTTTTCCCTTAGCAAAATCAGAGTAATCTTTTTAATCCGATTAATCCCGGTCAAATAATATTAAAAAACTCATTGACCTCGGTATTTATTCGCGAAATCACCGGTTCGATTTCTTCCGCGGGCAGGTACGTCAATACCGCTATTGACGGATCAGGAAAGGCATTAACGTCCCATAAAAAAATTTTATTTATTTTGAGCAGATAATCCGCGTAAAGAACTATGTTTCTGTTCCGAACGACCGCTTGATAATCCTTGTAGTTTACCGATGGGAACTGGAATATCGCCAGGATTTTGGCGGGAAGATTCCAGCGCGTTCCGAGAAGGAAAGCTATGGCCCGGTGGTCAAGCGTGCACACGGACTTGCACGCCTGATCAAAACTCCGATTCCCTTTATAAACGCAATCGCACACCTCCACGAAAATATCCGGGAAATATTGCCTGAGGACAAGAACGCCGATGTCCCGTAAAAGTCCGGAAAGAAAGGCCGTTTCCAGCCCCACGTCTTCGTTGCAGGCCTCTGCCTCTCCCTTTATCGCAAGCTCCTGGGCCAGCAAGGCCCCCGCGAGGCTGCTTTTCCAGAATAGCGTGCCGTTGAATCCGCTTTGACTGAGGCTTGAATGAAAGGTGTTCATCATTTCAAGGGCAAAAACATAATTGACGACCGCATCCAGGCCCAGATGGACAATGGCGTGCGATATCGTGGTAATAACCGTCCCCCTGCTGTAATAAACGCTGTTTGCCAGCCGTAAAAGCGACGCGCAGAGGGCGGGACTTGGAAGGATCACCGCGGCAATGTCATCTACCGACGCGGTCTCATCTTTGACTTTTGCCAACAATTTTATGCTCAGGTCCGGCGTTGAACTGAGATATTCAACGTTTGCAAGGGTCGACATGATTCGATTGGCCATGCTCGGGTCCACGCAAGCTCCTCAATATTTGAAGAAAAGGGCCGACATAGTGTATCTTATTAGTCTCTCTAAGTTTCCGAACGACAAATAATTGTCATTCAAAAGCCAAGAGAAACTAATATACACTGTTTACCTTTGATACTACGAAAGGTTTTTTGCATGGATTTCATTGAAGAACTTACCTGGCGCGGCATGATACACGACATCATGCCCGAAACGGAGCATAGACTGAGGGAAAAACCGGCCGTCGGATACGTCGGTTTCGACCCGACGGCGCCGTCCCTTCAAATCGGCAATTTCGCGACAATCATGTTGCTCGTCCATTTCCAGCGCGCTGGCCACAAGCCGCTCGCCCTCGTCGGGGGCGCTACGGGCATGATCGGAGACCCATCGGGAAAATCGGAGGAACGCAAACTGCTGACCCTTGACGAGATACAATACAACCTCGAACGATTTAAAATCCAGCTTTCGAAGTTCCTTGATTTCGGCAAAGGCGCAAACGCAGCGGAAATCGTCAACAATTACGACTGGTTCAAGGACATAAGCTTTCTTGAATTCTTACGCGACGTGGGCAAGCACCTTTCGATCAACTACATGATCGCCAAGGACTCGGTGCAGTCCCGTATGGCCACCGGCATATCATTCACCGAGTTTTCCTATCAGCTCCTCCAGGGGTACGACTTCTATTGGCTTTACAAAAACAAGAACTGCGATTTCCAGATGGGCGGCTCCGATCAGTGGGGCAACATCACGGCTGGCTGCGAACTGATCAGGCGCAAGGCCCAGGGCAACGCCTTCGCGCTGACCTGCCCCCTGATCACCAAGGCCGACGGCGCCAAATTCGGCAAATCCGAAGGCGGGGAAAAAGTCTGGCTCGATCCGGCCCTGACGTCGCCGTATAAATTTTACCAGTTCTGGCTTAATGTCACCGACGAGGAGGCGCTGAAATATTTAAAGGTTTTTTCGGTCCTTTCCAAGGAAGAAATCGAGGGCATCCATGCCGCCCACAGCGCCGCGCCGCATTTGAGGGCGCTGCAAAAAGCCCTGGCCCGCGAGGTGACCATGCGCGTGCATTCGGAGGCGGATTTCACAACCGCCGTAGAATCGTCGGAAATACTTTTCGGCGAGGGCACGACCGAGGCCCTGAAAAGGCTTTCGGAAAACGATCTTCTCAGCATTTTTGAAGGGGTGCCGCAGTTTACCCTCGCAAAATCGGAGCTGGAGCAGGGGATCGGAATAATCGACCTTTTGGCCGTCAAGACCACCATTATCGCCTCAAAAGGGGAAGCCAAACGGCTCATTCAGAACGGCGGTGTATTTGTTAATAAGGCCAAAGTCACTGATGGTAATGCCGCAATAACTGCCGATAATCTGCTCAGCAACCGGTATATCGTAGTACAAAAAGGGAAAAAGAATTATTATCTTGTTAAGGTTGTTTAAATAGCCATGAATTGGTCTAGTCATGCACGATTATTTGCCCGTAAAAAAGATGAATGTTGTACGTTTTTTGCGGACTTATCAGTGAAGGAGAAAAAACATGGAATATCGCGAACTCGGACGCACAGGATGGAAAACATCGGTAATCGGCATCGGGACATGGGCAATGGGAAATGCATGGGGCAAAGTTAATGACCGCGACTCGCTTGCCGCCCTCAACCGCGCCGTGGACCTTGGCGTCAACTTCTTTGACACCGCCGACGTATACGGCAGCGAACCGCTGTTGGGCAGGCTGCGGAAAGAACGGCGCGAGCCGTTTTACATTGCCACAAAAATGGGCATGCAGATTAATCCCGACGTAAAAAGCTATACCCGTAAAAACATGGCCGGATTCGCCGAAATGAGCCTAAAAAATTTAAAGATCGAAACCATCGATCTCATGCAATTGCATTGTCCGCCCATAGAGGTCTATAATCCCGAAGTGTTCGGTATTCTTGACGATCTGAAGAAACAGGGTAAAATCCGTCATTACGGCGTAAGCGTGGAGCGCATTGTTGAGGCAAAAAAAGCCATTGAATTTTCCGGCGTGCAATCGGTCCAGATAATTTACAACGTATTCAGGCAGCGGCCCGCCCTTGATTTTTTTCCTGAAGCAAAACGCCGAGGCGTGGGCATTATAGCTAGAGTACCGCTGGCCTCAGGGATGCTCACCGGCAAGATGACGCGTGCAACCACCTTCGAGCCCGACGATCACCGGACATTCAACCGTGACGGCCGGGCATTCGACAAGGGCGAGACGTTTTCGGGCGTGGATTTTGAGACCGGACTTGCGGCTGTGGAAGAATTGCGTGGAATCATCCCGCCAAACGCGACTTTAACTCAAATGGCCCTGAGGTGGATTCTCATGAATGTGGCCGTGACCTGCGCCATTCCGGGGGTCAAGCGCCCGGATCAGGCCGAAGACAACATTCGTGCAGCTGATGTACCTTCACTATCGGATTCCGTTATGGAAAAAATCAAGGCGATTTATAATCGCTCCATCCGCGCGCACGTGCACCATTTGTGGTAGCGAAAAGGGATGCGAAGCAACGATTTTACAAGAAAATTTCACGGTTGCCGCACTCTGAAGTATAAGGATATTCCAGTCGAATAATGTATTTTCACTATATATTTTATTGGATAGTTTGCAAATCTTTGGAAAAAGAAAAATAATAAAAAGGGAAAGGCTTTTTATGAAAAACTCCGGTATCTCTAATCGTTACAATCTAATACTGGCAGCCTTGTTCAGTTTAAGCATGGCTTATCAGAGTATCTCCGCCGCAGGGACATGTCCTTGTGACATTTATGCCTCCGGCGGAACGCCATGCGTCGCGGCGCACAGCACGGTGAGGGCCCTTTATAGCTCATACAATGGGCCCCTCTACCAAGTCAGGCGCAAGTCAGACAGTAAAACTCTGGACATCGGCGTTCTGAAGCCCGGAGGCTTCGCCAATTCGGCCGCGCAGGACACCTTTTTATCCGGCACGACGGGCACTATCTCAATTATCTATGACCAGTCCCCGAAAGGAAACAACCTCACCGTCGCGCCTAAAGGGCAGAGGGGCACCGCGGATGTCGAGTCGAATGCAACCGGTCTTGCACTCAAAGTGGGCGGTCATGCGGTATATGCCGTTTATGTGAATGCCGGAGTCGGTTATCGTAACGACAAGACTTCGGGAGTAGATACCGGCGATCAGCCGGAGGGTTTGTATATGGTGACGAGCGGCACGCACGTGAACAGTGGGTGCTGCTTCGACTACGGGAACGCGGAAACGAACAATAGTGACAACGGCAGCGGCACCATGGAAGCTATTTATATGGGAACCTGCACCTCGTGGGGCCATGGTTCCGGCAGCGGTCCCTGGGTTATGGCGGACCTTGAAAACGGGCTTTTTGCCGGAGGAACCGAGGTCAACGCCAATAACACGTCCGTTCCCTACGACTACGTCACGGCCGTGGTCAAGGGCGGGGCGGGAGAGTTTGCGATCAAAGGCGGCAATGCGCAAACCGGGAATCTTAAAACCATGTACTCCGGAGCGCGTCCTTCAGGCTACAACCCCATGAAGAAGGAAGGCGCCATTATCCTGGGAACCGGAGGCGACAACACCAACTCCGATGTCGGAACATTCTTCGAAGGCGCCATGACATCCGGCTATCCCTCGGACACGACCGAAGATGCCGTTCAGGCCAATATCGTCGCCGCGGGGTACGGGACCGGCACGATGATCTCCTATCGCGCTAGCAACACGGCGCGGGGGTCCCCGTTCAGCGCCCATTACAATTTGTCAAGTGGAAACGTGGTCGTCAGTTACACTTTGCAGAACGCCCGGCGCGTGAGCATGAATATTATTGATCAGTCCGGCAGGCGGATCGCTACAATCGCGAGCGGGGACGTTTCTGCGGGCCGGCACGAAGCGGTCTGGGATGCACGGCGTATCCCGACCGGCGTCTATGCGTGCAGAATAGCGATTGACGGTCGGGATGAATGGGCAGGGAAAATCTTCATAGGTAAATAGAACCTTATCCGCCTTGTGGGTTAGCTTCGATGGCTTGCAACAACAAAAATTAACCAAATTTAGCCGGCTATTTTTGTTGTTGCCTGGGATTTTGAGGCATGATGGACTGCAGAGCTTCTGGAAATATTTAATAACCCACAGTCAACCGCTGCAACAGTTCTTTCCCGCCCGAGGTAATTTTTACAAAATAAACCCCTTCGCCCAGGCGTCCCACCGGCAGCGCGGTCATGTTCGCGTCCGGTATAATACGCTCTGCTATGATGCGTCCCTGCGCCGTTATGATATGCATCACGCTGTTGGCCGCCACAGGCGACAGCAGGCGGACCACGCCCTGCCGGTAGGCGATGATCGGCCGGGATTCGGCGGACTTCCGGGTATTCTCCGCAACGACCTGCACCGGCAGCGGAGCGAGGGCCTTGAACGCAATATCGGCCACGCTGGTCGTAGGAACGGTCGCGGTCAATGCGCCGCCTGATATTGTGATGGAGCTTGACGAAATAGCCGTTCCACCAGTGCAATCGAACCATGTTAAAGTATACGTACCGTTCGCCACCCCTGCTACACTAAGGCTTTTGCCTGAAAAAGCCCCGGTCATCCAGCCCCAGACGGCCTCATTGCTTTTAATGCCGTAGGCCGTGGCGCCGCTGACGGTCACCTGCGCCTGGGAGAGGTTTGTCAGCCTGGCAAAAGGGATATCCGAAACGAACGTCGCAAAGGGAGGAAAGTTCTGTGACCTGGCGGCGGTCCAGCCTTGGTTGAACTGCCACATGAAGGGCGTGGCCGCTTCTCCCGACGCAAGGCAGGACCAGAGATTTTGGTGATCGTTACTCGAGGTGGACTCCCCGGTCAAAGCGGGTTTGGTCCAACCGCTCCACAGTTTTGTGACAAGGCTATTCCAATTAGCGGGCGTGGTGCCTCCGTAGTTTTCCGAATTGGTGCACGTCATGTCCGAATCTCCGGGAATCTCGTTGGAAGAAGTGGTCGGATGGTTGTACGGATCGTTGGCAAGGAAAAAAGCGCCCATTTTTTTCATCCAGGCGTTTCCCGAGGCCTTGTCCGCCACATAACCGTCGGTACCCGCTATTTCGTCAACCGTCTGCCAACCCTCCAGAGCCCTGCTATATCCCCAGCGGGCGATGATATAACGATACATTTTTTGCTGATATTTCCAGCACGTGCTGTCGCTGTAAAACGTCTTGGCGTTGGGGAGGAGAGTATTATACGAATTGGCAATCCATAAATTCACCCAGGAGCCGGTCATGGTCTGGGCCAGGTAATCGTGCGGCCATATCACCATCCACATGGATAGTCCGCGCGCTTCCCCCCACGCCATTTGGCTGTCTACATAGGCGCATTGATGAAAGTCGTATTGTCCAAGCGGCGATTCTATTAGTCTATATCCGCCTTGATACTGCTCCTTTCCGTTGACCGTTTTATGCGTGCCGTTCCACCAGAACCATGTATTCATTTTAAACGACTGCAGCACCCCGATTCCGCTGTCGGTAACGTCCCAGCAATAGCAACAACCTACTCCGTAAAAAGAGGTCCCGTCATCGTAACTGAAATACCGGTTGTTCGGGGCGATCTTGACCCAACCGTGATAGGCGGAAGCCTTGCAGACAAAACTGCCCGTTACGCTCTGGCTCGTTCCGGTGGAATCCTTGACCGATACGGTGTATGTGTAGGTGCCAAGTTCGTTCGGGGAGAACCTGATCCTGAACTGGAGGAGGCTGTCGTAAAACCCGCTTATGTTCCAAGTCTTTGAACTGGGAGACGTAAAGGTGGCCGAAACATTGACCTGATCGAAATCATAAGGATTGGTATACTGGGCGGTAAGAGCGACTGACAGTTCAAGTTTCGTATATTTCCCAACCGTATCGGCGGACCTGGTAACCGAGGTAATGGCGGGTGCGGCATGTACGCTCACAACCAGCATCCCCGCCAGAATTGCACAGCAACAAACGTTACGGAGCATTCCCAAATCTCTCATACGAACTCCTTCTTTTTAGAATATTTACTCTATCAATATAAAGACTATATGCTTTTTTGGGAGAGAAATATCGACGTTTTTTGTTTTTCCGTTGAACCGCTGTTCCACAAATCGCGAAAAGCACATCGGCGAACAGGATACACAGAACGATATGGAGTAGCGATGAATTGCTCATCGCTTTTAAAAACGCCGGCAAATCAACCGGCGCTTTGGAGTTTCAATTATTTCTTTGGCCTTACCTTAGATTGTTCAATTGCCCGAAATATTCCCTGTCCTTGATTTTTAGGCGCACCGTGTACAACCCCGGGGCCATTCCGACGGTATGGCCGTTTTGAGCGTTCCATCGAATGGAATGACTCCCCTTTGTTAAGGTCCGGTCGATCAACGTCCCAATGCAATTGCCATTAAGCGAATAAATCGACAAGGTGACGGGCGAGGTTTCGGCGCAATTGAACCGGATGGTAGAATTGTCAATTGAAATGTTTTTCCCTGAAACCGCTCCGGCGGCGGGTTTTTTGACGCCGGTAAAGGAAACGACGGACATGGTGTCATGGTAAGCTTTAAACATCAGGTTCCCCGAAGGGTTTCTTACCTCGGTTGCGGCGGCCACATTAAGCGACGTGAGCATGGGAGGGCCCCACGTCGATGAATAGATCCATCCCGTCCAGCTCGCTCCTAAATTTTTCATATATTGAATAAGCTGCGTTCCGTAATTCGCCGAATCCGATGCGGAGGTAAAGCCCCATTCGGTGTTCATGATCGGTGCGACTCCCGTGCTCATAATATAGCCGAATTTTGAATCCCAAGTTGTAGCCCCAATACTGCCGTATACGGTTGAATAAGGATGCCATGCGTAAATAACTTGATCGCGTGCGATTTTCAGCGTTTTCACGTCCGCTTGCTGGCACCAATTGGCCGTTCCGGCGACAATGACCTTGGAAACGGGGTTCCTGGCGCGGATCGTGTCGATAAGCTGCTGCACCATGGGCACCCAGGCGGTCCAGGTCACGTTATGGGGTTCATTGAATATCTCCCAAAGCAAATTGTCCTGGTTCTTGTACCGGGTGGCCATGAGGCCCCATGCGGCGACGGTAGAGCTGAAATTACCGACCGTATTGCCCTGACCGCCTTCGTGCCACCCATCAAAAAGTACATAGATATGGTTATCTTCACACCATTTTACAATGCTGTCCACTGCCGTGATGTAAGGGGTATTTGCGGCATTTATGGCGATATTGCCGACGGTCCAGCAGATGGCCCTCGGGCAGTTGCAATCGCTGGTGAGGAGAGGCAACCTGAGAAGCGTAATATTCCAGTCCTTTTTGAAATGCACAATCTGGGCTTGCGTGATGTCGGGGTAGGCGCCCATCGTGGCAAAGCCTTTGAGCTGCACGACGTACCCCTTGGCGTTGACTATTTTCGTGCCCTGAACGGTCAAGGGCGGCGCCCAATACGTGCTGTCATAGGTGACGGCAGAAACCGATAGGGAAAATCCGCAAATCAAAGCAACTAGCGCAATAGACTTTCTAATAAGCATTTTCCACCTCCCGTGATACATTATGGACTCCACACGCTAGTAATATATTCACTTTTGGGCAAAATTGCCAAAAATTATAATAGCAACATTAGAAAAGGGTTCTTGTCCGCTTTTGTCAGGACAAAAACTTGGTCCTGCGTATGGACACATGACGTTCCAAAGTGTATCATTATAACGTGGGGAAAATATGAAACATGTTTTTATTAATTCCTCAGGGTGAGCTGCCATGAAAACCACGTTTGTCCCTTTTCTCATGGCATTTTTGCTTCTTGCCTGTTCTAACCGGCAAAGCGGTACTAATAATCAGTGCGTGCCTTCCATCAACCATGCCGTGTCCTCGGTCAAACCCCGCATCACCCATGTTGACGGGAAGGGATTTATAAGCTCGCCAAAAAATGTCGCAAGGGCCGTTTGCGGACTCTTCGTCGAAAACGCCGACACCATCACCACCGGCCCGTGCAGCAGGATGCAAGTCGCCTTCAATGACTCGGACTATATTATCGTCGGTGAAAACTCCATAGTGACCATCCGCTCCAGCCTTGACTCAATGATTATTTCGATTGCGTATGGGAAATTATATTCCAACGCCGTCGTTCTGCCGAAACAATTGCTTTACAAAATCATTACCCCCAAGTTTCAGGCTCAATCGCACGGCACGGCGTTCTCGGTGGAAGCCTTCGACGGCAGTGAAACCCGCATCACGGTGTTTGAAGGAAAAGTGGAAGTCATCGACTCAATGCGCTCCTGCCCTATCAACGTCCTCGGCGGTCAACGCGCCACCCTTAAATACGGTGAACCGTGTCAGACCAGGGTCGTGCGCATTAAAGAACTTGATGATCTCATACACTGGATCGGGAGTTCCTCGCTTAGACTCAGAAATAAAATTGAAATGCTGGGCAATATGGAGTTCCTGAAAAAGCTGGCCCAAGCGGATTCCACCGACCTGGACATCAAAGCCATGGTAAAAGTGTCCGAAGGAACCCTTGCCCTCAAGCCAAAAGAGATACAGGAACCTTCAAAGAGGTCCCTGGCGACCGCGGTCCCAATTTCCGAAATTCCCCTGAAGAAAGCCGCTATTACCGAGGACAGCTTGAGGGACGCCGCCGACATTGATCTGACAATAAAGGAAAATATCTTCAAGATCACCGGCATGTTCAACCGCTATTTAAGAGAGACGGGCAAGAAATTGGTCGGTGACGTAAAAACCAGGTTTACGATTCATCCCGACGGCGTTGTCGACCACGTAGAAATATTGGAGACGACTCTAGCAGACTCTGAGTTTCAGGAAAAACTCGCCGAGGCCGTTAAAAAAATAAAATTTAAAAAAGTGGATGAAAAAGTCGGCGCCATCACCATAGTCTACCCGTTCGAATTCAACACGCAGAACTGACCCGCTGACCGGGCATCGTTATTTCTTCAAAACCGCCGAAACCACCGGCATTATAAACAAAAGCGCACTTAAAAACACCAGGACGATCGTCGTGACGATCCCGATGATATTCTGGACGCGGCCGTTGCGGTGCTCACCCATGATCTCCTGTTTGTTAATAATCAGCATCATGCATATCAGCACGATCGGCAGGAGGATCGCGTTGAGCACCTGGGTCCAGATGGTTATGGTGATAAGCGGGGCGTGGGGCAGCAGAATAATGCTGACCGCGATTCCGATGATCAGGGTGATCAAAACATAAAACTGCGGCGCCTGGTTGAATTTCTTGTCGATGCCCGCCTCGAAGCCGAAGGCTTCACAGACATAAAAGGCGGTCGCCAGCGGCAATATCGTCGCGGAAAAAATCGACGCGATAAAAAGGCCGAACGCGAACACCGTTGACGCAAGGTTACCCGCCAGCGGTTTGAGCGCCAGGGCCGCGTCCTTGGCTTCTTCTATGGTGATTCCGTTGACATGCAACGTGGAAGCGCACGCCACGACGATGAAAAAGGCCACCACGATGGTCGCCACGGCGCCGATGACCACGTCCCAGATAACAAACCTGTAATTGGCGATCTTGATCCGTTTTTCAATCACCGCGGACTGCATGTAAAACTGCATCCATGGCGCGATGGTCGTGCCGACAAGCCCCAGCACCATTCCGAGGTAATTTTCGTCCCATTGCATAGTTGGTTTTATGAGGGCTTTTCCAATGTCGGACCAGTTTGGTTTTGCAAGGACGGCCGAAATTATATACGAAAGCAGAAAAACGCTGAAGAACAGGAATATCCGTTCCGTTGTTTTGTAATTACCCTTGACCACTAAAAACCACACGGCTATCGCCGCGATAGGCACCGAAATATACTTGCTGATGCCGAACACCCTCATGCTCCCGGCCACGCCGGCAAACTCCGTGGCGGTGTTCCCGATGTCCGCGACGAGAAGGCAGATGAAAATGTAGAACGTTATTTTTACGCCGAAATTTTCCCGGATAAGGTCGGCAAGTCCTTTGCCGGTGACGATCCCCATCCGGGCGTTCATTTCCTGTACCGTCACAAGTGCGATGAATGATGGAATAAGCGTCCACAGCAGCTTATAGCCATATGAGGCCCCCGCGACCGAGTAGGTGGTGATGCCGCCGGCGTCATTATCAACGCTTCCGGTGACGATCCCGGGACCAAGCACGCTGAGAAAAATCAGGAAATTCCTCAGGTAAACGTTTTCCTTGATGATCTTGATCGTGGCCCTTATCACGTTCATGGCTGCAAATCCCCGGGACGAGAATGATGGAGAATATGCGATAGCGCGGCGCGACTTCAAAATATAAAACAGTTTTAGAACACCACAAGGAAATAAAATGAGCCGGGCACTTTTATTGCCCGATAAAAACGCGCGACGAATGAGAGATAATTTATAAAAGAGTTTCCAATTGACTTTTAGACATTTAAATGCGATATTATCAAAAGGGGAGAAAACCCCGGAACGGTAAAGGACTTTGCCATGAAAAAACTGGCCGCGGTCTTCATTTGTCTGGCTATGGTCGGCAACGGTTTCGCGATAAAGGTCGCGGTTTTTCCCGTCCAATCGACCAACACCGATAAAAGCTTCGCCGACGCATTCGGGATGCTTTTGGCCAATAAATACGCTAAAATCGCGAACTGCGCCACCGTCCCCCCGATAAAGTCCGCCAAGGCGATCCCGCCGGACGGCAATCTTTCCGAGGCCGCCCAGGCCCTGGGCGCCGATGAATACCTTGAAATAAGCGCGGTCGGCCTGTATGTCAGCAGGAAGGAAGCCAACGAGACATACACGGATTCCGCTTCAGGCAAACAGATCATCGTCATTAAACAAAACGGAGAAAAGGGCGATTCACCCGAACAATCAGACCAGCAACTTCTTGACAACAGTAAAACAATTGTCGCCGTTTCCCGAAAAAGCGCCTCCGGCGCCGACATTTACCAGACCGAAATGACCCTTTTGACATACGGCGATATCGAAGAGTCAACCGAACGTATCGCGGCCTCGCTGTATCAGAAAATACCAATTGATAAAACGCGGGGAATGACCAATATCACGCGCCGTGAAGGCATGGGATATAACCAATTGTGGACCCGGCGTTCCAAGGGAATCAAAATGGGTGTGTTTAAACCTTTTTCCGCCGATACGACGTTTAGCACGGTGGTCAGCATCGGTTTTGATTACAAAGTCGATTTGAACCGGTGCTATCTTGAATTCGGCGTAGGCGGACGGTTCCCGCCCGATCTCGGCAACGACAGCGCCCGCAGTTACGGCGGGGTTTATTTCGAAATGGGAGGCGGTTATTACGTCATCGACAATACATTCGGCCTTTTTGTAGGCGCGGGCATTATTCCGTTTTTCAACTTTGTTGATTTGGACGGCTCCTTCATAGGGCTGCCCGTTTATGTTCAAATAGGCCTCACCACTCCAAGGAATTCCTCCGTCAGGTTTTTCGGCGATATCCGCATCGCGCAGAACTCCGTTGCAATAACATCGGGGAACTATTTCCCGCTGGAAAAACGGAAAGATTACCCTACGGAAATCGGTTTTGAAATAGGCATGGGGTGGTAACGCTTCTCCGCGCACAATAGTATTTTATGAAATCCCATTGAGAAGACCTTGTACTTGATGGGATTTTTTTTATTTTTAATAATTACTTAGGCGCTTTGTTCGTACCGAGGTGAACGGCGCCCGGCAAGGTATCCGCGCATAAAGGCCGGGGAAATTGATATTTTTACAGGAAAGGAAACAGTCTTCATGTCCTCATCGTTGAAAGAATCAATTAAAGCCTTTTCAAATTCCTATCTCATCGAACAGTATTACATCAACCGCGACCAGTACACGCCGGAAGCGGCAAAGGTCCTGGAACAGGAAATCTCCCTGCGCGGCATCGGCAAGGACGAAATTGATTCGGTCCTTTCCGAATGCAGGGAATCCGAACCTGTTGAAACGGTGCATTACGACAAAAAAGACTTTATCGAATTGGCGGGGGCATTTACCACCAATGACTCGTTACTCGTGCGTTCGATGCTTGCGCAGCACAAAATTCCTTCCTTCGCCGATAATTCGGCGGCGCTGCTGCCGTTCACCGGAGAAGAACTGGATGCGCACCTTGTCAAATTTTTCATCCACAAGGATTTTCTGGAGGCCGCGCGCCCCGTGATAGCCGAACATTATGAGTTAGTTGACAATAGATATAACATCAAGTACAACGACATGAAAACGCGCCTGAAATCGTTCAATTTCTACGAAATCCCCCACTATATTCTCGAATCCAAGGAACTGGCCGGCGTTGAGTTCACGCCGGAGGAAAAAGATCTGCTCATTACCTACGGATCGCGCCTTCTCGCCGAGGTTGACGAAATTGAATCCAAGCAGGAGCGCGTCGTGTTTTATTACGACTCCATCGAAGATTTCATCGAAAGCCTCAGGTCGGAAAATAAACCGGACCTTACCCGCAACGACCTGATTACGGCGCTGGAAATATTGCAGATTTATTGCGACGATGCAAACTTCCCCGATGCCGCCAGCAGCGTCATAGAGGCCCTCTTGGGCTTTTTTTCTACTTCAGGTACGTAACGGTGGCCCGCGCGGCAAACTCCGTGTAGGAAGCGGGGACCGGATCGGTTTTCAGATACACCAGCGCGCCCTTATTCTTATCAGTATGCGCGAACACGGACAGCGCCATGCAATTGCACTGGATGACGAAGGCCTTGACCAGCAGGTACGTTTCATGAAGCAGCTCCGGCTGCCCGGTTTGCCTTGAGCGATATTCTATTCTGTAGGTCCCGTCCTCGGCACGATACATGTCAAGGAGTTCCCCATAACGCTGTACGATGCGGGCCAGGGAAAAAACGCCGTCGCCGAAAATTTTTTCCATGTCGGACTGGGCCTTTTGCGCCTCTTCGGACATCTGCGCCTGCGTCAAGGCGTTTATCAGGCCGTACCAGGCGTCCATATTGCGTTTATTGAACGATATCGCTATTTTATAAAACGCTATGGCGCCATTGACGGTGGAACATGCTTTGGCCGAATCCGCATAGGTTTCAGCTTGACGAGCCCGTTCGTCAGTGACAGGAGGCTGATGGCGAAGGCGGCTTTGCTCCTCTTCCGGGATCCCCGCCTGCGGATGGAAACCGACGTTTTTCCCTGTTTTCTGATTTAAAGCGCCGGGGACCGGATTCGACATGGTCGAAGCGGGAAGGAAAAACCGCAATTTTACTTGCGCGCATAAAAATATCAAGCCAATAAAAACGGCCGCGCCCACAATCATCCAGATCCTGGAATTCTTTCGTTTGTCATGCACCGTGGACCTACCGTCAAACTGTCCGCCGCTTAAATAGGTGAAGTTGGGCGGGGGCGCGCCCGTCGCAGCGGCAGGGACGGCAACGGCATCCGCCGGTTGCGGGGATGTTTTTTCAGGCGCCGTCGCAGCAATCTCTCTGGTTGTATCGTCTTTTGCGGTGTTGAAATCAATTTCTTTTGGAACAGCGCTTGCTTTCACGCCAATTTTGCCCAGTCGCGCGACGACGGCCTCGGCATCGTCCTTGAGCAGGTTGACCTGATACAACACGGGCAGGTTCTCCAGGAGCGACTGCGCATGCTCCAGTGAAACGCCGCGATTGCCCGCGAGGTTATGGGCAACAATGGTCTTCGAACGGGCATTATCAATGCTCATGACAAGAATATTGAATCTCATGATACTAGTATAAAATCAAACCACCCGTTATTCAACCTTGACATGGTTTCCGGCAAAATTCATTTTTTTATCCGGTACAAAGAGCCGGACGAACGTTTTGCTGAAAGGATACTTTTTAATGTCAAGTGTAAAAAAACACAGAAAAGCTAAAATCAACAAACACAAACGAAAAAAACGCAGACGTTTGATCCGGCATAAAAAAAGGACATGGCAGGCTTAAACCGTGTAATGCACACCCTAAAGCGATTTCCATCGCGCATTGGGGAATATCGGATAATGGTTATATGCATCAAGAGGGCGGGACGGTTTCCCGCCTTTTTTTACCAGGACTATCTTGATGAAAACCGATTACTCTGATTTTGCTGAAGAATAAGATTTTTTCTCTTATATCCTTTCAGTTTAGATCATCCTCGCTTCCCGTGAGGATGATCTAAACTCAGCCGCTAAATCCATGACGACAACGACACTTACGGGCGTTCTGACCGACATCACCTTCAGCAATGAGGACAACGGCTTTACGGTTGCGCGTCTCAAGTTTGAAGGATCGGACAAGCCATCGGTGTGCGTGGGCGTGCTGACGACCGTCGAACGCGGCCAAACGCTGCGGGTCACCGGACAGTGGCGGCAGCACAAGCGTTTCGGGGCCCAGTTTGCCGTCGAGGGTTATGAAGTTGTCAGGCCCACGACGATTGAGGGCATCGAAATGCTTTTAGGATCGGGCCTCATTGCGAACATCGGGAGCGTTCGCGCGAAAAGAATCATCGAAGTTTTCGGCCTTCAAACTCTTGACATACTCGACAACGACCCGGCCCGCCTCCTGGAAGTGGACGGAATCGGGAAAAAAATATTCCAAAAGATACAGGAAGCGTGGCGGCGGCAGAAATCCGTCCGTGAGCTCATGCTTTTCCTCCAGGAATGCGTCATAACCGTCAACCTGGCGCATAAGATCTACAAAGCATACGGGCGCTCGGCGCAGGAGACCATTTCCCGCAACCCGTATTGTCTGATCGACGATATCTGGGGCGTCGGGTTTAAAAAGGCCGACGGGATCGCCCAGAAACTTGGGTTTTCCCACGACTCCTATAAAAGGGTGCGCGCAGGCCTGACGCACATCATGCGCGAAGCAAGCGCCGACGGGCACACATATCTTCCCAAAACGGAACTGATCGCGGCCACGGCGAATTTACTTGAGGTAAAGGAAGAACTTGCGCTGTTTTCCCTGGACCATTGCATCGGGGAAAAAACGCTGATCAATGAAGACGACCGGATATTCCTGCCGGTGTTTTTCGAGGCCGAATCCACCGTTGCCCGCCTGCTTGCAGTCAAATCCGGCGCCGGAAACGCTTTTGTGGCGAAGTATTCCTCGGACGCGGCGGACGCATGGCTCTCCACATACTGCGAACGCAGCGGGTGGAGCGCCGACCCGAAACAGATTGAGGCCGTCAAGGCGCTCCTCATGCATTCCTTGGTCGTGCTGACGGGCGGGCCCGGAACGGGCAAGACTACGACTTTGCAGGTGATCGTTTCATTTTTCCGCGAACACAATATCAGCGTTGCGCTCGCGGCCCCGACGGGCAGGGCCGCACAGAGAATGGGAAACATCGCGGGACTCAAGGCGAGCACCATCCACCGGCTGCTGGAATTCCGGCCGGGGAAAGGCTATTTCCATTTTGCGCGGAATGAGGACAATCCACTTCCTCTCGGCGTTTTGATCGTCGATGAGGTTTCAATGATCGATATCGTGCTCATGCGGAGCCTTCTGTGCGCCCTGAGGCCCGACACCGCGCTTCTGCTGGTGGGAGACAGCAACCAGCTCCCCTCGGTTGGGCCGGGAAACGTACTGGCTGACATCATAGCAAGCAATAACATACCCCATGTTGAGCTCACCACCATTTTCCGCCAGGCGGCGCAGAGCCGGATCGTCATGGTCGCCCACGAAATAATAAACGGCAGCGCGCCAAACTTTTCAAATAAAAAAGAAGGAAACTGCTTTTTCATTAACGAAGAAGACCCGGAGAAATGCCTTTCCACGATCGTAGAGCTGGTTTCCAGGCGCCTGCCGAAGCACTACGGTTTTAACCCCGTTTTCGACATACAGGTCCTGACGCCCATGCATAAGGGGATTCTTGGAACGCAGAACATCAACCGTACGCTGCAAACTATTTTAAATCCTCAAGTAAAAAAGCTGGTACGCGGGGAAATTGCCTATGTCCTGGGCGACAGGGTCATGCAAATTCGCAACAACTATGACCTGGGCGTTTTCAACGGGGATATCGGCTATGTCGTCGACATCATTGACGACAGCGAATGCGTGGTCGATTTCGACGGACAAAAGATCCATTATGAACAGAAGGACCTCGACGAACTGGTCCACGCCTATTGCATCAGTATCCACAAGAGCCAGGGGTGCGAATTCAAGGCGGTCATCGTCATCATGATGACGCAGCATTATATTCTTCTGCAGCGCAACCTCCTGTATACCGCGATAACGCGGGCCAGGGATTTGTGCATACTCATCGGGACCCCTAAAGCCGTCGGGATCGCCGTATCGAATAATGAGGCATTTCACCGGTATTCGCGTCTGTGCCAGCGTATTCAGGCGGCAGTCAAGAGCCAACAACCATGAACGCCGACCCCGATTTTACTCTCCTCGTTCGGACGCTTGAAAACTGCGGCGTGGAAATCAGGACCGAAAAATGTGAAGGCGAAGGCGGACTGGTGCGGATGCAGGACCGCCATGTGTTATTTTTATCCGTTTACAGCCCAACCGAACGCAAAAAAGAAATGTGTCTTGACGCGATAAGAAAGCTCATGCATCCGCGCATGCATGTTGCGCCACGGATCAGAAAGCTTCTCGGCGAGGAGGAATGGGATGAATAAAATAAAGGTCGGCGTCATCGGGGCGGGCGTGCTCGGTTCATACCATATCGTCAAGTGCCTGGCAAACCCTGATGTGAGGTTTTGCGGTTTTTACGACCTTGACCCCGACCGGAGGCTGGCGGTACGGGAAAAATTTCAAGTACACGGACATTCCGATCTCGGTCCGTTGCTTTCGGAAGCGACCGCGGTCATTATAGCGACGCCCGCTTCATCGCACATGGACATCGCGCATCGGTGCCTGGAACAAGGCAAGCATGTGCTCATTGAAAAACCGCTTGCTGCGTCCTTTTCCGAAGGTCTGTTTTTAGTCGAATGCGCGGAAAAACTGGGCGTTGTTCTTCACGTGGGGCACTCGGAAGCATTCAATGCAACATTCGCAAAGCTGCTTTCATACGGTCCCCGCCCACGGTTCATGGAAATCCACCGGTTGGCCCAATTTTCGCCCCGGGGCACCGACGTCCCGGTGGTGCTTGACCTTATGGTCCACGACCTGCAGTTGATCATGCGATTGTGCCATGAAGAACCGGACTGCGAGAAAATCGCCGCGACCGGCGTCCCGGTTATCTCCGATGATATCGATATCGCCAATGTCCGGCTTCTTTTCCCCTCAGGGTGCGTCGCAAACCTTACCGCAAGCCGTATTTCGGCAAGAAGAATGAGGAAGATCAGGATTTTTTCAAAAGACAACTACTTTTCGGCTGACCTTGACAAAGGTGAAATCGACCATTATTTCCTGGACCCCTGCGCTCCCGCCCCGCTTGGCGTCCCCTTTGTTTTTAACAAGGAAACCGTTGCGCCCGTCGACGCTCTTGAGGCCGAACAAAAGGCCTTTTTCAGGGAAATTACAGGCGGGGGGTCCGGCGGCGTTCCGGGAAAAGAAGCCCTGGCGGTGCTTAAAGTCACCGATTGTATCATGCGACAGCTTCAGGCGCCGGGTAACGCGGGCAATAAAGCCACGAAGAACCATGGTTAGTCTCCAGGTGGATGCGGGACCGTGAAATCGCGCTTCAAAACGAACGCAAAAAATCGGTCTGCTACTAATAAGAAGGCCGCAAAAATTAAAATCTTTTCTATCTTGAAATTTTTATCTTGAAATAATATATTATAGTATTAGCGGGGTTCCGGCAGGGTTAAAAAAAACGGATTAAATTTTGCGCCAGTAGCTCAGTTGGATAGAGTGTCGGCCTCCGAAGCCGAAGGTCGTGGGTTCAACTCCCTCCTGGCGTATTTTTGCAGCGCCAGCGCTATTTATGGAGTATATCCCTGTGTAAACATTCATAAGAGGGGGTAGTTATCAAATTCAGGGCAAGAGTAAGCGGCATTTTCGAGATCATCCAACCGGCATTGGAAAAGGGTGAGGTTTTTGATTCCAACCTTCTGAAAGATACGCTAAACTCTTTTATCGCGGAAGGCAAAAGGAACTTTGCAATCGACTTGTCACCGCTGGACTACATTTATTCCGACGCAATAAATGTGATTCTGGCGCTTAATCGACGCATCCTCGACGTGAGCGGACGATTGTCCCTTCTATCGCCCAATCCCGAAGTACGAAGCATTTTAGAACGGACCGGGCTCCATAATATTTTAAAAATCTACGAAACGGAAACCGACCTGCTTCGAAGTTCCGAAGACATCATCCTTCAAACGACGCGATTCAATTTATCGGACCTTAAAAGTTACCAGCAACCTTCGCCGCCGCCGAAATCCGAATTTGATGATTTCAAGTCGGAAATCAGTACTGCAATGGCCACGGAAGGTCCGGGCCAATCAGCGGAAAACGCGGGGCCTTACGGGGCGCTTGATACGGAAATCCCTGACGATTCGTTTGCCATAAAACAGGAAAAACGCTTTGAAGAACCGTTTGCTCCTCCTCCGCGTCAGCCGGCCCAACCGTTCCAGGCCCAAGAACAGGACCTTGGTCCATTGCCGCCTCCACGACGAAAGCAACCCGCGCAGCCCGCTCAACCGGCTTTTGAAATGGAGCCCGAAACGGCGCAGCCTCAGAGGCGCCAGCGCGAAACCGCGCCTGAATTGCCGGGAGTCAAGACCGGGCATAAGGCCGCTGACCGGGACTTCGATCGTTTTTCCCGCGAAGACCGCGACGAAGAATTTGAGGATGAAAAACCAAAACGTTCATTAATGCCGGTGATTATCGGTATCATTGTTTTGGTCATTGTAGGGGCCGGTATAATCGTGGGATATTTTTCATTTATTAAAAAACCTGAAAAACAGGTTACGCTTCAAACGCAGGCAGCTCCGGCGCCGGCGCCGCAGACGATGCCGGAATTGTCCCAACCAGCGCAAACTTCAGGTGCGGCCGCGCCCGCACCTGAAGTTGCAGCGCCGCCACCGGCGCCGAAAGCCGTCGCACCGGTAGAGCAACCGGTTGTGAAACAGGCCGCCCCAAAACCGACGCCGTCCAAATCGAGGTCCGCTTCGAAATTTCAAGCTTCATCGGGAAAGCTTTCCATTGTTTCAAAACCTTCGGGCGCTTCGATTATTGTTGATGGAAAAGTCCTTGGTTCCACTCCTTATAAATGGGTTGATCCGCCTCAGGGTGGCATGGTTATTACGCTTTCCAAGCAGGGCTACATTGACGCCGTTAAAACACTAGACTATACCGGAGGAAATAAAACTGAATCGGTGACACTTGCCAAAGAAGCTCCCGTTCCAAGATCAGAGCCCGTCGTGCAGCAACCGCCATCCGAACCTGCGCCCGCGCCAGCGGCAGCCGCGCCTGCGGCCCCTTCTCCTGAACCTGCACCGGAAGTTTCGGCGCCGCCACCGGCGCCCGCCCCGGAGCCGGCGCCCGCTGCGGCGCCGTCCGGTGAAGCAGCAACTATTTTCATTTCATCCATGCCGCCCGTTGCGGATGTGTATATGGACGGGAAATTGATCGGCAAAACGAATATTTCCAAATTGAATGTGGCCGCGGGCACGCATTCGATGAGGTTTGTCAAAGGCACCATCGAGGTGACTGAAGACATGACCTTTAAGGCCGGCGATAACCCTTCACATTTTTTAATTCTCAAGAAATGACAAGAAAATCTATCGGAATTATCCGTGATTTTTAAGTGGATAATTCCGATTTAGACAACTTTCTCCCGCCTTATGACAACCGATTGCATCTTTCTTGACAGAATACAACGCGATTTTCTTGATTCCCGGCGAGACACCCGTTATTTACTTCCGGCATATACCTTTGTGCTACAGGGTCTGGAGTTTTTTCTTGCGAAAAAAGGCGAGAAAAAGCACGTATCGGGACAGGAATTGGCCTTGGGGCTCGCGGAATTCGCGCACAGGCAATTCGGCCCCCTCGCCTATCCGGTGCTATACAGCTGGGGTATCCGCGTAACGGACGATTTCGGATTTATTGTTTACAATCTGATCGATATTCAAGCCATGTGCAAAAAAGAAAATGATTCGATCGAGGATTTTTTCAACGTGTTCGATTTGAAGGAATATTTTTCATCCCTCGATTATTACCCTATAGATAAAAAGCATATCCGTTGCATACAGGGTGCTTGATTTATTCCCTTCAATAACGTATCTTATATGACTAATTTTTTCATGGCGCTTTAGCTCAGTCGGTAGAGCAGAGGACTGAAAATCCTTGTGTCCGCAGTTCAATTCTGCGAGGCGCCATTTAATGAAAGCTCGCTTGCCTGTTTATTCAGCAAGCGGGCTTTTCTTTTTATTTTCGCCTCTTTCGACGTAAAATTCGCAAAATTCAGCGATTTTAGGCCGTTTTTCATCCAGAACCCTTCTAACATTTATCAATACCACTTTTCCTCTACTACCCCTTAAGCAAGACTTCATAAACGAAATGCCCGATTCTGAGCAGAAACAGACGAGGCTGCAAAACCATTTTCATTCCAAAGATGCCAATATTCAAATTAGCTAAAAATGCTTAAAAAGCACTTTACCCTAAATAATATATTGGCTTGAATATTGCTATTTACATAAGGTTGTCTGCAAAACTTCCAGATTGTGTCTAAACTGGAATGCTGTGAGCGTATTATGAAAACCAGAATAAATAACAAAATTATGCTTATGGGTATAGTTTCGCTGTTGATACCATTGCAGCCAATTTCGGACCCGCACAAGGTAATACCGCCTTTTTTTTCATCGTACGATGAATTTAAGGAGTATAAAAAGAGCCAAGCAATTCAATATTCGCGTTTTGTCGCTCAATCAAATTCCGAATTTGATCAATGGCTCGATGACAATGATAAACAATTTAAAACTTTCAAAAACGCGATAATCAAGGAATGGGGTGTATACGTTTCCTCTTCAAACAAGCAATGGGTCGAATTCAGTCCGAGCACTAAATCATGCAGCATAGTCGATTTTGCCAAGGGGTCGGTGACGGTCAAAGCGCTATTGCAGCCTCACGATAGCACAGAGAAAGCCGTCAAAAAAGAATTGGTAAAAGCCATAGAGCAGGTTTTGACAAGCAAGGGCTCCATCGGCGCAATACCCATTTGTCAGAAGGACTCGGTCGCCTGCGCGCTATCGAGACCCATTTTGGCTGATCAAGTCGTCGATGAAAACGGCAGGACGGTCACCCCCGGCGATGTTGACGCATTTGCCAAGCAAACCGCCGAACATGCGGCCATTGCGGCCACTTCCGTTCCTGATAGCTCGCAGGTGGAATATGTTTTGAAATTTCCACTTGCCCCGGACCATGTGGTTCGCCGCATGAGGGCTTTTGTTCCTTTAGTGAAAAAATATTGCCTGAAATATGATCTCAATCCCGCGCACGTGCTTGCAATAATACACACGGAATCGTACTTCAACCCCATGGCCCGATCATCCGAAAACGCCATCGGGCTCATGCAATTGGTTCCCGAAAAGGGAGCGCGCGAAGCTTGGGAATTTATCAATAAATCGGGCGATCCGGCGCCGCGCGCCGAATATCTGTACGACCCGGAAAAAAATATCGAATTGGGATGCGCCTACCTTTGCCTTCTTAAAACCCGCGACTTTGGAGAAGTTTCCGATGAACAGTGCCGTATGTATTGTTCGATCGCCGGATATAATACCGGGTCGGGTAACGTCGCTTACGCTTTTATCGGCAAACGTAAACTCGCACCCGCGATTCAAGCAATAAATTCGATACATAGCCCCGATAGGATATATGAGCAATTAATCCATAATTTGCCGGTCATCGAGACGCGAAATTATTTAGAAAATGTTATTGAAAGAGTCCACTTATATCAATAACTATTAATAACCTAAAAAGGAGGATGGTATGAAATATAAACGGATCATTGGCAGAGGATTTTTAGTGGCGTCTCTGTTCTTAACGTTCGGCTGCGGACCAAAACCGATGAATCGGGGATATTCGGACGCCATACCGGACGAACTACAGCATCTTATTAAGCAATATTATTCCGAGGGAATTTATGCTGTCGGTTCGGCCATCGGTCCTAATGAAGATGTGGCCGTCGATAAAGCGGGACTGCAGGCCCGCGCGGAAATAGCACGGGAGTTCAAATCACAAATCGACGTGTTGCAAAAGGAATACCAGGACCAGACCGGCGACCATACTTCAAATGAATACAGCCAGGTCATGGAAGTCTTTGCACAGCTTGATATTGGCGGCAGCAAAGTCGCAAAAACTTTAATTCAAAAAGACGGAAAAGATTATTCGGCGAAAGTGCTCGTTGTCGTTTCGGCGGAACAGGTCAAAAATATTTTTGATGAGAAACTCAATTCGTTTGCTTCCTTCAAGGCGTCCAAGGCGTACCATGAACTTGAGGAACGCGCAAAGCGCGAACGGCAAAATCAGGAGCATCCGACCGAATAAGAGAAAGGGAAGCGCGAGCGGGCCTACCGGATTCTTTTACATGAGTTACACTTTTGTGAAGGAATAATAATGATACATGCTGCGGCGATAATTACGGATGGCGCATATGGTTCAGTCAATTTTTCATCTGCACGCGACACGGTTATTCGTTATCGCGATGATTTTTGCGCCCTGGACGAGCTTCGGGGCGCCGGTTAATGCCGAAGGCCTTCCGGGCCCTTTTTTAAGGCCCAGAAGCTCTATGCATACCGGTATAATCGGCCGGATAGCGGTCGATCAAAATGGGCATTACCTTCTTTCGTGTTCGATTGACAAAACGGCTAAATTATGGAATGCTCAGTCGGGTGAATTGCTTCGGACCTTCTACCCGCCGAGCGGCGAGGACCAGGAAGGTCGCCTGTATGCTTGCGCGCTGTCGCCTGATGGCCGGATAGCCGCGGTTTCCGGATGGACCGGGTGGTCCATAACGGGAAAGTGCTCGGTTTATCTTTTCAATACTTTAAACGGCTCCCTGGACGAGCGTCTTGAAGAACTACCCTATCTCGTTGCCGACATTGCATTCTCACACGACGGCGCCCTCATGGCCGTTTCGTTTTTTGGGAGTTTTGGAGTACGGATCTACCGGGTTGCGGGGCTCCAGCTTGAAAAAAACCTGGGCGGGTTCGGAGAATCATGCTCCCATTGCACGTTTGACTGCAAGGGGAGAATGGCCGTAGCCAGCGCCGATGGGCGGGTGAGGGTATATGCCGACAACTTCGATCGATATAAAGACATACCGGCCGTAAACGGCCTGGTGCCTTTCAGCATTTCATTTTCGGCTGACGGCGACAAACTTGCCGTGGGATATGATAATTCGGCCGCTATTACTATTTATGATTCCCCAAGCTTAACGAAGGTCCAAAGCATTCCGGACACGAACGATCTGCCGGGGTGCATGTCATTGGTGGCTTGGTCGCCGACGTCGACCGACCTTTACAGCGTCATTACCGGAGCATTTTCCCGGAAATACGGCGTCAGTATTCTCAGACGCTATGATAACCGGGGAAGTGAGTGTTTAGAAGAGCGCGTCTTTAAAAGCGGCGTTCTCATGGACATTAAGATTTTGCCGGATAATTCAGTCGCTTTTGCCGGATTACGGCCCCAATTAGGCAGAATTGACCTTGCTTCGAGCGAGTTTTTTTCGAATGAAAGCAATCTGCTGGACTTCAGCGTTCTTGAATCCGGGGCTCTTTCCATAAGCCCCAATGGGAAAGAAATACGGTGTTCGGTCCCCAGCGGCGGTTCTTTTCTTTTTTCCATACCCGACCGCGAAATCCGGCCGGTTTTCGAAGGCCCGCAGACCAAACGGAAAACTGTCGGTCCGGCGGTCCTTTCCGGATGGAAAAAATCTTCAAAACTCGTCATTAACGGGCATGAGATAAAAATTTTCGATAAATCGGAATATTGTTTGAGCTCCGCGACGGATGATTTGTCCGGAAGTGTCATTGTTGGGTCCAACTGGAACCTTTACCAGATCGACAGCGCGGGCAATTGCGCCTGGCGCAAGTCGACTCCCGGTGAGGTATGTGCGGTCGCGATGGCATTGGAGGCCGATCTTTGCGCCGCGGCATTGGGCGATGGGACGATTCGATGGTATCGTCTGTCGGACGGTCAAGAACTCCTTGCGCTTGCGATTACGCGGGACCAAAAGCGATGGGTAACGTGGACCCCGACCGGCTTTTGGGACGCATCGGAGCGTGGCAGCGAGCTTATCGGCAAATGCGTCAATCACGGACCTTCGCATGCGGCCGATATGGTTCCCGTTTCCCGCATGGGGCGTGACGGTTATAACCCCCGCGCAATCATGCATCTCTTTGATTCCTACGATTTAACTTTTGCAAACAAACCGTCCGTTTTCATACTCCAACCGGTCAATGAATCGATAGCGCGCGACAGTATTATAGCCCTGTACATCAAAATGACATCGCCGGGCAATGCTCCTATTACGAAGGTCATGATCGCCGTAAACGGAAACCCGCAAAATACCGATAGCCGGGGTCTGGCAATTGCTTCCGATAAAGAAATAATGAAAGAAGACTTTCCCGTTGAGCTGGTCCTTGGTGTAAATAAACTGTCGGTAGTGGCATACAATCGATGGGGATGCAGCGATACGGCAAAAGTAATCGTTCATCGCCTTGGACCCACTCTTGCCCGACAGCCGTGCATCGCAACGGACCATCTTTATATGCTCTCTATCGGTATTTCCCATTATCACGGCGATATTCAACCGCTTACTTTTCCAAGCAAAGACGCGGAGGATTTTGTAAAAATCTGGTCCAACCAAACTCCTTGTCCTTATCAACAGGTGGTGCCGATTGTTCTTATCAATAAAAAAGCGACAAAACATGCAATACTTGACGGTTTATATCGGTTGTGCGCACGGGCCTCCTCTCACGACATGATAATGCTTTTTATGGCAGGCCATGCAATTCGTGACGCTCAAGGCCGTTTTTGTTTCATACCGTGGGACGCGGCGTCGGGAAAAGATTACGGATCACTCATCATGGACAAGGAATTGCTTGGACCGTTGGAAAAAAGCGGGGCCCGCGTCCTGTGCTTTTTTGATGCATGTAACGCGGGAAACATAACGTTCGACCTTAACAGGCAAGAACCGCATGACGCCGGAAAGGCCCGCAATGGAGTGATCATTTTACATTCTACCGCGCCCTTCCAGGCGGCTAACGAAAACAAAGGTTGGAACAACGGCGTTTTTACGAAGGCCCTGTTCGAAGGGCTGCGCGGAAACGCCGACTATTCGGCCACGGGCGTCATTACCGTGGCGATGATCAGTCTTTATATTTCAGAACGCGTCAAGGAGCTGACGCAAGGGCTTCAAACGCCGGTAATAACTTTTCCCAATGCGTTTACGGATTTCCCGCTGGCGTTGGTACGTTAGGCAGGACAGGAGCGGCCGCCATGTTTGAAAGATTAAAAGAAAAACCGCTGTGTTTGATCGTCCTTCTAACTATTCTTTGTCAAGGTCAAGCGGGGCCGCCGGACTGGGTGACCGGCCTCGGCAAAAGCGCCCGATTTCCGCGGTCGCTTTTTTTTACGGGTTTCGGCATGTCTACATCGAATAATAATAAGTTGACAGATGAAAAGATCGATGAAGCAAAAAACAGCGCAAAAAGCTCTTTGGTCGAAAGCATGGAAGTTCGCGTGCAAGTGCAAAATTCCAACGGGACCTCGGTTCGCTCGACGCGAAGCGGCAGGCAGGAACTTCGCAGCGATTACCAGTCGCAGGTGGTAAGCACAAGCGACATTGATATTGAGGGAATTGAGTATGAAGTTTATCAGTCAAAAGCCCGGCAGCAGGTGTATGCATTGGCTTATGTTGACAAAGAAAAAGTGGAAGAAAAATACAGCCGTGAATTGGAATCGCGGGCGTCGCTTATCAATGAATTGCAGAACCGCGTACAAGAATTTATCAAACAGGGTGACGCCATTGCCGCACAAGAGATGGACAACGAATGCCAAAACATCCTGGATAAAATTGACACTATAATATCGGCGATGGAAATTATCGGGGAGACATCGTTCCTGCCGACTTTGACGGCCATCAAGGCCCGCGTATTACAGACGCACCGGCTTGTGGCCGGATATCTCACGGGCTCCGATCATTCCCTGCGCGTGTCATTATGGACCAGCGAGGGTATGGACAAGGTGCTGCTGGAACGGGGAAGTTTTTTGACCGTTTTTGTCCGGGTCAATAAACCATGCTATCTTCACTTATTGTGCCGGTTGGGCGGCAACTTCTGGACCATACCTGCCTATCGTTATTGGAATTTTTATTTGGATGAAAAAAGCGTGGGCTGCGACTTCGCCCTGCCGGACTCCTTTACCGCGACCCTTCCGGCAGGGACCGATACGCTCCAGGCAATAGTCTCCGATACGCCCTGGGCCTTGTGCGAATTCCTGCCCACCGAAATCGCGGGAGAAGATTACCTGATCATTCCTCGGTCCTGTGTTCCGTCAAACATAAAGGACAACGATAGCACCTCCAATGCCCTCTCCGTCCGGTCCGTTTTGATTACAACGCATTATTGAAACGTCGTCGATCCGAGATAAAACAGGCGCTAAACCGGGCAGGAGCAAGGCATCGACAAATTCCCCAAAACTGTTTTTCATAAGCAAGGGCCAGTATGCTTGGTAAGGCAGTTAAAAACGATCCTAATAATGCAAATGCCTGGAACGCGCTCGGTGGCTCACTCCCTTGCCCCTGAACATTATCGCGGCATTAGAAACGGCGCCGCAAGCTCGGTCCCGTCTGCGTTCACCTTAAGCAGGAATATGCCATGCGCCCAAGGGGCGCTAAAAACGCGGTCTAAATCGATGACGATCTTCGGGTCCGCCGCACCGATGCTGCCGTCAAAGACGGTTTTAATCTTCTTACCGTCAACTCGAAAAACGGCGATAGCGCAGCGGCGCATTTTTGATGGCGTATTGTCAAGCGCGACGAAATGCACGACTATTCGGGAACCGGTCATGCCCAAGGAAAAAGCCCGGTCCGCCCGACTCTGCCTGAAAACCGTTGCCGACGAGGCCTGCTCGACGATATGCGCCGTCCAACCGGCCGCCTGGGCGGCGCTGTCGGAATGGAACATTACGGTAATGCTTCCGTCCGGCGCCGACGACGTAACCGCCGGAGGCACGGCGTTTCCGGTATAGCTGCCCACGGGCGTAAGTCCAGTATTGTTTCCGTTGTAAATGGCCAACGCGTCCGTTCCCGTTCCTACGATGGCGAATGATGAAAACGTCATGAACAATTTGTTTCCCGGCGTCAGCGGATAAAAGGTCGTAACGCCGCTGAAGTTCGCGCTGTAGTTCGCCGTGGGTCCGCCGTCGTCGTAAAAATAGGCGTCATGGACCCGGTATTCGGCGAATGGCGTTTTCCACATGATGCAGGTATCGATCACGGGCAAGCCCGTGTCGCGATACGCGGCCACGACAACGGGGTTCCAGGCCGGAATGGTAATGCCGGTCGTCGGGGACATAAGGTCCGTAATCGCGGCGCCGTCGCCGCGCCAGCATTTGAAGACTTGCCCCGCGAGCGCCGGCCCGGCAATGATCTGCGCCGTTTGCCCGGCGATGAAAACGCCGCTTCCCTGTCCCCGCACCACGTACAACGTTTTCTGCGCTCCCACGCTCCCCGCGCCGATGATAAAGGTCATGGTGTCGCTTATGGCGCTTATGTTCGTGATGGACAAGCCGGAGGCCGTGTTATTGTTCCAGTTGGAGTTAGGATTTGAAGAAGCGGTAATCGCCGTGTTATTCGGCGAATAAAAAAAGTCGGTCGGTTTGCTTCCGGGAACCGGCCAATCCGTTGAATCAAGGCGGTTTTTTCCGTCCGCCTCCATTACCTGCAAACAAAGCGGAAGCGCCGGGGGATTATTGGTTTTTACCGAAGCGTCAAAATGATACGCCACGATGCCCTTTCCGGTAAGAACGCTCCATCTGCCTTCGTTTTTTCGGTTGACCCACAGGTAATATTCGTTTGCCTTGTTGGGGTTTTTGTACCGAAATGCATAAAACGGGTTTTTGATCGCCCGGAACGTTCCCGTACTGGTATTGTCAAAATCAACGACGTCGATCCAACCCTGGTCTTGGGTAAATACCTCACAATCGGGAATGGGGTTCTGGTCGTTAGGCCTGCTGCCCATAAGCCCCGCCATGTCTCCGCAGCCGTAACAGTCGGGAAAGCCGAAGAGCATATGTCCATTTTCATGGCAAAAAACATACAGGCCCAACTGCGTCCCGATATCGGTCATCTCGTAGTTTGTTATGGTAACGCCGTCATATTTTTCCGTCCCGCCGTATGATCCTGAATGGGGCCACAAGGGATCGCCGAAACTAGCGGCGTCGCCCGCGTAAAAAATGTTCATGCCGTCGGTATGCCCCGCATGGTAATTGTCGAATCTTGAAAAATCAACCGTTGAATCAAAATATTGCAAGGTCGCTTTAATCAATTCCGTGGCTGTTGCATTGCTCGTATTATAGTAAGCAAAAGTCTTCGGGGCATGAAAGTATTGCGCGGTCGCGGTTGGGATGAAATTCATGCGGCCGCTCGAACAATCAAAATAAAAGTCCCTCGCGGAACCATTGTTCCCCCAGTCGGAGTAGCCCTGCTTGGTCAAAAAATTCTGGATTTCCGACGCGGAAATAGTCGACGGCTGGTCGGGAAAGTCGATAAGCAAAACACAGCCGTTTATCGTACCGTTCCTTCGGGCATACACGCCGGTAGTTAAATCCTTTTCCTTGCGAAGCACGCCCGTTTGAGGCTCCGGATTGGCCGCCGCAAATTCGGCGATTCTCTTTTCGTCGGCGGCCGCGCTTCGGCGAAGATGCTTTGAAAGTGAAAAGGACGGCTGCCTGCCCTGCACATAATGTTCGGAAGAGGCCAAATCCAGGCCGCCGTCTTTGACAACTGCATAGCAATACCATCCTGTAGCATTGTCCTTGACAAGCGTGTATCCGTCGACCGACTCGCCGTAGATCGCCGGATAACGGCCGATTAGTCGGACATAAATGGCCGAATGGTCGGGCTGGAAAAAGCACTGCGTATCGCCTTCGTATGTGCCACTCGCGAAAGCGGCGAATGGGAAAAAAAGCAACGCTAACCTGCAGGCATTTTTAAATACATAGTTGGACATGGCCGCATCTCCTCTTGAAAAAGAATTTTATTTTCGTCTATCGGTCATTGCGGAGTCGGCAACAAAGGAGGTGTACGATGCCGACTCAACATAAATTTACCATTTTGAAGCAGGTGATGGAGAAAATTCCTTCATATCTGTCTCACCAGCTCTGAAGGCATTGGAAATTAACAAGGAATAATTATTGCAAATTCAGTCTTATTCATTCTCTGGCAGGATTTTTGCTATTATTTTATATACTGTAAAAAATTTTCTTTCTTCAAAAAGGACGCTATGTCCCTTTCCCTTGAAGATGTACGGACCAGGGCAAAAGAAAAGTTGAAGGGCGTGTGCATGGTGTACCGGGACTGTGACGGCGATCCGTCACGGTTCTGCCAGGGTAACCACTATGGCCGGCCGATCGGCATCGGTGGCATCGGAAGCGGCGCATCATTTCACAATAATTGGCTTGCCCTGCGCCGGATTAATATAAAAACTAAACTTGTTGAAAACCACGAAGCGCCCGACACGACATTCGATTTTTTCAACAATAAACTTTCCATGCCGATCATGGGCGCGCCAGCTTCCGGTGTAGGTTCTTTCGGCGGCAACGAGGTGATTACCGAGGCGGAGTACTGCGACGCCGTAGTTTTGGGTTGCAGAGACGCCGGTACCGTGGGATGGCGAGGTGACACTTTTACGTACGATTTTAACAACACGCCCGGAATCGATGCCATAGCAAAAGCAGGCGGACACGGCGTTCAAATAATTAAGCCCCGCTCGCAGGATGATATCCTCCGATTTTTCAAAATGGCGGCAAAGGCCAATGCCAAAGCGGTTGGCATCGATATTGACGGGTGTACCTCTTATATGATGAATACGCATGGCAAACCGGTGTTTCGAAAGAGCCGCAAAGAACTGGCTGAGCTTGCCCTGTCAACATCGCTTCCATTCATCGTAAAGGGAGTCATGTGCATAGAAGACGCGCTCGAAGCGGCCGAAGCCGGCGCCGCGGCCATCGTGGTTTCCAACCATGGCGGACGTGTATTAGACCATACTCCTGGGACCGCGGACGTGCTTCCCGGAATTGCACAGGCCTTATCAAAGTATAAAGGAATGATAGTGGCCGATGGAGGAATCAGAACAGGTTACGATGTACTGAAAATGCTGGCCTTGGGCGCTCATGCCGTGCTGGTTGGCCGCGATATCGTGCGGGCCGCTGTCGGGGCGGCTGATGAAGGTGTTAAAATCCATATGGAATACTTGCAGAATACACTTTCAAAAGCAATGTTATCGGCGGGCATTTCAAAGCTGAAACAGATTACACCGGAGTGCATTATCAGGTCGACGGCGGCGTAAAAATTCAGATTTTATTTAATAAGAATGGAATTTCTTATAAATGAGAAAATTGCGAATCGAGCATGATACCATGGGCGAAGTGAAAGTGCCTTCAGATAGATACTACGGGGCGCAGACAGCACGCTCTATGGAGTTTTTTAATATAGGCATCGAAACGGTCCCGGGAGAGGTTATTGCCGCGCTGGTAATGATCAAAAAGGCGTCAGCGCAGGTAAACCGTGAGTTGGGCTTGCTGGAGGGTCATATTGCCGAACTGATCCAGGATGCCGCCGAATCCATTCTACGCGGCGAATTCGAAGCGGAATTTCCTTTACGGGTGTGGCAGACGGGCAGCGGTACCCACACGAACATGAATGTCAACGAAGTCATCGCCAATGTGGCCAATGAAAAAGCGGGCACTGGGCGAGGCGTCAACACGCCGGTCCATCCTAATGACCACGTCAATATGTCGCAATCGTCAAATGACGCGTTCCCGGCGGCAATGCATATCGCGGCGATCGCGGCGATCCGCCGGCGGCTCTTGCCGTCCCTCAAGCTTCTTCGCGACAGTCTTGACTCCAGGCGGGCGGCGTTCGATGGCATTGTGAAAATAGGCCGCACACACCTTATGGATGCCGTTCCCCTCACGCTCGGCCAGGAATTTTCTGGTTACGTAACGCAAATCAATTACGGTATCGAGCGCGTGGAACGCTGCCTTCCGTCACTCTTTCGCCTCGCGCTTGGGGGCACGGCAGTAGGCACGGGCCTCAATACGCACCCCGAATTCGCAACCAGGGTCGCCGCCCGTATCGCCGAAATGACCGGAGAGCCTTTTGTAAGCGCGGAAAACAAATTCGAGGCCATTGCCGCGCATGATGCAATCGTGGAAACAAGCGGCGCGCTCACAACACTCGCCGCCTCTCTCATGAAAATCGCCAACGACATCCGGCTTCTTGCATCCGGGCCTCGCTGCGGCATCGGCGAGCTTATATTGCCCGCGAACCAGCCCGGCAGCTCGATTATGCCGGGAAAAGTTAACCCCGCGCAGTGCGAAGCCCTGACCATGGTTGCGGCGCAGGTACTGGGCAACAATACGACCATCGGCATTGCCGGTGCATCGGGCACCCTGGAATTAAATGTTTTTAAACCGGTCCTCATTTATAATCTTCTTCAATCGACACGATTACTGGCCGATGGATGCGGGAGTTTTGCAAAAAACTGCGTTGACGGAATCGAGGCAAACCATGAGGTGATAGAAGGGCATGTCGGCAGGTCGCTCATGCTCGTCACCGCGCTTGGCCCGCGTCTGGGCTACGAAACCGCCGCGCGCATAGCAAAAAAAGCGTTCGATGAAAACTGTACGCTCAAAGCGGCGGCCCTGGCCCTTGGCGTATTGACAGAAAATGAATTTGACCGAATCGTTGTGCCTTTAAAAATGGTCGGCCCATATTTTTCGGATGCCGACAAACCCGCTTCAGCCGATAAAAAACATGAAATAAAAGAAAGAAAAGAGCCATGAAAAATACCATAGCCGAAAGGCTTTTAAAGGAGCACCTTGTTGAAGGGACTTTGTCGCCGGGGAATGAAATCGGCATTCGTATCGACCAGACGCTGACGCAGGACGCCACGGGAACAATGGTATACCTGGAATTCGAATCCATGGGGCTTAAACGGGTCGTCCCGAAGGTAGCTGTAAGTTATGTTGACCATAATATCATCCAGACCGACAGCCGCAATGCGGACGACCACCGCTTTCTCCAGTCTTGCGCATCAAAATACGGCGTGGTTTTCGCCCCGCCGGGAGTGGGCGTTTCCCACCATGTGCACCGCGAACGTTTCGGCGTTCCCGGTCAAACGCTTTTGGGTTCCGACAGCCACACGACCACGGGCGGTTGCCTCTGCATGCTTGCAATCGGCGCGGGAGGAGTTGAGATCGCGATGGCGATGGCGGGCAAGCCATATTACCTCCAGACTCCGAAAATTTGGGGCATCCGTTGTAACGGCGCCTTGCAGTCCATGGTTTCGGGAAAAGACGTTATTCTGGAATTGCTTCGGCGCTACTCCTGTAAGGCAGGCATCGGAAAAATCGCCGAATTTTACGGCCCCGGCGTAAAAAACATAGATATGGGCGGCCGTTCCGCCATAGCCAACATGGCGGTTGACATGGGGTTCACCGCTGCCCTGTTTCCGTCGGACGACGTGACACGGGATTTTCTCAGGAGGAGCGGCCGGGAGCAGGACTGGACGGAAATCGTCGGCGGGCCTGACCCGAAGTTCGACGAGCACACCGATCTCGATATTTCAAAAATCGAACCGCTTGTGGCATGTCCGTCAAACCCCGACAATGTCAAACCTGCGGCTGAGCTTGATAATGTTGAAGTTCAGCAGGTCATCGTCGGATCATCATGCAACGGCGGTTACCGCGACCTCATGGTCGCTGCAAAAATCGTGGAGGGAAAGCTGCGAAAGCCCACGGTGAGTTTCGAAATCAACCCAGGCAGCCTTCAAACGCTTGAATCGGTGTTGAACATGGGAGGGCTTAAAATGTTCATCGAATCGGGCGCGCGGGTCCATCAGCCGGGGTGCCTCGGTTGCATCGGCATGGGCCAGGCCCCGGCGACCGGAACAGTTTCCCTAAGAACTTTCCCCCGCAATTTCAAGGGACGTAGCGGCGCGAAGGACGACCGGGTCTACCTATGCTCGCCCGAAACCGCGGCCGTATCGGCGCTTACCGGCCATATTACCGATCCGCGCACCTTCGGGCCCGCGCCGGCGATACCCTATCCGGAACGGTTCTCGTACCGCGATGACTGGTTTGTCAAGCCCGCGGAAAACGGAGATTCCGTTGAAATCGTCCGCGGACCGAACATCAAGCCGTTTCCCAAATTCACTCCCCTCGACGACACCATAGAGGCGGAGGTCCTCATCAAAGTCGGCGACAACGTGAGCACCGACACCATCATGCCCGCGGGCAACCGCGTGCTCCCCTTCCGCAGTAACATTCCCGCGATCAGCGAATTTGTTTTCGAGGCAATCGATGCGGGTTTCGCGGCGCGGGCACGCACGAAAGGCAAAGGCATAGTTGTAGGCGGAAGCAACTACGGCCAGGGTTCGTCGCGTGAGCATGCGGCCCTGGCGCCCCGTTACCTTGGCGTACAGGTAAAAATAGTCAAGAGCTTCGCGCGCATACACAAGGCAAACCTGGTCAATTTCGGGATCGTTCCGCTGGAATTCATCCTGCCGGGCGATTATGACAACGTCAAGCAAGGCGATACCCTGCGAATAAACGACCTTCGCTCCCGGGTCGCCTCCGGGAAGAGTGAAATTGCCGTGCAAGCGGGGGCCCGTACGATAATGACGCGCCTTGATATTTCGCCGCGTCAACGCACTATGCTGCTGGCCGGAGGGATCCTGAATGTGTAAAGGACTACGCCATGGTCCACGAATTTGACACGGTCATAGTCGGCGCGGGCGGCGCCGGCCTCTACGCCGCGCTCGAAGTGGCCTCCGCGGAATCGGCGCCGCGCACGGCAGTGGTTTCGAAACTCTATCCCATGCGGAGCCATACCGGGGCAGCGCAGGGCGGCATCGGAGCGGCATTAGGCAACGTGGAAGAAGACAGGCCTGAATGGCACGCATTCGACACCGTCAAGGGCGGCGATTACCTGGTGGACCAGAAGGCAGCGATGATCCTTGCCGAAGACGCGGTGCGGGCGGTATACGACCTGGAGCACCGCGGGCTTCCGTTCAACCGGACCCCGCAGGGCCGCATTGACCAGCGGCGCTTCGGCGGGCATACGAGGAATTTTGGCGAGGCCCCGGCGTTCCGGTCGTGCTTCGCGGCCGATCGTACCGGCCACATGATCCTTCAAACGCTCTACCAGCAGTGCATTCGCAGTAACGTGGCCTTTTTTAATGAGTTTTACCTCGTTGATCTGCTTATTGACGGAAGGAAATGCGGCGGCATCGTTGCTTATGAGCTGGCCACCGGCGACCTCCACGTATTCCGCGCTGCCGCGGTCCTCATCGCTACCGGCGGCTTCGGCCGAATGTTTCGTACGACTTCAAACGCCCTTTCCAATACCGGTGACGGCCCCGCGGTGCTTGCCCGTCGTGGCATCCCCCTCCAGGACATGGAGTTTTTCCAGTTCCACCCTACCGGCATCCGCGGAATGGGCATATTGATCTCCGAAGCCGTCCGGGGGGAAGGCGGAATTCTGCGCAACCGCAGCGGCGAACGGTTCATGGAACGCTATGCACCCGGCCTCTTAGACCTTGCGCCGCGTGACATGATAGCGCGCGCCATCGTGGATGAAATACGCGCGGGACGAGGAATAACCGGCACGGGTGACGGCGCCGATTACGTGCATCTGGACGCGACTGGCCTCGGAGCGCAAACGATAGAAAAGAAATTGCCCGACATCGCGGATTTCTGCAAAACATACCAGGGCATCGACCCGGCTTTAAGCCCAATCCCAGTGCAACCCACGGCCCATTATGCGATGGGCGGCATCCCGACCGACATTGATTGCCGGGTTATCGCAGACAATGACGGGAGCACATACGACGGGCTTTACGCGGCCGGCGAGGCGGCATGCGTTTCGGTTCATGGAGCGAACCGCCTCGGAACCAACAGCCTCGTGGATCTTGTGGTTTTCGGCAGGCGCGCCGGCAAACATATGGCCGGATTCTGCTCCTGGAACGGGCTTGCCGCGTTGCCGTCTGACGCCGAAGGCCGGTCGCTGGAGGATATCGTGCGGCTCAAGCAACCGGGCGATTCAGTGGCAATACATTTATTGCGCGACAAACTGCGGGCGACAATGATGGACAATATCGGTATTTTTCGCACCGCGCAGGGCATGCAAAAGGCAGTCAATGATATCGGAGAGCTTGCGGTCTTGTGGCCGGACGTTCGGGTAAAAGACCGCGGCGGGAACTTCAACACTGAGCTTGTTGAAGCGCTAGAACAAAGAAACCTGCTTGACATTGCGCGTATCACGGCCGAATCCGCCCTTGTGCGTGAAGAATCCCGCGGCGCGCACGCTCGCGAGGATTTTCCCCAGCGTGATGACGAGCGGTTTCTTCATCATTCGCTGGCTTGGCTCAATGACGGCAAAGTACGCATAAAGACGCGACCGGTCGATATATCACGGTGGCAACCGAAGCCGAGGAAATATTAGTCCCTCTTGGCTTTTGAGCGACAATGTATTATCGATCTAAAGCCAAGAGGGACTTACCTGTCATTGGCAATGCCCATAGCAGGTTGAAAGCGACATTTCATGAACATTACCTTCATTATTCAACGATACAATCCTTTAGTTGACGGTTCACCTTATTACGAACACTATCTGATCGATGCGGACCCTCATGAACGCGTACTTGATACACTCCTGCGGATTAAAGACACGTTTGATCGGTCTTTGGCGGTGAGGCGGAGCTGCGGGCATGGCGTATGCGGCTCCGACGCCATGCTCATCAACGGCGTTGAACGGCTGGCATGCAAGACCCTTATCAAGGACGTCGTTGAAATCGAAGGTTCGGTCGTGCTGATCACGCCCCTTCGCTCCATGCCCGTTCAGCGGGACCTGTGCGTGGACCAGGAGCGGTTTTTTCAAAAGTACCGCGAAGTAAAACCTTTTTTCATCCCGGCCGCTCCCGCGCCGGAAAAAGAATATGTGCAAAGTCCCGATTCGCGCGCCAAATTCGATGACACGACCAAATGCATTTTATGCGCGTCGTGCTACTCTGCCTGCCCTGTGGTCGCCGAAACGCGCCGGGAGTTTGCCGGTCCCGCGGCGCTCGTCAACGCGGCGCGCTTCATACTTGACGACCGCGATCTGGGCCTGGCCGGTCGGATGGATGGACTTGACAACGATGACGGCGTATGGGCGTGCGAAAACCATTTCGACTGCACGCGGGTTTGCCCGCGCGGAATCAAGGTGACCAAGGCCATCAATGAGACCAAGCGTTCGATAACGGCGTACAAAAACGGGAAGGTTCACGATGAAATTGCTTGAATACCAGGGCCGTGAACTGTTTAAGCGCTATGGTATAACCGTCCCGCGCGCCACGACGGTAAACGGCGCCGATGAGGCCGCCCTTGCCGTTGATTCGCTGGGCGGCGTTGGCGTCATCAAGGCCCAGGTCCTTGCCGGAAGCCGCGGCAAGGCCGGCGGCGTTCGAATAGTCCGGGGCGCCGACGAAGCGCGCGCGGCGGCTCGCGCGCTTTTTGGCATGACCATAGGCGATTATAGCGTGGAAAAGCTTCTGGTTGAAGAACTGCTTGACATAGAACAAGAATCGTATCTCAGCCTTATGCTTGACCGTTCAATTCCTGGCATCGGCTGCGTGGCGAGCGCCTCCGGCGGCGAGGAAATCGAACGCATCGCCGCCCGCACCCCCTCGCCGGTTCGTAAAATCGCGCTCGCGCGCGGAGACGGGCCGGACTGGGACTTGTGCTCGTCCATGCTCGACGAAACGCTCGGACCGGCCATTGCCCCCAAGGCCCTTCCTATGGCCAAGGGCCTGCATCAGCTTCTATTTGAAAATGATTGCCTGCTCGCCGAAATAAACCCGCTGGTGCGCACGCGCGACGGATCGGTGGTCGCGGCTGACGCGAAGGTGGTAGTTGACGATAATGGACTATGGCGTCACGAAAAAATACGGACTCTCCGAAACCGGGAAGAGTTCAGCCCCGACGAGATGGAGGCCCGCGCGGCCGGATTGAGTTTCGTCGCGATCAAAGGGACTATCGGATGTGTTGTGAACGGCGCGGGACTTGCCATGGCCACCATGGACACAATCAAGCTGTTTGGCGGTCATCCGGCGAATTTTTTAGACGTCGGGGGAAGTTCGAACCCGGACAAAATCCTGGTCGCGCTCCGGATTCTTCTCCGCAACATGCACATCCGCGTCATTCTGATAAACATTTTCGGCGGCATCACGCGTTGCGACGATATCGCCAATGGCATTCTCATGGCGCGCCGCCAGCTTTCCATTACGATTCCCATGGTAATACGTCTCGTGGGTACCAACGATGAAGCCGGGCGGGCGCTTCTTACAAATGAAGGGCTGAAAAACTCCACGGACATGATCGCGGCGGTACGCGAGGCGGTAACTCTTGACAAGACAGCGGAACGGCGGCCATGAGCATATTGATTGACGAACATACACGGGTCATTGTCCAGGGAATCACGGGGCGCGACGGCTCGTTTCATGCCGCCCGAATGCTTGACTACGGGACTAATGTGGTCGCCGGCGTGACGCCGGGGAAAGGAGGGTTGGAAATTTCCGGAGTGCCGGTTTGTAATTCGGTAAAAGAAGCGGTGAAACAAACAAGCGCCGACTGCTCGATTGTATTTGTTCCGGCCCGCTTTGCGGCGGACGCGGTCCGAGAGGCAATTGCCGGCGGTGTCCGTTTGATAATTTGCATAACCGAAGGCATACCGGCGCTCGATTCGCTCGGGTTGTATTATGAATCGCGCCGCCATTCCGTACGGCTTATCGGCCCGAATTGTCCCGGTGTTATTTCGCCGGGCAAAAGCAAAGTCGGCATCCTTCCCCACTCCATTCACCTGCCGGGAACGGTGGGCGTTGTGTCGAGAAGCGGGACCTTGACCTATGAAATCGTTCAGGGATTGAGCCTTGCAGGGCTGGGACAATCCACCTGCGTCGGAATCGGGGGTGATCCCGTGGTGGGCACCGGTTTCGTGGAAATCCTGGAGCTTTTCGAAAACGATCCGGGCACCAGCGCCGTAGTAATGGTCGGGGAGATTGGCGGCGGCGAGGAAGAAAAGGCCGCCGAATTCATCGCGTTAAAAATGACCAAAAAAGTCGTAGCCTATATCTGCGGCCGTACCGCTCCGCCGGAAAAAACAATGGGACACGCGGGAGCGATAATTTCAGGCGGGACGGGAACCGTGGAAGCGAAAACAAGGGCTTTGCAAAACGCGGGAGTGACCGTCGTCCAGAGACCGGACGAGGTTGCGCAGGCCTTGACCGCATTACAATGACCTCGATGGGCGCCATCATGAATTCCTTTGAAAACGTGCCATATTTGGAAACCCTGTTTACGTCATGGAAACAAGGCGATAAGTCCATAGACGCTTCCTGGACGGAAGTTTTTTCCACCTTTGCCGACAAGGACGCAGCAGTGGAAAGCGGGGACCTTTCATACAAACAAAGCAAGCTCGACGGTCTGATCCGGGCTTTTCGAGAGAGCGGATACCGTCATGCTTCCCTCAACCCTTTGGGCGGCGATTATGATGAAAGCCACAGCTACCTGCCGCTTCCCGACCACGATTCGGATTTCGAATCGCTTGACCTTGCCGCATTCGGCCTCGACGAGGTCGATAGGGACACGGAATTTTTCGCCGGTGAGTCCATGAAGCCGTCGCGCGCGCCGCTCCATACGATCATTGAAGCTTTCCGCGAAACCTATTGCGGGGCAATCGGGGTCGAATTCCTTCACATTCGCAACAAACGCATGCTGCGCTGGCTCATGGACCGGATGGAATCATGCCGCAACCATCCTCCCGTGCAGGCCTCGATGCAGCGGGAATTTCTGAGCGACCTGATACGGGTCGAAGAATTTGAAAAATTCCTTGGAACGCAGTATCCTGGCCAGAAGCGTTTCTCCCTCGAAGGCTCCGAAGTGATTATTCCGGCTCTTCACTATCTGGTGGACCGGGGCGCTCATGACAACGATATCGGAAATATCGTCCTGGGCACGACGCACCGTGGACGCTTGTCAATATTGTACGCGGTGCTCGGGATGCTTCCGGAAGAAGTGTTTTCGGAATTTGAAGGACACAGCGAACCTGAGGTATATCACGGAAGCGGTGACGTGAAATACCATATCGGGTACAGCGCCGAGCATGTAAACGCCGATGGAAGCAGGGTCCACCTGAGCGTCATGGCAAATCCCAGTCATCTTGAAGCTGTGGACTCGGTTGTTGAGGGCAGGACCAGGGCAATGCAGGACTTGGCGGGCGACCGCGAACGGAGCCGGGCGCTTCCGGTGCTGATTCATGGAGACGCGGCATTCGCCGGGCAGGGGGTGGTGGCCGAAACGCTTAACCTTTCGCAACTCAAGGGCTACACTACCGGCGGGACCATACATATCGTGATCAATAACCAGATTGGTTTTACCACCCCCGCGCGATACAGCCGTTCAAGCCCTTTTCCCACCGATGTAGCCAAAGCGCTGCCGATACCCATTTTCCACGTTAATGGCGATGATCCTGAAGCGATCATCCATGTGACAAGCCTCGCGCTTTCGTTCCGCCAGACGTTCCACCAGGACGTGATAATCGATATTTTCTGTTTCCGCCGCCACGGACATAATGAGGGCGACGAACCGTCGTTCACCCATCCGCAGATGTACCGCATCATTGAAAAACACCCGGGCGTTGCCGCGCTGTACGGCAAAAAATGCGACGCAAACGGAATAATAAGCGCCGAGCAGCAGGAGCGCCTGCGGGCTGAGACGCGCGATTTGCTCCTCCGCGCCCATGAACAGGCCCGTGTCAGGCCCATCGCGCTGACCAATCGTTCGCAGGGACAAGAATGGAACACGGTTTCGGCCGACTACGTCTTTAATGATGCACTTACCGGCCTGAACAAAGAGGTCATTGACAACATAATGCAAGCCATGTCGAACTGGCCCGCTGGCTTCAGCCAGCATGCAAAGCTCAGGAGGATCACAGACGCGCGGCGGGAGAGGTACGCGAAGGAATCAGTCGTTGACTGGAGCGGCGCGGAATCGCTGGCATTCGGCTCGCTCCTGCTTGAGCATACAGCCATCCGCATGAGCGGCCAGGACTGCACGCGCGGCACTTTTTCACAACGTCATATGGTGTGGTGGGACACCGAAAGCAAAATACCCAGACCGTTCGTCCCTTTAGCGCATATTGAAGCCGGCCAGGCGCCGATAATGATATTTGACAGCCCGCTGTCGGAATATTCGGTGCTTGCCTTTGAATACGGTCATTCGCTGGCATCTCCCAGAATTTTAACAATATGGGAAGCGCAATTCGGCGACTTTGCCAACGGAGCGCAAGTGGTTATAGATAACTACATAACGACGGCCGATAGCCGCTGGGCAATCAAAAGCGGACTGGTCATGCTTCTCCCCCACGGTCTGGAAGGCCAGGGCCCCGACCATTCATGCGCTCATCTGGAACGGTTCCTGCAATTGTGCGCGGAAGACAATATTCAGGTATGCAACCCAACCACGCCTGCCCAATATTTCCATCTGCTGCGGCGCCAGGTCCTTGCGCCGTTCCGCAAACCGCTGATCATCATGACCCCAAAAAGCCTGCTGCGCCACCGTCGGGCCGTATCGGATGTTTCGGAGCTTACCGCAGGATCGTTCAGGTTTGTGCTGGACGACATCGTTGCCCCGGAGAAAGTAGAATGTGTTGTGCTGTGCTCCGGTAAAATTTACTACGACCTTTTGGAAAAACGCGAAACCATGGCCAAACAGTCAGTTGCCATTATCCGGTTGGAACAATTGTATCCATTTCCAGCAAGGCAGCTTCATCAAGCCCTCGGAAAATATAGCAATGCAAAAAAAATCCTTTGGGCGCAGGAGGAACATAAAAATTTCGGGGCATGGGCGTTTGTCCGCGAACAATGCGAGATGCACGGCATGAAATTTGCGTTAATCTATACAGGCAGAGAGGCAAGTTCCAGTCCTGCATCGGGGTCTTTTCAAGCGCATGGCGAAGAACAGAAATCTCTGGTTAATAAAGTATTAGGAACTGTGTCTGACTTATCCACGCCTTTGGAGTAAGTCTACAATATAGCATAGATAAGTCCTGACTAAAGTTTCTTATCTGCCCGTAAGCAGATTGGGAGGTCAAACATGAGCGTCGACTTACTTGTCCCGAGCGTCGGAGAATCAATAACACAAGGGGTTCTCGCGCGGTGGATCAAGCACGACGGCGATACGGTGAAGCAAGGAGATGCGCTTTTTGAACTTGAGACCGAAAAAACCACGGTTGAAGTTCCTTCGCCGGCTTCCGGAATACTCCATGCGGTAATTGCGGAGGGATCAACCGTAGAGATCGGACAGAAAGCGGGAACGATAAACTCCGGGCCCCCCGCAAGTGCGCAACCTAAACCCGAAGCTGTTATTACTAAGGACGAGAAACCTGGTACACGGCTTTCTCCGTCTGTTGACCTTAATGTTGCCGAAAGCAATCCAAATGCAACGTTTCTGAAACCCGAAGCAGCAACCGACGCACCAGCCCGGACCAGCCGACGCGCGACTATGACCCCCATTCGCAAGGCAACCGCGCAGCGCCTTCTTCTGGCGCGGCAAAACTCCGCGCACGTCACCACGTTCAACGAAATCGATATGTCGAAGGTAATGGATATACGCGCGCATTTTCGCGAGGAGTTCGAACGTGAGCATGGCGTCAAGATCGGATTCATGTCTTTTTTTGTCAAAGCATGCTGCCAGGCGCTGAGAATATACCCCAATGTCAATGCATCGATCGACGGCGACGCAATAATCTACCACGATTTCTGCGACATCGGCGTTGCCTTATCGATTGACGCGGGGCTGGTTGTTCCGGTTGTCCGTAACGCCGACCGGCTGCATTTTGCGGGAATCGAGGCGGCGATTGTCGAGCTCGCCCGCAAGGCCCGGGAAAAGCGGCTGCTGCCCGCGGACCTTGAGGGCGGCACGTTCACTATCACCAACGGAGGCGTGTTCGGTTCGCTGATGTCCACTCCAATCCCGGCATATCCGCAGACGGCGATATTGGGCCTGCACGCCATACGTAATCGGCCGGTCGTGGTGGACGAGGCGATCGTGGCGCGGCCTATGATGTACGCCGCGCTCAGCTACGACCACCAGGTGCTCGATGGCCGCGAAGCAGTGGGCTTCCTCGTAAAAGTCAAGGAATTCGTGGAAGAGCCGGACAAACTGTTGCTTGAAATGTAGGGAGGTATTTATGGAAGACCAGATGGTTAGAAAAGGCCTTGAAGGGGTTATTGCCGCCAAGTCGGAGGTGTGCGATATCGATGGTGAGCGCGGACGGTTGTTCTACCGGGGATATTCGATCGAAGACCTTGCAAAGTATTCGAATTTCGAAGAAGTCACGTATTTGCTGTTGAATGAAAAGCTGCCGACGGCCGGCGAGCTTGAGCAGTTCAGCAAGCGGATGCGGTCAAGCCGGGACTTGGCCCCGCAGGTAAAGGACATGGTGCGGGCGTTTCCCGTCAACGGGTCCATCATGGAACTGCTTCAGTCATGCGTATCGTATTTGAGCGGATATGTCGAGCACCGTATCCAGCATTCCGCGACATGCAACTGCCGCGATACGCTCCACCAGGTATCGCAGATCGCAAGCGTCATCGCTGCCGCCCATCGGTTTCGTCAAGGTAAAGAGTACGTCGCCCCCCGTGTTGATTTGTCGCATGGCGCGAATTTCTTGTATATGCTCCATGGCGCGGCGCCCGACGAAGAGGACGGCCGGATCATGGACACGCTGTTTCTCCTTCAGGCCGAACACGGGTTTAACGCCTCGACTTTTACGGCACGCGTTGTCGCATCAACCATGTCCACCTGTTATTGCGGCATATCGGCGGCCATCGGCGCGCTTGCCGGATCGCTCCACGGCGGCGCAAGCGAGCGGGCGCTGGACATGCTCGATGAGATCGGCACGCCGGATAACGTGGTGCCGTGGCTCGACAAAGCCCTGGCGGCCAAGCGCAAGGTCATGGGCATGGGGCACCGTGTTTACAAGGTGAAAGATCCGCGGGCCGTCATCATCGAAGATATCCTGGGGCGTTTGAGCGAAAAACGCGGTGATGACCGCTATTACCGGTTGCTTAAAAAAGTCGAGGAAGAATTCATCAAGCGGTTCGACGAACAAGGCAAACCGATACGCACTAACGTGGATTTCTTTTCAGGCGCCGTATATACGCTACTTGGCATACCGCGAAACCTGTTTACGCCGGTGTTCGCGGCGGCGCGGTCTCCGGGCTGGCTCGCCCATATCCTTGAGCAGCGTAAGGACAACCGGTTATATCGTCCATCATCTCTGTATTCCGGCGCTCCGCCCCGTCCGTATTTGCCTATGGAAAATCGCGAAGCGACTTCGTAAGCAGAATTCAATAAGCGCCTTTTACAAGCGTAAAAGGGGTCTTAATCAGCAATTTGATGTCGAGAAGAAACGACCACTTTTTTATATATCGCAAATCCAGCCTGACCATGTTGTCGAATGTCGATGAACTGCGGCCTTCGACCTGCCAGAGGCCTGTGATTCCGGGCTTGACTTCCAAGACCCGGCGCCGGTGCCATAAATCATATTGCTCCACCTCATAGGGAATGGAAGGCCGCGGACCAACAAGGGACATGTCGCCTAACAGCACGTTAAAAAACTGGGGTATTTCGTCAAGGCTTGTCTTCCGCAGGATTCTGCCTATCGAGGTCACGCGCGGATCATTTTTGATTTTAAATACGGTTTTTTGGCCATCGGCGGTCTCCTTGATTTTCCCTTTTATAAAATCACTGACGAATTCCTTATGGATAGTGGCATCGTTGTTGACATACATGGTGCGAAATTTAAGGAATGAAAAGGTTTTTCCTCCTTTTCCGGCGCGTTGCTGTTTGAAAAAAACCGGCCCTTCAGAGGTAATCTTGATCAGGATAGAAATGACCATAAAAAACGGGGAGAACAGAAGTATGCCGAAAATGCTCCCTATTAAATCGACGGACCGTTTTGCGAAAACACCCATCTTGTAAGAGGCTGTTTCAAGATCTTTTGACCTGTATAAATCAACAATAGAGTTGCCCAGTTCGTGCATTTGATTATCCTCTTCCTCGGGAAAATCAATCCAGGATATTTCGATTAAATCCGCCATTTCGGGCTGAAGCATTTCTGAAATGTTGGTTTTGATCTTATTTAAAAGCGTTTTCCAACAGCCATTCTGGCCTTCGGTAAAAATTATCCCTAACATTTTATTGTGTTTGTACCAGCCTTTGATATCTATATCACGGGTAGAACTTATTAAAATATCAGAAATTTTCCTAAGAAATGTATCCTCTTTGTTCGTTGTAATCCGGCTAATATCAATAAGCATAAGCAAAAAATGCTTGCGAGAGCGTTCCGATCGCTTCCTTTCGACAATTAGCAAGCTGTTAAAATATCGCTCAAGATAAAAACCATACCTGTCTTCCGCCCTTAAATCATAAGAATTATTTTTGTTAAAGCGGATTCCTCCCCTGTTTTTGAAAATCCTGCTGAGCTTTAAAGAATTGTTCATCGGATTCCCTCCCTTTGAACTGATTTGCATACCAGGTTTTTTGTAATAATGTTTAAAAGCAAGAATGATGCCATTTTGTTTGCAAGAGACAACAAAGAACATCGTGCACATACCGTTTCGTACGGATATTGCACGCTTTGGGGCAATCTTAACTTTTTCAAATCAACACGTACAGGTTGTCAGTGGCCCATAGCCAAATTCTCAAATTTGAGAGAAAACTTTCTATTATTGGATAATTTCTTCTATGCTTTTCATTTGGCCTTGCGCGCAGGAATTTTATCAATTGGAACGGCTGTTGCGATATGAAAATGTTGAATGATATAAGGCTTTGTTCGCGATGCTAACCCTGCGGAGATGAATACAAATGTCAATCCGGAATCGATTTATTGTCCGACCCAGGTACCAATACCAGAATCTCCCTGGCCGCCTCCTCAACCGATTTACCCGTTGTGTCAATCAATTGCCAACCATGGTCCCGGCAGAGCCTTCGAGAATATAAAATTTCCCTTTGAATATACTCCGGCGACACGTAGTTGCCTTGCGGCAGGTTGTTGGCCGATGCGCGGGTTTGACGCAATTCCAAAAGCCGGCTTTCGGCCATGATGAGGCAAAATACTTTCCCGCTTGGAACGGAAAAAAGTCCGGATGGCGGCTCAACTTCAAGAATTAGGGGAATATTGGCCGTGAACCAGCCATGAAAGGACAGATACAGTGAAATCGGGGTTTTCATGCTCCGGGAAATGCCAACCAGCACGATTTCCGCTGAAGGCAAATCTTCGGGTTTTCTTCCATCATCATGTCTAAAAGCAAATTCCACAGCAGCGATTTCGCGTGTCTCGCCTTCGGCCAAATGTTTATATAATCCCGGTTCTTCAATCGGCGGTCGATGAAGATGGGCCGAGAGCCGGTCGAGGACAGGCCCCATCAAGTCCATGGCGTCAATGCCCGCGAGGCGTGATTGCTGGAGCATGAGCTGGCGTAAATAGGACGAAACAATCGTATGCACTATGATAGACTTTTCTTGCGCCGCTTCTTTCACGACTGAAATCAGACGTTGCGGCGTGTTGACGTGCATGCGCTTGATGATTTCTGCCCCCGTTTCGCCGAATTGCGCGAGGGCCGAAAGCACCATATGAAGCGCCGTGCCTCCTGTAGCGTCGGACACGATGAAAATTGAAATCAGCGAAATGCCGCCAGCGTTTTTTTCAGGATAATCGCTCATAGCTTAAAAAACTGCCTCACGGTAAAAACCCTTAAGGGATAATTCAAATGCAGTTCCCAATCTTTATTTCCTTTCCGTGCGCCAGTACAGGGCATACAACAACTTCGATACAGCTCGCGATGGAATTTGCGATAATGCAGCCATGATGAGCACGATCATGGAATGAATTGAAATCTTCTTCGGATGGAATTTTGTCGCCACCGAAGACGACCATCGGTCGAAGCTGCACTTTCGTGATGGCCATGATTCCGGCCTGGTTTTTACCGAGCTTTCCGATTGCTTTATCAGTGTATTTGTCGATAATAAAGCCTTTCTTTGACATGATAGCAAGAAAGGTAAGCATGTGACAACTTGCTAGCGACATCACAAACGCCTGCTCCGGATCAAGACATTGCGGATCTCCATGGAACTCCGGCGCGGCAGACCCGCACACTTTCCCTTCAGTGCCAAAATACACAACGTGGTTTCTACTGTATGAATTGTAGCTAAAATCCAGGCTCTCTCTGATCCATTCAAGTGAAATGGCATGTTCGGACATGAATATTTCCGTTTTTTTTCGCTATGCCGCCTTCAGGAACGCCGGTTTTAACACTTCATTTGCAAATTCCTTGAACGAAGTGTCGGCGTTCGGTTTGAGGGGATCAATCTGCGTCGGATGAATCATCCCCTTGCCGATTGCCGAAGATAATTCGACAAATGAATGGGCCATGTTTTTACTCACTCCCATTTCCATCATATTCTTGATGGCGTCAACATCGGGAAATTGCACGTAGGACAGGGTTAATATTCCAACCGCTTCGCCAAGCTGCCGTGTAGCTTCTTGATAGGTAATTCTGTCTCCGAATAAGTCAATAATCGAATGGTCCGTGAACGACAAAGTCGCCAATAAATCGGCAGCCTTTTTTGCTATGTCCCTGGTTGCGATCATCGTTAAATACACGTCCGGCGGTATGGTATTACCAATTATATGCCGGTTTCTGATAAGTGACGCGTTCATGAGCGTATTCTCCATGAAATATCCCACTCTCAATATCGCCAAACCAATTCGAGTCAGCTTTGCCAGTTTGGTTTCTACATCGTGGAGGCCGGTTACGGGACCAGTCCCAGATCTCAACTCCGCCCCCAGACTGGATAAAAGTACCACTTTCTTTGTACCGGATTTACGGATGGCCTTTACGGCGACATCGCCCATGGTATCATAGTAGCGGCGAACATCATTTGTGTCCATTTTTGGCGGGATCATCAGATAAACGGCTTCACATCCGGTAAATGCTTTGGTTAAAAAAGATAAATTTCCCTGGTTACCTACCGCAATTTCCGCCCCACTTTCTTTAAATGCTTTGAGCTTTTCTTCCGATCTGCTTAAAACGCGGATCTTTTTACCTGCTTCAAGCAGCAGATTTGCAATTTTTGACCCTGTCTGGCCTGTCGCGCCGGTTATTGCAATCATAACATTCCCCCTCTCCCAAAGTTATGTTTCAACACTTTTCATATACCTCACTATTATTTCGCAAAGTCCATGCCATTGTTTATTGTTGTAAATATTTTCATCCGGATGTTTGAGGAGAAACATTTCCGCCCGAACTTACCATCCATCTTTAAATGCTATGTGCGATTTTATTTTCATTTTTAAGAATGATTTTTCTTATTCATGCTTATTTTGAATGCAAATGGCTGAAGAATAAACCATTGGCATATAGGTTGCTAAATAATCAGATGGAATATTGTTTTTTTCCAAAAAAATATTAAATGAATTAATGATAACCCACAAGGTGGATAAGTCGCTGTATGCAGGAATTACATACGCAGGACGCCTGCCTATCGCCTGCCGCCGAAGCGGGCAGCGCAGGCAGGCGTATATAATTCAGCT
>Ga0182027_10000860_pt1 | contig 51546 bp, 39 predicted proteins | sample 712E1DmetaG_FD_121300 | JGI IMG/M metagenome (GOLD analysis project Ga0182027, IMG submission 121300) | Permafrost microbial communities from Stordalen Mire, Sweden - 712E1D metaG (Illumina Assembly) | ecosystem: Environmental > Terrestrial > Soil > Wetlands > Permafrost | place: Sweden...
GCTATAATCGTTTGGTACAATATAATTGCCTCGCAATAAAATACCATTCTGATGAAATATTTCGATAGCCTCCTGAATATATTTTGCAGATGTACGTTTATTGTAATTTTTTAACTCTTCTTCCCGGAAGGATTCAAATCCGCATATTACTACTTTTAAACCGGATTTGGCTAACTTCTCGATCAATTCCGGATATTTAACTGCCGTATCGGATCGAATGTCCATAACATATGTTTTTTCTATGCCCTCTTCTGCTATGCGGTCAAAGAGTGCATGGATAAAATTAACATCCACTATTGTATTGGCATCGGCAAACCGGACCACTTTATAATCGTCAAGTGACTTTAGTTCATCAATGATAGATTCTATCTCGCGTATATAATATTTTTTATTGTGTTGCGGCCAAATGGAGCAAAAATTACATTCATAAGGGCAGCCCAATGAGGTAAAAATATATGTTGCCGGATCGGGATCCCGGCCAACTTTGTAAGTTGACAGCCATCTTTTAAGATGGCTCCGATCCGGTGCAATGAAATTTTCTTTGGCGGCATCCCATTTTGGAGCCGGGAAAAGCGATGGACGCTGACCCTCTTTTGTATTTATAATTATACCGGCAACATTATTATACGACTGCTTTTTTGATCTTGCAACAACGAGTTCGTGGAAAATACCGGCAGAATGTCCCGGACACAATATATCGATCGATGTATCCGTAAAATCTTCGGGGCACAGAGTAACATGCAATCCTCCAGCCACTGTGAGAATTTCAGGATTGAATTCTTTCGTTACCCTGAAAATATCAAGACCAAAATACAATTCCGAAGCGATGAAAGTAACTCCGACAATGTCTGGTTTGTATTTTTCGAGATATGATAAAGTTAAATCCTTTAATTTGGGAGCATTCGGGTGAAGGTCGTATTCTCCTTTAAGGTCGATAACGGTTACATCAAAGTCCTTAACAGCAGCCGCAACTGTCAATAAGCCGAGCGGTGGACCAATTAACTTTTTATGAATAAAATGCCGGGCATTCGCAGGTGCAAACTCCAAAATTTTATTTTCCGGCGATCTCGGAGGATTAACTAAGAGAATCTTCATTCAAATTACTTTTCAAACTAAAGATGGGCAAAAATATAAAATGTTTGGAATGCTTACCCTATCAATTAAGACAATATTATATTATTTAGCCGGAAAGCCCGGAATCAGAATGTAATTTTGTATTGTAACATAATGGCCCTGCCCAGCTGATACTTATAATATACATCACTGGTACTTGTATTGTAATATTGGGTGTAGACATTTTTTTGATTAAATAAATTCGTTACATCCAGTGACCATTCAACAGTTGCTTTTTTGCCATTCATTTTAAATGAAACTTTCACATCGGTTCGACTGTAGGGAGGAAATTGCGCCGAAAATGCGTCGTTGGAATAAATTTTTGAATGGCTGGTAATGGATTTTTCCCTGTCAATGGGAGTATAACGCTGTCCCCCGGCTAATGTCGACTTAAAATTGAAAAGCAGGGACTTCTGTCGCCTGTGGCCCTCTTTCAATTTGAAAAGGAATTCTTTGCCAGCTAATATATTAATAGAATAGTTTCCATCAAATACAGTATTTCGGGTCACGCCATCGCTGCCTGTATATTTTGAATCATATAATGAGGTCGTAAACAGGTAATAGAGTCCATTGTGAATAAAATGTTCCAGCGTAAATTCGATTCCATAATTGTCGCCTGTGCCTTTACCAATTAATGTATCAGGTGACCAGAGTTCAAAGTTTGCTCCGAGGTTAAGTACCGAAAAAGTAGAGTTTGAAGTTATTCCGACAGGAACATGCGTAATATGCTGATAGTAGGCTTCAGTTTTAAAACGCATGAATTTGCTGATATTCCAGTCATAACCAATTACATAGTGATTGCTGTGAAGAAAGCCAAGCTGATCATTTGTTTTTACATAGGAGCCATCCGGAAGTTGAACCTGCGTGTAAAACGCAGTAATAGGCACCATTTCACTATGCATCCCAAAGCCTATACTAAATGCCTGCACAGTGGTAAAATACCATTTTAAACCAATACGTGGTTCTAATGAGCCGGATTTATTATAAACCAGATACTGATAATGAATGCCGGGATTGAGGATAAGATTATCGAATATTTTATATTGCCATTGGATGTAAGGCTGAAGTAACCATGTTGATCCTATGTATTGGACAACCTTTCTGAATTTTTCTGTACTTCCGATAAAAAGGCTGTCATAAAGATTATAGGTGATATATTTAGCTGACATTCCCAATTTAAAATCAAGATGAACATTCAATTTTTTATTTAGGGTCCATGAAATTATGTAGTTATTTTCATCATAATTGCTGCGTTCGTATGGAAATTTCCTAAGTACAGAATCTTTTGAGTTCTTGTTAATTGGAATAACCGAATCTTTTTCCACTATGAAATCATGATAGTTTGCAGAAATAGTTATCCTGGTATTGGTCGTGTTATTAAGATTGAAATAATCCGACATCCCGATAATTCCGGTAGTTGAATAATTTGTAATATCCCATCCTTCACTTCCATAGAAGTCAATTTTTGTAGGATCTCTCTTACTGTCAAGTAAAGCGATATTGCTTATACCACCCACCCCGAAAATACTGACTTGTCCGATCTTTGTGTTTGGAGAATTAACTTTAAATGACATGTCCTGATATTTAGGAATAGCACTTCCGGTGCCAAATTGTATATTAAATTTATCAAACAGGGCCAGTGATGAGTAGCTGTAATCAAAAATATAGGAAGATCCGTTTTTTCTCGAAACAGGTCCTTCGGCTCCAACCTCCAGGCCATTGAACCCAAACTGGGCCATATATTCATGGTGTTCATTGTTCCCGGTTTTCATTTTCAAATCAAAGACTCCGGCAATGGCATTGCCATATTCTGCCGGAAAAGCTGAAGTAAGAAAATCGGAATTTGAAAGCATACTGTTTTTAAGCATGCTGATTGGTCCTCCCGTTGTTCCAAATGCGGCAAAATGATTCGGATTTGGGATATCAACCCCATCCAATCGCCATAGAAGTCCGGAAGGTGTATTTCCACGAATGATAATATCATTTCGTGCATCATTATTTCCGACAACCCCTGCGAAACTGGATGCCATCCTTCCAACATCGTCACGGGCACCGGCATATCTTTCAGTTTCTTCAACTGTGAAAGCACGCGCACTTATACTTGCCATTTTATTAAGCGGTTCAGTCTTTTCCTGTGAAGCAGTTACGACAACTTCTTTTACAGTCTGGACCCCTTCTTCCATTTCCACAGTTAAAACCAATTCTTTGCTTGATGAAAGATTTAAGTCGGAAAGAATTACATCATCATAACCGATGAAACTTATCCGTAATTCAACCCTTCCTATATTTACCTTCTCAAGCCTGAAATTTCCGTCCATATCAGAGGAAGTACCTATCAATGGATTGGTATATGGAATTATAATATTAGCACCCGGTATCGAAATGCCGGTGGTCTTATCAATTACTTTACCCCGGATTGTCTGTGTCAGATTTTGTGCGGTGAGGACTTTGCATTGCAAAAACAATAACAGGAATATGTATTTAAATAATTTCATGAATATTGTTTGGGTATGGCAAATACAAAAAAAATTAAGTATACGAATTTTCAGGAATATCCGTAACGTTCCATATGATGTTTTAGTTTTTCAGAAATAAAGGCTTTATCCTCTTCCGATATAGGATATTTGTTTTTAATAAACTTCTTAGAATGGTGTAATCTAAGAGATTCTTCAAACGTTGCAGTAAAAGGAAGTCCTAGCTTTTTGTAAGCATTTTTTATTTCTTCCACAGGATTTTCTTCCAGATTTTCATATTTAATTTCGCAGTACGACTGTTCTGGTAAGTCTTTAGTGTGTATATTAATATAACTTAACACTTTATCCAAAACTTCAACAGTATCATTAATTGTAGCCTTAACAAACCCCGGTCTCATGGCATTTTGCCGACCTACTATATTCCACATATTTATTGATGATGGAATTATATTATAAGGATGCCGGTAAATATGAATAAACTTGGCTCGTGGAAATAATCTTCGAATTGTTTTAATACGTAAAGAGTGAAAAGGGTTCTTCAGAATAATCTGTTTAGAAGTGGCAATATTTATTTTTGTACAAAATTCAATCATTGCTTTTTTCCATTCTTCATAATTTTCTCCATCCAATTCATAATCATCATAATTAAGAAGGAAAAATTGATTGGTATCAGGATAAATGAGCTTAATAAGTGGTGATTGCCCACACATTTTAAGAATAGCAAATTCATCTTCCTGAGGTTCGTCAGCGCAGACCGAGACATTGTCAAATGTCCTTCGGGCATTTTTACCCATCAGGAATTTCATTACAGGCTTATAATACTTCACTGAAAATAAAAAACTGTCAGGCAAATGTACCTGAAAATTGTCTGGCACAGTTCTGTTTGGGTCAAATTGCAATAATTGGTGAAGATAGGTACTCCCGGTACGCCAACTTCCTATTATAATAACTGGTTCATCGGGCAAGGGAGTTGCTACTATCAATTTTCCATATCGAAATTTCTCAATAGTGCAGAATAGAGATGACCATAAGGCATTTTGAAGAAGAAAAAGGAATCGAAAAAAATAGGTTGAACGAAAAGAAAAACCGTTATTTCTGATAAGGCGGAATAGCTTTTTTAATCTAATACCGTACAATAAGTAAGCAAATTTCATTCAATGTAGTTAGATTGATTTGCCGAATCCAATAGATTCAAACTAAATAAAGTACTCCGCAAAAATATTTTATAAAACCGGTTTTAATTTTTCCTTCTGAATAAAGTCGGCAATGGTATCAACAGATTGCAAAATAAAACGCGCAAGATTTTGATCGTCAATTCCTACACCATATTTTTGTTGAAGGGCCAATACAATTTCCAACGAATCTATTGAATCCAGACCCAAGCCTTCACCAAAGAGAGGGGCATCATCAATAATATCTTCCGGTTGAATATCTGGTATTTTTGTAGTTTCAAGTATTAATACTTTAATTTCTCTCTTCAGATCAGCCAAGTTCGTATCTAACATGAAAATTCAATATAATTAATAACCTTTTTACTATTTAGATCCTAGATTAGATTATTGATCCATAAAATCAATCTTTTATGAATTTTTAACCTTTAATTAATGCGAATTGCAAAAATAAAAACATTTCTCAAACCGTAAACCATTTATTCTATTCTTTTTAAAAAGTTTAGAAATATCACAAAATTAGCAACTTACAATACAGTTTGGGACGCTAAGGCCTTATAAGTCTTAGCCAGCTTATAATTACCGATAATAATACGGCTATTTTCAGATTATTTCCAGTTTACTTCTTTACCGAAGCTGGTATTTGCCAAATCAGTCCTCCTTGTTTTAAAAGTGCCATCGGCTTTTTCTTTGGCAACTACTTTTTGAAACAGTCTCAGCATTTTCTTGCTCTGGCTTTCTTCTTTATAAAATGTTTCCCAGGCATAATGAAATAATTCCTGAAGTTTGTCAGGTGTCATTTTCTTAGGCTGATAAACAACTTTATCAGCTGAATAATCATTCCAGTTATAATTGAAAATCCGGTTGTCTTTCTGATAGTCATTAAAAGTTCTTGTGTGAGGGAATGGAGTAAGTACAGTAAATTCAGCCAGATCAAGATTTATTTCAAGCAGAAAATCAATTAACCTTTTAATATAATCTTCATCATGTTCATCAAGCCCTAACAGAATAGTACCCTCAACAGCTATTCCATAATCATGATAACGTTTTATTCTGTCTCTGATATAGTCGGATGTATCAAAAACGGCCTGATAAACATACCAAGCTCCTGCCTGGGCTGCAAGGTCAAGTACTTCTGGTTTATTTTCAATAGGATGGCTGCACCATTTCTTTTTAAGGGGGATCATGGCTTTAAACAAATCCAGCTCCCATTGAGTATCCTGTGCCAGTGAGTTATCCACAATAAACAGACGATTATTATCAATTTTTTCTAATTCTTCAATTGACTTATCAATTGGACGTGGCCTGAATTTTCTTCCACCAAGATATGAAACTGCACAAGGATAACAATCAAACCGGCATCCTCTGGAAGCATGAAACAGGTCAACCATCTGGACTCCTTTATGATTGTATAATTCATGGTTGAGAATGTCCCTTCTTGCAGGTCCAACTAGACCAATATCACATGGATTGGCAAGATAATCGTATACTTTTTGCAAACGGTTGTTCCGGAAATCCTCTAGAACCATTTCCATTCTGCCTTCCGCTTCCCCCAGAAATATTGAATCAGCATATTGCATCGTTTCTTCTGCGTGAAGCATCGTGGAAATACCGCCAAAAATTACTTTTTTGCCTCGTTTTCGGTATTCTGTGGCAATTTCCCAACCCCTTTTAACCTGAATTGTCAACATCATGGATATGCCAACGATATCCATGTCATCATCAAATACCAGTGGTTGTACGTTTTCATCTACAAAATCCACTTCAACATAGTCGGGTAAAGCAGCAGCGAATACCACAGGACCGTGGGGCGGTAGGTTAAATGTTGTCTGACCTTCCAGCTTTTGCCATTTTGGGTATATAAGTTTAAGCTTCATTTTTCGCGGTTAAATATTTTTTGTAAAGAAAGTGATTTCTCTCATAGAAGAAAAAATAAACCTAAGATTAATGATTACAGATTATTTATAATGACTCGCATACAGGTACAGGTCATTAAAGAATATTTTTTCAGCCTTTGCGCAGTCCTTAATCAGGTTGCTTAGTTCTAAAAATCGCACCGGACTGAAATCCTTATCTTTATTCATTCGTATGGCAGTAACAGAAACATTTCTCCATCCATCACCAATTTTCATCATTCTTTTTGAAAACTGCAATAATTCCTCATTTTTAAGAAGTTCGGATGCTTGTCGAAGAAAAGTAGCGTACATAAAACGAAATCCGCCTCCACCGGTTCCCTGGTCTTCCAGCAGCACGTTAATTTTCATTACCTGATGAGACAAATGTTCCATGTCTCTAGCTAAACTTGGCCAATCTACGACTTTAGCTGCAAAACGATTGATGCCTTTTACACCAAGAAAAGGCAGGGGAATTTTAAGCATGTTATAAGCCGCCTTCTTAATGCCAAGTATGATATTTTTTTCAAAATTTATCTCCTTAGGAATAGAAATAGGATAGTACATAAAACCTTTAGGACTTTCCATACCACCGGCGAATCTGGCTTTTGATAAGGTTTCGGCATCGATTTCAGCTACTTCCTGATAGTAGCAATCACTGATTAAGTACTTTGAGTCATTTTTGCCTACCACAGTTATGAAATGAGCATTGTTATGAACCCTCATCCAGGGTTTCAGATAATTCATGTAGAAAAAATCAACCTTTATTACAACCGGTATATTTTTTTCTAAAAGTTGATCCAATTCCCGTTGAGCTACTTCCGGGTTTTTATATTTTTTGGTGTAGAACCCGATTCCAAGACGTTTGGAGATTTTTTTTCTGATTTCCCCGGGTCGTGTACGAACAAAAAATATCGGGAAATCAAAACTGGGCATTTTCATGTATCCGAAAAATATACCGCTTGCAATGCCAAAGATCATGGGTTCAGTAAGTGACAAGCCGTTGTAATTCAGTATACCTGAAATTGTACCGGTTTCGCAGTGAGCTGCCATTTTATGCTGATACGGAATCTTATTCATATTTATTTTTGTTGAATTGATGTGATAACTACCAATGGATTATTTGTTTTTACCTGAGAAATTGAATTGTTGTTTTTCACTTCTTCGTTTTCAACATAATGAGCCTTCCACATACTGTCTTCTTTCGTTAGAATTAACTGGAAAAGATTTGCGACCGGCACATTGAACACTTCGGCGTATTTGCGAACAGTTTTTAGACTGGCTTTTTCAAAATTCTTAGGTTGAAAGTGCTTTTCAACTTTTGATTTACTAATGCCTATCCTTGAAGCCAGTTCTGAAGAGGTGAGTTCCTGAAGCATCATGTAATAATAGACCATACTCGTTTCACCCGATTTTATCCTTAAAAGAATAGAATCTTCTAAATGTTTCCATTTGGTTCGGAAATCGTCCAAATGATCTGCTGAAGACACAGCTCCTGTTTGTGTAGGACCATAGGTATCATCATCTTTTTCAGTATACAGAATCAATTGATGATCTTTGAAATTCACATAAGCATCTTTTTCTTTCATATCACATTCGTATTAAAAAAGCAAGATTAATTTCTCCTGAAATAACTAATTAAAGAAAGAGTTACAGAAAGAATAAAAAATGAAAATAGTTTTGCAAGATTTAAAAAAATTGAATAAAACCCTTCATTTCGTACAAATAAATCTATAAAAGAATCAATTCCCCATCGAATGGGTGAAATTATACTAACTGTTTTAATAGAAGCTGGCATTAAATAAACCGGGAAAAATACACCCCCTAAAATGCTCAATATCACTATCATCATGGATCCGAAGGTACTTGCCTGGGCTTGGGACGAGGCCCAGCTTCCTACCAAAAGTCCAAACCCTATTGCCGCTAAAGATGACATAATTGCCGTTACAATAATAGCAGTATAATGGGATCCCATAACCAGTGCAGGCATATCAAAAAATCGGGGAAGTATGTAAAGACCGATAGCTATCATAAATAAAAACTGCAAAATACAGATGGCCATATATACAAATATCTTCCCCAGGAGAATTGTAAAATAGGATACCGGTAAAGTCCGGAGACGATGAAATGCCCCTTCTTTTCTTTCGGTGATGATACTTCCGGCAAGTGGCATAACAATAAAAAACATAGCAAAAAGTGTAAATGCCGGAACACAAATCTGGGATATAGTTGGCTTTATTACCTCATTTCTGGGGTTATTTGCATATAACGGTGAGATTTGTAAAAGGCTCTGGGCTTGCCATGGAAATTTTGGGATTTTCAAATTTATGTCTTCCGTTGACAATTTATCGATTGACTTTCTTACCTGATTATTTAGCTCCTCGTTAACCGGCATGTCCGGAATATTGATGCTAATATCCTTTTTCTTAAGGGAGTTCACTTTTGTTTTGAACTGCTGATTAAGATCCTGTCCAAGCGAAGCGAAATATTTATCCATCATAACTTTTAATTCTGTCCCGGTAAATATACCTTTCAGGGCATTTATGAGGGAATATTTTTCGGAATCCTTAATGGCAGGATCGAAAATAACAGTTATAACGGCTAATCCATTTCTACTGTTCAATGAATCTTTTAAATTATCAGGATCTTTACTCGAGAGAGATACTAAATTTTCAGCCCGTAGCGACATGGTTTTTGATGCATCCGGCGGAATTATAATTTCTGCCTGATATTTACCAGTAACGATGCTTTGCTTTGCCGACTCTATGATGGATTGGTCTGTCGAGTTTATATTCATTACGGTGAAGAAATCTGATTTTTGAAGTCCCATTTCAATATCCTTCTTTATTTCAGAAGAGTCGGAACCGATCAATAATAAACTGACCTTGCCTTGTCGTGTAATTTTATCTTCGGTAACAGAAATCACGATTAAAAGTACTGCCGGCATAATAAAAAGGAATACAAGGGCAGGAATATCCCTATATAGCACTAAAAATTCTTTTATTATTACACCCGTTAATTTTTTCATCCTTTATTGAATTATATGGATTCTTTCAAAAATTCTATTCCCGCAATTCCTTTCCCGTAAGTTTAAGAAAGACCTGACCCAAATCATTACAACCCGCATTATTTTTAATCAATTCTTCCGGGGTTCCTGATGCTATGATGATCCCCGTATCAATTATCACTACCCGCTTGCATAAATTCTCGGCTTCTTTCATGTAGTGAGTTGTATATACAATTGTTGCCCCTTTTTGGTTAAGTTGTTCCAGAAATTCAAAAATGAGATTTCTGGACTGTTCATCAACACCCAGAGTAGGCTCATCCAGGAAGATCAATTGAGGATCGTTAATAAGTCCCGCTACTAAATTTGCCCGTCGTTTAATACCTCCCGAGCATTTTGAAATTAATTTTGATTGGTGCTGTTCCAGTTTTACCACATTCAGACAATAATTTACTTTTTCAGTGAGAATTTTCCCGAATATTCCATGCATCCGGCCAAAAAAAGTGAGGTTTTCCCTAATGGTGAGATTTGGATAAAGTGAAATTTCCTGAGGCACAAGACCTATAAAAGAACGGATCTGCTTTGGGGCCTTATTCACATCAACACCATTGACAATAACTCTGCCTGTATCGAATTTCAACAATCCACAGATGATAGTGATTAACGTAGTTTTCCCGGCTGAATTCGGACCCAGTAAACCGAAGTTCTCTCCTTCAAAAACGGAAAAGCTAACTCCTTTCAGGGCTTCCTCATCAGAACCTTTATACTTCTTCTTTAGATTTTCGATTGTGATTATTGTATTCTGGTTCATACCCTGATTTGTTTGACAATTTTCACAAAATTTTTTTAAAAAGTTTACAAATATACATTCTGTAAATTTAATCGCCGAATCTAAGGTGAAATAAAAGGAATTTATCCTGAGATTTCATCTATTATAAAACTGAGTCTATACTCATTGGGCTTTTTGTTCTTTGAAATTTCTCGTAGGTTTGCATAGAAACATAAAACAAAAAAATGCAAGATACTCTCCTGCTTCCGAAATATCCGCCTGTATTCTTCGTGAGAATTACTGAAAGAATGCGATGGTTCTTTATTAGAATGTATCGCAGATTTACCCATCCGAATGTGGCATTGATAGGAATGATTGAAAACTTATGGCTTGCCGGGGCTATTAGCGTTGCCTCTGAATTGGGCATTGCAGACATTCTTAAGGATGGAAAAAAATCAATTGGGGAACTGGCTAAAATAACAGGCACCCTTGAAGATCCACTCTACCGTGTGATGAGAGCTTTGGCCTCGAATGATATTTTTAAGGAATCAAAGAATAAATTTTTTACCCTGACTCCATTGGCTGCGGCCATGCAGGAAGATCAGATGAAATATTTTATCAATCAGCATTTAAGTAAAATACATTTTCAAATGTTTGGTGAAATGCTCCAAAGTGTCAAAACAGGAAAGAGCTATTCCGAATTATTTACAAAAGACGGTCTGTTTGATCATATCGGTGAATCATCCGAATCAAATGTGATGTTTAACAAAGCGATGGCCAATACTTCGATGATGCAGGCAGCAGCTGTATTACCGGTTTTTTCTTTTGCCGGATATAAGAGTATTATAGATATTGGTGGCGGTGAAGGTTATTTTCTCTCGACTATTCTTTCAAAATACAAAAACCTGAAAGGCATAGTTTTCGACCTTCCTCATGTAGTTGGTTATACTCAGGAATTTTTTAAGAAACATGGACTTTCCGACAGGGCCGAAGCAGTTGGGGGAAGCTTTTTTGAATTAATTCCTCCCAGAGGGGATCTCTATATGCTTAAAAATATCTTACACGATTGGGATGATGAATCTTCTTTAAAAATATTGAAAAATATTCGGCAGATATTATCCAAAGGAGCCAGGCTCCTAATTATTGAAGCTGTGCTCGAAGAAGATAATAATCCTTCCTTTGGTAAAATGACGGATTTACTGATGATGGTGGGGATGAACGGACGAGAAAGAACGAAGGCTGAGTTTAATGTACTTTTTAATAAATCAGGCCTTAGTTTAATAAAAATTTATCCTACCATTTCACCATTGAGTATTTTAGTTATAGAAATCAGGTAAGAAAAATTGCAAATTATTTTTGCATTTCATGGAAGTACTTCGTCTGATTTCAGTGAAATTGAAAATTATTTGGCACATGAAAACACTGCATGAGAAATATCCGCCTTCAAAGCCATGCTCTTGTAAAATTTGTCTAAGTTTTTGCAAACGACCGGGATGGTGGACAATTGAGGAAGCCAGAAAAGCAATTGAGGCAGGGTTTGCTGGCAGGATAATGCTTGAAATTTCTCCGGAGATGAATTTTGGAGTACTGAGCCCGTCGTTTAAAGGAAATGAAAACAATTACGCTTTACAGATTTTTTCTGAGGTTGGATGTACTTTTTTGCAAAACGGACTTTGTGAATTATTTGGAACCGGATTTCAACCCATAGAATGTCGATATTGCCACCATAAACGGAAAGGAATGGGGAAAATCTGTCATTCCGATATTGAGAAACAGTGGAATTCAAAAGAAGGAAAAAGGTTGATCGTTGAGTGGGGAAATTTAACCGGATTCTGGGAAAAGCAAGGAATAACAATGAAATTGCATGATAATGATGGTTCCTGAAAATTAAAATTCCCTTTATCGAGTTTGCGGATTTCGCAGTTTCTTGTTAATTTTATATAGAAAGGTTATATAAATATTTTAAATCAGAACTAAAGACTCAATAGAGGGAACTTTTAATATTATAAAATTCAGGTTACTAAATAGAAAAACAAATAACGACTTACTTTCTAATAAAAATCTTAACCATAGAGTACACTGAATAATATCAAAGAAAAGCAGAGAACTAAAATCAAAATTTTTCTCTGTGACCACTGTGTTTAGCTCTGTGAACTCTGTGGTTAAAAAAAATTTAAAAACCAACTCTGATTGGTTGACGACACTGTATACATTAAAAATTATAATTATACTCACATGGAAACTACAGAACAGATTTTAAAGGTTATGCAAAGTGCCGGAAAAGCTTTGAGTGCAGGACAAATTGTTGAATTATCAGGCATTGAGAGAAAAGAAGTTGATAAAGCCATGAAAAAGCTAAAAACAGATAATAAAATCTCATCTCCTAAAAACTGTTACTGGGAACCCTCGAAATAGATATTTCACGCAGAGCACGCAAACCTGCCCGCGTGACGCAGTCAGGCGGGGAAGTCCGCAAGGCCCGCAAAGTCCATGCTTTGCGAACTTTGCTAGAACTATTTTAAGCAATTCATGAAATTATCGTTTTAATTACCCCAATATTTCCTATAAACCCATATAAACGGGTATTTATTTAATCATTCTTTCAGTTGTCCGCTTACGTACACTCATGAAGTGTTTTCGGTCACTTTATTTGATCCATATTTGTAAGTTAAGTCGTATAAAAATCAATAAATCAATACATTAGAAATTTTGGCACGTTCTATGTAAACTAAGTATTCAGATTCAACAAACATAAACTAGACGATACACTAAAAACAAAGATACTGGTCGGAAACTTCAAAATCTCTCAACCTTTTGGTTTCTGAAAACAAATTGGGACATACGTGTCCCTTTTGTTTTTTAGATAATCTAGCATCAGCATGTGATTCAGGAGAAATTATAATAAAATCATTTAAACATGATTGCTTGAATGTCCTTCGTTCTACTCAATTTTTCTCAGGAGCCACGTCAAGGACAGTAAATGTTCCGGATTGAACACTCCTGCGCGGTCTTGGATTGTCAGTAGTTGCCTGAGGTGTCGGACCAAATTCGGCAACCGACAAATATATATGATGTGTTTTTGAGTCGACAGCCAAGGTTCTGGCTCCCGCCTGGGTTGGAACGTTTTCAAGAACAGTATACTTATCATTTGCTTCTTCCTGCACTACTGTGAGTGTGCCATCTCCATTTGAACTGTATGCCCGGTTGTTGCCTTTATCGAACTTAATGCCATCGCAATGTTCGCCAATAAGTAATGTAGTAATAACTTTTCCGTTTTCGGCATTCAGAATCACCATTAATTTATTACTGCAACCTGCAAATAACCGATGAGTACTATTATCAATGTCCAATCCGCTGGCTTCTTCACCCGGCGCAATATTCCAATTTTGCCCTACTTTTAATTCCTTGACATAAATAACCGATACCAGATTTTTATCTTCAATATTGACATATACTTTACCATTGTTATCTGTTACGGCAAACTCAGGCTTGCCGGCAAGGCCGATAGTAGCAACCACACTATCTCCAACGGCATCTATCACCGTTGCATTAGAACTTCTTCCATTAAACGCAAATACTTTTTTCGAATAAGGATCGTATAAAATGGCATCTGGATTTTGTCCTGTTACCTTAATATTTCCAATGACTTCGAATGTTTTTAAATTAAAAACGGTTACCAAGGCATTTCCTCCGTTACTTATGAATCCTTTATTGAATTCATATGCCAAGGCAATACCATGTACTCCTGTTGCAGGGATAGAACCGATGAGTTTATTGGTTTTTGTATCAACAACCTGAACCATGTTTGAATGAGAGACAAAAATTCTGTCATTCATTTCATCGCTCGTCAGATAGTCCCAACCGCCATCACCCTCCAGATGAATTCTGGTGACAATTTTGTATTCAGGGGTATTGGTTTGTGCATGCAAAATTTGAAAGCAAAAAAGTGCAACAGCTAATGTGATTATGGATAATATTTTTTTCATTGCAGAAAGATTTAGGTTTAACATATTATATATTTACAGAGTTATAACACTTTAGAAAGTATTTATGCAAAATTATCTAAAAAGTTATCATTGGCTTTTTATAATTTCAAGTCAGGAATTCTACTTGCCTTGAGCAAGCTGGGTAATTTGTACTGAATTTGAAAATAAAATATCAATTCTAATTTATGCCTCCATAGCATTCTCAAAATCATAAAAAAGTGATGAATATGAAAACCAGCCTACAAATTTTTTTGATACTTATTGTATTATTACTTGCATGCTGTGTTTCTAATGAAACAAAAGAAAAAATAAATGAAGCAGGGAATGAAACAGGCCAGACGGTTGGAAAATTTGTTTCCGGAATATCCCATGGAGTAGAAAAGGCACTTGATGTCAAAGTAGAACTTTCTCAAATTATGAAAGATAAAGGGATTGAATTCGGGAAAATCTCTGTTACAAATGATTCAGAAGGGAAAGATAATTTGCTGAATGTCTATGTTATATTTAATCAGGATTATAAAGGGACAATGTTTGCTAAGGCTTTCGATGCCAAAGGACTTGAGATGGGAAGGACAAAGATTACAATTTCCGGCAAAAAAGAGGAAGCCAGATTTGTTGAATTCCATTTCGATAAACATACTAAAATAGAGAGCGATTCGCGAATCACCATAGAATAATCAGACAAGGGTAATTTTTCTCTTATTAATATTTAATAAGGTCTGATTCCAGATATTTATTTACAGTTTTAAGCAATTCTTTCTTATCGCCAAAATTGTTAATAATTTGGGGCCAGAAAATGTCACCAAGCGGATTTCCTTCTATTATAACGGGTCCATTTTCTGTAATTGCGATGTCCCATGCAATCAATAAAAAGCAATGAAATCCGTTATGAAGTCTTTTTGTTAAATCGAGTGTTTCCTGGAAAAATGGGATTTTAAAACCTTTAAACTCCACATGAGTTGTTGGATGATGGGTTAGCCAGTTTAAATCAATTCCAAACGTAGTAGCATTTTCCTTTAAAGTGCCGTCATCATTAATTCCTATGATCAGATTCCCTTGAGATGCGTTGTCTACAATCGATCCACGTATTCCAATTCTCATAGATTTCAGGTAAATCTTTATTTTTTCATCTTCCTGTAAGGTGACAATTCTCAAGCTGTTTATGCACGAATTATTAAGCCGGTTTAATTCGGAGTGCTGAATAATAGTTTTTTGCAGGATGAAAATCTCGTTACCGATTATTTTTTTTAAATTTTCAAGATCACTTTCTTTATTATCAATTGAGATAGACCCGTTAACAACGTCCAATTTGTAAACCTGTTTACCACCCCATTTTAAATGCATTTTACAAAAACAATGTAAGTTGTAATTTTTAATATTATCCAGTGGCTCAGTAATTCCGTTTTTGATCCATCTAATTTTTCCATATTGAATTAAAGCAAGAAGCTCAGCAATTGGAAAATCATAACTCTTAATAAAACGGTCAAAAACAAATTTATCTTCCAATAATATGGAATAATAGGGTGGATATAGTTTTTTGTAGATTTTCCAATATTCAAGTTGAGTCATATATTCTTTAAACTTCTTGCCCTTTTTATGCAGGCCAAGTAGGAAGAACATAATAAGACCACCCCTGTTTCTAAGGATCCAAATGGATAGTTTAAAAAACAAAGGTACAAGTGCAAGGTTTTCTCCCTTTTGTGATCTGGCATTTGTGATAAATTGAATGTATTTTTTGATCTTCATAGAATGAGTTAAATTAAAAAAATGAATAGTCAAACAGGATCAGAATACCTATAGGCAATTTATGTAAAAGTAACTTCAAATAATTACCTAATTGATAATCAGTTATGAAATTAAGATATTATTTTAAAAGTACCATATTCCATTGAAATTACCAAACGACGAACTTATTATGAGATTGAACTTACGGTGACTAACAAATCAAATAAAATAAAATTGCTCTGCCTGAATAAAAGATAACAGAGCATAGCATTTCAATTGGTAAATTTTTAAATCGAATGTATAATTCAGCTATTCATGCGAATTAAGAGTCGAAGAAACGTAATTGCGATCATTTAATACAAGTATTACTAGATACTTATAAATTAAGCCCGGAGGCTTATGCTTTTACAAACATACAGCCTCCGGGCTTCTATTTTTCGACTCTTAATTCGCATTATTAATTAAATTCATTGCAAGGGAGGATCAATATTTTTTTATTTTTTATTTAGTGTAAGAACCAAATTTTCGAGTTTTGGGATGTCAGGATAATTAGAATCAATTGATTTAATCTGTGAAATTATTAAGGAGGCATTATCAAATTGTCTGTTTACAAGGTATGCTACACATAACCCGGCCAGAAACCCTGGATCTGTCTTAAACTCCGCATATGCTTTCATGTAATAAAATAGTAAGGAGTTATTCCTTTTTTTATATAAAATATCACCAATGTATTTGTTGGCAAGGGGAGTATCCCATATTACCAGTGACTTTTGTAAAAGGACAAGGGCTTTGTCGTCTTCGCCGTTAATTAGCAATTGTTTTGCTTCTGTAAGTTCATTTTTCACAAAATATGGAATGTAATCTGAAAAAAGTGAAGCTATTTTTGGAATTTCACTACTCGCAGACGGATTTAATTTTCTGAGTTTTGAAAATGTAATCTGCGCTAACGTATTGTTTCCATAGTATGAATATGCTAAATATAATTTAGCGAGTATGTATTGTTTTTCTTTATCAGTCCTCGACTTTTTATATGCAATTTCATAATTTTCTATTGCATTTTTAAAGTCACTTTTAATAATATTTATTTCACCAATAGCAAAGTAGGGATAGTAATTTTTACTGTCAAAATCCTCACTTTTTTTGAAAAGAATTGATGCCGAGTGAAGATCATTAAGGTTTAGCAGACAATTTGCGGCTTCAATATAGTAAATTGACCAATAAGGATTAATACAAATCAGAGAATGAAATTCGCGATATGCGTTGTAATAATCTTTTAAAGCCAGATATTTTTCTCCCAGTTTTCTGTGTAGCTGCTCGACGTTAATGTTGCGATTTAAAATGGTTGAAAATGCCATTGAATCTATAAATGAGATTGTTCGATAATTCTTTCGATAATCATATTCATCTGACGTGCTGGAAAAAGGCCATTCCGATTTTAATTTATTCACCTTATGCAGTCCTGCCAAGCTGTCGAGTTCGGTATATCCCCAATTCCTTTTAAAATAAGAGAGTGTTTTGAAATTCAGTGTATCTATATTCTCTCCAATTTTCCCTGATTTAATAATTTGGTTATTGTAGGCCTCTGCCATTAAGAAATATCCCTCTATATTTGGATGTAAATGTTCTGTTACCAGGTTATTCCCTATGAGTCTGTGAGGAGAATTTTGTTCAAAATAATTTTTAACTGGCACCAGGAATGCATTGTATCTGTTTGCTAATTTATATATGGTGTCGTTAATTTCTTCTGAAGCCCTGAATCGGACGCAATCGAGATCTTTTGCATAATAATATAAACGCCTTGCTTCCTCATAGTTTCCATTTCTTTCTTGTTGTTTTGCTTTTTGATATACATCGCTTGCCAGAGGGAAGGTATCTGACTTTAATGAGCCGAACGGTTTTAAGTCTTTTATATTGCTAATCAGGTCACCAATAAAAACAGGAATTTTATTTTTTCTTGCAATCTGCAGAATTTCTGAGAAATTTTCAGTGAACTGATGAATACCTATGTCGTAGTTTTTGCTTTTATATGCGATTTGTGCATTAGCTACCATTCGTTTCATTAATGTGCCTTTATTTTCGGATGCATTGGTCTCAGCAAAGAGATTCGCTGTTCCGTAAATAGTATTTCGCAAAAGCTGATAAATTCTGAGATTCAGTAGTTTAAAATGCAGCTTTAAAATGTTGGTGTTTCTGCTTAATTTTTCTTTAGACCCTATTCCAAAAGCACCGTAAAATTCATTATGTCCTTCATACAAAATTATTGCATCGGGTTGATACTTTACAACTTCATACATAAAATCTAACATCGTATAGCTATTGATAGCTGTTATAGCAGTATTGATAATCTCAATGTGTTTGCCGGGATATTCATCCTGCAATCTTGCTTGTAATATCCTTGAAAACATTAAATTATAACTATATGGAAAGCCAACAACAGTAGAACTTCCCAGTACAAATATTCGATATCCGTTTTGCGGTTTTTTCTTTAGAAATATGTCATTAGTACCTCCGGTGGCATCAAACTTTTTGAAATATTTTTCGCCGACAAAAGGATTTATGGTTTTATATGCTGAATATTCTTTGTTGGGATGATCAATAAACAGTTGAAGATTATGACCATAGCCAAATAATCTGAGGCCCAATTCAAAAATAATTAAAAAAATAAAGGGAATAATTACAGCGACCAGAGAGAAGATGATTTTCTTTGACTTAGAAAGATCTTGAGATTTATGCTTTTTCATATGAAATGCATTACGATTATTCTTTTTGCTTTGTTAGTGCAAATATATTCTTTCATGTTGATTCGTGAAACCTTATGCAAAATTTCCATGTAGATTTGATTAAGCTGGAGGTTGGTTTCGTATTCATATTTCCTTTATTATTTTATACAACGATTGAATATCAATAAAATAACGTTACCTTTGCGCGCTTAATAATTAAGACTGGCGAAGTTTTAATTTTTCGATTTATTTATTGATAAACGGTCCCTGGCAAAATCTCCTTTTCGGCGGGTTTTAATGTGGATCATTGAAAAGGAGAAAAAATGAATACTTTTAATGAAACAGGACTCAGTCCTGAACTTTTGCATGCTATTGAAGATCTGGGTTTTGAAACCCCAACCCCCATTCAACTACAGGTTATCCCCGCTATTTTAAACTCTAAAACTGATTTGGTGGGACTTGCCCAAACCGGTACCGGAAAAACGGCAGCCTTTGGGTTACCGGTTTTGCAACTTACCGATCTTTCAGTGAATAAAGTGCAGACTCTTGTACTTTGTCCGACACGTGAATTATGCATGCAAATAACATCCGATCTTGATAAATACTCAAAATATATTAAAGGATTTCAGACTGTTGCTGTTTATGGAGGCGCCAATATGCTTTCCCAAATCAAAGCGCTTAAAAGTGGTTGCCATGCAGTTGTTGGAACGCCTGGTAGAGTACTCGATCTGATCAGACGAAAAGCTTTGAAAATTGGTGACATACGATGGTTAATTCTGGATGAAGCAGATGAGATGCTGAATATGGGTTTTAAAGAAGATCTGGATACAATTCTTGCTGAAACTCCTGCGGAAAGGCAAACTTTGTTGTTCTCAGCCACCATGCCAAAGGAAATTAAAGAAATATCGTCAAAATACATGAAAAATCCCGATGAAATATCCGTTGGGAAAAGGAATGCAGGCGCTGAAAATGTAACTCATGAATATTATGTGGTTCATGCTCGCGATCGATACCTGGCGCTTAAGAGGATCGTGGATATGAATCCATTTATCTATGGAATCGTATTTTGTCGTACAAGAATAGAAACCAAAGAGGTTGCTGATAAATTAATGCAGGATGGTTATAACGCAGATGCTCTGCATGGAGACCTTTCACAGGCTCAGCGCGATTATGTCATGAACCGCTTTCGGATAAAGAATCTGCAATTGCTTGTTGCAACTGACGTTGCAGCCAGGGGGCTTGATGTTACCGATCTGACCCATATTATTAACTATAATTTGCCCGATGAGCTGGATGTATATGTACATCGAAGCGGAAGAACCGGAAGGGCAGGAAAAAGCGGAGTGGCAGTTTCAATTTTGCATACAAAAGAGGTCGGAAAAATAAGGGACCTTGAAAGACTGACAAGGAAAAGTTTCGAATTTAAAAAGGTGCCGGGTGGAAGTGAAATATGCGAGAAGCAACTTTTAAATCTGGTCGACAGAGTCGAAAATACAGTTGTGGATGATTCACAAATTGAACAATATCTTCCTGCAATTTATCAGAAATTGTCACATTTAACCAGAGAGGATCTTATCCAACATTTTGTATCGGTTGAATTTAATCGATTTCTCGAATATTATAAAGATGCTCCCGACATTAATGTGAGTGCTAAGGATAAGCATGGTAGCAGGGATGACAGATCCAGTAAATCTTACTCACGTTTTTTTATCAATCTCGGAGCAAATCAGGGTCTTGATGCAGGGACATTAATATCACTTATCAATAAAAATAGTAAAGGTCAAAGAATCGAAATTGGCAAGATCGATATAATGAAGAAATTCTCATTTTTCGAAATCGATAAAAGAAGTGAGGATGATGTAAAAACTGCTTTAAATAGCGCTGTATTCAAAGGGATACCAATATCAATTGAATTTTCGAAACCTGACACGAAATCAGGCACACGTTCGTCTGATTTTCCGAAGAGAAAAAGAAGAGACAGTGCCAATAACGACAGAAGCAGTTCAAATAGCGAAAGGAGTGGTTCAAATAGCGACAGAAGAGGTGGTAAGCGCTTTAACAGAACCCGACGCTAAGTTTTTTTTGACAGGATCTAAATCATGTAACTTCTGCGTGAAGAATCAAGCTTCAGGAAAATAAAAAGCATAATTGTAAATGCAAGCAGTGACGATCCTCCATAACTAAGGAATGGTAATGGTATACCTATTACCGGAAACAATCCGATTGTCATTCCAATGTTTACCGCAAAGTGGAAAAACAACACTGATACAACACCATAGCCATAAATGCGGCAGAATTTTGATCGCTGCCTTTCCGCCAGATATAGAAGTCTGATTAGCAAACCGACATAAGTTAAAATAAGTCCAAAAGCGCCTAAAAAGCCCCATTCTTCTCCGACCGTACAAAAAATAAAGTCTGTACTTTGCTCAGGTACAAATTTAAGTTTGGTTTGTGTTCCCTGCAGAAATCCCTTTCCGGCAAAGCCTCCGGAACCAATAGCTATCTTCGACTGACGAATGTTGTATTCGTATCCATAAGGATCTGAATCAAGCCCTAGAATAACATTCACCCTGTCGCGCTGATGTGCTTTCATTATATGATGAAAAACATATCCTACAGAATAGGAGGTTCCAATGGCAAGGTATAAAGAGATAATTACCAAAAATAAACCCTTCGTTTTCTTAATCAGACCAAATATAACTCCCACTATGGTAACGATGAAAAGTGAAAAAAACAGAATAGGTTCCTTACCTGTATTATAAATATTTAAATAATCGAGTATAATAAAGAATGTTATTGAGATACCGATGATTAATAATGTTATAAGGAAATAGCTGATTTTTTTATTCATAAGGGCAAATGCAACGATCGTCATAGAAAGTAATATGATGATCATCGTAAATTGCGTAAAAATAAGGGAGCTGAGGAAAAGAGCTGCCAAAGCTACTATTAAAATCAACACCCATCCTGGCAAGCCTTCTCTAAATAATATTAATATGATTACACCATAGACCAAAGTCGAACCAAAATCAGGTTGTGCCATTATTAATACAATGGGACAAAAAACAATGGCCGACACGATCAATATATCTTTTAACTTAGAAATCTTTACATTGTATCCCGATAAAAATTTTGAGAGTGCAAGTATCGTTGTCGTTTTTGCAAATTCAACGGGTTGCAAACTAACAGGGCCGATGACGATCCATGATTTTGAATTATTTATTGTGGTACCAAATACAAGTACAACAAGGAGAATAAATAGCCCAAAACCATACGCAGGATATGCAACAAAAGCATAGAAGCGACTATCAATTGCAAAAATCAAAAGAATTGTAATAGCTGATATCAATATCCATACAAGTTGCATTGTATATCGATTGCTTAGGCTAAAAAAAGAAGTCGTTTCATGGGTTTCATTTACTGAGAATATATTCATCCAGCCAAATGCAACAAGTACGACATACAGCATGATCGTAAGCCAATCAGTATAAATCAATTTATTACGTTGCTGCATTATTTTTCCTTTATGTTATTTTTTTCTAGCATTCGCTGTTCAAGCCATTTTCTGCCTGGGGCGATTGAATCGGTCAGATATTTTTCAATCATCAGACTGGCTATTGGTGCTGCATAAGTTGCTCCCCATTTACCATGTTCTACATATACAGAAATGGCTATTCTAGGGTTATCTTTCGGAGCAAAAGCCATAAATACCGAATGATCTTCACCTTGTGAGTTTTCAGCAGTTCCGGTTTTCCCGCAAATAATAATGTTTGGATTGCGCGCACCATATGCTGTTCCTCCAGGATCATTCACTGCCAGCTCCATGCCATCCACAACCACATTGAACAACGAAGTATCAATGGTAACATGGTTCTGTAGGGTGAATTTGCTGTTTATTGTATCTATGCCCTGAATCTCCTTGACAACATGGGGCTTATAATAATATCCGCGGTTTGCAATCAGGGCTGCAAGATTAGCAATCTGTAAAGGGGTGGTAAGGACTTCACCCTGACCAATTGCCATAGAAATTATAGTAAGAGGTTTCCAGCGCCCTTTTCCGTAATATTTGTCAAAATACGTTGATTTTGGGATAAATCCTGACTTTTCATAAGGCAGGTCAATACCCAGGGGCTCACCAAAACCAAAAGTTGATAAATGATTTCTCCAGCTGATGTAAGCCTCCTCAGTAGTTGTATAATCCGGATCATCCATTATTTTCAAAAAAACATTACAAAAATAGCTATTGCACGAATGCTGAATTGCATGCATCAAATCCAGGGGTGACGGATGAATATGGCATTTTACTGTAATTCCTTTTGCATGGAAGCCTTGTTGGCATCCAAACATGGTGCTGTTATATATGACTCTTTCCTGTAAACCTACAAGGGCATTTACAGGTTTAAATGTGCTACCTGGGGGATATAAAGCTTGTATTGCATTGTTGTAAAGAGGCTTTAGACTGTCCCTGCTAAGCTTGATATAATTAATTTCCCTGTCATGACCAACAAGTAATTCGGGATTATATGTAGGAGAAGATACAAGCGCCAGTACTTCCCCTGTTTTGGGATCAATAGCAACAATGCTTCCTTTAAAATTATGCATTAACAATTCTCCATAAGCCTGAAGATCGGCATTAATAGTTAATGTAATATTTTTGCCCGGTTCTGCTGTTGTATTGTATTTTCCTTCTTTATAGGGTCCTTTTTCCCTGCCATGTACGTCGATTAGGGTATATTTTCTTCCCTTGACGCCCCTTAAGTATTGTTCATAAGTACTTTCAATGCCACTTACACCGAAATAATCTCCCATTTCATAATATGCATTCTCTTTTATGTTGGCAGAATCTACTTCGCCCACATAGCCTAGCAAGTGACATGCAATTTGCCTTTCATATTTTCGTAACGTGCGGATACTAAAATAAAAACCCGGAAACAAATATTGTTTTTCTTTTAGTCTGGCATAGATTTCAGGAGGAAGTTGTTTAAAAAAAGCATTGCGACGTTCTTCAGGTCGTTCCTTAACCTTTTTTATTCCCTCCCGTAAGGTATGTATATCAATATTAAGTATTTGGCAAAGAAGGAGCGAATCAAAAGGTTGAAGTTCAGAAGGGGCTATTTTCAGATCGTAGGTAGGCTGATTTTGAGCAATTAAAACTTTATTTCTGTCGTATATTAATCCCCTGGCGGGATATAGTATCTCCATTCTCCGTGTGTTTGATTCGGCAGAGAGCTTATAAGTGGGATTGACGACCTGAATAAAGAAAAGTCGGATCAGAAAAATCAGCCCCACAATCATAATAATCATACTAACAACATACTTTCTGCCGGCGTACTGATCCATAATTTATTTTCTGAAAATAAAATATTGGCTAATGGTCATTAAAGTTATGGTGAAAATAGCGCTAAGTATCACCCGTAAAAAGGTTGAGAAGAAATCGTGAATACTAAACATCTCTATGTAGAACAACATAATATGATGGGCCAATACAAGCACGAATGAATATTTAATGAACCAAGTTAGTCCATAATATGATATTCTTGGATTTGTACCTTTTTCATACCCTTCCCTTGGTGCAAATATTGAAAGAATTGAAGGTCTCAAAAATGCTATAAATACAGTCGAAGCAGTATGCATACCAATTGTTTCCGTAAAAATGTCTATTGAAAATCCGAGAGCAAATCCCCAGATCAGGATTACGGCAGGTGGAGTTTCAAATGGTAAAAGCAGAATAAATAGTATATAAACATAAGGATTTATAAAGCCACTGATTTCCATATTATTGAATATCAGAACTTGTGCAAAAATAAGGACTAAAAATCTAAAAATATTTCGTTGAAAATTTTTAATCATGGCTCGTTTTTAGCTCAAGTTTGAGTTTTTCTTGTCGGGTGAAATTTTTTACAACTAAAACATTCGACAATTTTTTAAAATCGGTAGAAAGATTTATCCTGATATCATAATAAAGACCTTCTTCGGTATCATAATCTTTGACTGTACCGACCATAATTCCTTCAGGGAAAATAGAAGAATACCCGCTGGTAATTATTGTGTCACCCTGGTGAACATCTACCTGAACCGGAATTTCCTTTAATATGATCTGATCATATCGTTTACCAGGCCATTCTAAGGGACCAAAATACCCGTTTCTTTTTATTTTAGCGCTTGGAAAGAATTCCCGATTCAAAACAGAGATTACAGAAGCAAAATTATCTGTAGTTTCTTTAACAACACCAACAATTCCCTGGTTGCAAATTACTCCCATTTCAGGTTCAATGCCATCCAATCTTCCCTTATTTATGGTAATAAAATTGTATTGTTTATTCGTTGAGTTATTAATTACCCGTGCCGGAATAAATTTATACTGTTTATTGATTAATGAATCGGGTATGTATGTTGTCAACGGATTTAAATAAATTGTTGGCATCATATTATAAAGTTTGACATTCTCCTCAACCAGTGTTTTGTTCTCCTTAACAAGATTGAAGTAGCTAGAGTATTTCTCGTACTTTCGCTCGATATTTCCCATGATACCATGTTTAATTTCCAAAATTCTGGCACGATGGAAACTATTGAAATGAGCAACAAAAATGAATGCCACCACTTCTAAAATAATAAACAGAATTATCGGATGATATCGGATAATAAAGCGTAGCAGTCCCCTCATAATAAAGACTTAAAAATCAGCGCAACAAGAAGGAAAAAGTGTCAACATTTTTTAATGCTATTCCTGTACCTCTGGCAACAGCATGAAGAGGATCTTCGCAAACCTGGAATTTTATGTTTATTTTATCTGTTAGTCTTTTATCCAGCCCCCTCAAAAGAGCGCCTCCTCCGGCAAGATAAATACCTTTGGTAACTATATCGGCATAAAGTTCAGGTGGTGTTTGCTCCAATACTGATATGATAGCAGATTCTACCTTAGAAAGTGATTTATCGAGACAGTGTGCAATTTCCTGATATGAAACGGGAATTTCTATAGGCATGGCTGTCATTAAGTTAGGACCCCTAACATTGTAATCAGGTGGAGGATTGTCCAGGTCTGGTAAAGCAGAACCGGCACCGATTTTAATATCTTCAGCTGTACGTTCACCTACCTTAATATTGTGCTGATGTCTCATATAAGCTTGAATGTCGGCCGTAAAACCATCACCTGCAATACGGATGGACTGGTTGCATACAATCCCTCCCAGAGCGATTACGGCAATTTCGGTAGTACCTCCTCCGATATCAACAACCATACTACCTTCCGGTGCTTCAACATCCAGACCGATACCTATTGCAGCAGCCATGGGCTCATAGATCATGTATACATCCCTTCCGCCTGCATGTTCAGATGAGTCACGTACAGCACGGATTTCAACTTCAGTGCTCCCGGAAGGTATGCAAACTACCATCTTGAGTGTAGGAGTGAATAATTTTTGTTTCGGGTTGATCATTTTTATCATTCCCCGAATCATCTGCTCTGCTGCATTAAAATCAGCAATTACCCCATCTCGCAGAGGACGGATAGTTTTTATGTTTTCGTGTGTTTTACCATGCATCTGGCGAGCAACTTCACCAATTGCAATTAATTTACCTGTAGTCTGGTCGATAGCAACAATAGATGGTTCGTCAACTACTATCTTATCATTGTGAATAATGATCGTGTTAGCCGTTCCTAAATCAATCGCGATCTCCTGTGTGAGAAAAGAAAACAATCCCATTTGTCGTAGTTCTGTTTGTGTAATTAAAAATTTAATTCATAAAACTAAATAAGAAATTTGTTTTGTCAATCATTGACTTCAATAAGAAATCAACAATCAAATTTCTGATGCCCTAAAATGATGTTTTTTTTATGTAGAAATTAAAACGCCCAAAGAATTAATACTCCTACGATAGAAAAAAGATTAAGTTATAAAAAGTATTAGTAAAATTATACTATTTAATGTTTAAAATGGCGGACACCTGTAAAAACCATCGCTATTTTATGAAGGTTGCAAAAATCAATCGAATCTTTGTCGCGAATTGAGCCACCTGGCTGAACTATAGCAACTATTCCAGCCTTATAAGCAATTTCGACACAATCGGCGAAGGGAAAAAAGGCATCAGAAGACATTACACTTCCGCTTAAGTCAAAACCGAAAGTTTTTGCTTTGTCAATGGCCTGTTTTAAAGCATCGACACGCGATGTCTGACCTACTCCACTTGCAAATAGTTGTTTGTTTTTTGCAAGTACAATTGTATTCGATTTGGAATGTTTAACAATCTTATTTGCAAATTCGAGATCAGAATATTCCTTGTCAGTCGCTTCCCTATCCGTTACAGTCTGCATCATGGCTTTTGTTTCCATCGAAAGATCACGGTCCTGCTCCAGGACACCATTCAGTAATGTCCTAAATTGCTTGGCAGGTAAATCGCAAATTTTACGGATAAGGATTATTCTGTTCTTCTTTGATTTCAAAGTAACCAAAGCATCTTCAGTAAAAGAGGGAGCGATTACAACTTCGAAAAACAATTGATCCATTTCCTGAGCAACAACTTGATTTATCTGTGCATTGGCAATTAAAATACCTCCGTAGGCTGATACCGGATCACCTGCAAGAGCATCTTTATAAGCCAGGTTCAGATCTTCGCGCGATGCTATTCCACAAGCATTGTTGTGTTTGAGAATGGCAAAAGTTGTTTCTGTAAATTCATCAATCAGATAAATTGCCGCTTCAATATCCAATAGATTATTGTATGAAATTTCTTTTCCGTGAACCTGTTCGAAAAGCTTTTCGAAATCCCCGTAAAATATTCCTTTCTGATGCGGGTTTTCACCGTACCGAAGTATTTTGGCCGGTGCAATACTTTGTTTAAAAATTCTTTCTCCAGAGCCGATATTAAAATACTTAAATATTGCGGTGTCGTAATGGGATGAAATATGGAAAGCCCTCATTGCCAATTCCTTCCTCTTTGCTAAGGTAGTTTCTGCCTTATTGTTGAGAATTTCAATTAGTTCAGGGTATTGGATCCGGGAAGAAATAATTACAACATCGTTAAAATTTTTTGCTGCTGCACGAATAAGCGAAATTCCTCCAATATCAATCTTTTCTACAACGTCCTGCAAATCTGCGCCAGATGCTACGGTTTCTTCAAACGGATATAAATCGACAATCACCAGGTCAATTTCGGTTATATCGTATTCTTTTAACTGATTCCTGTCCGATGCTTCCTCTCGACGTGCTAAAATTCCGCCGAAAATTTTCGGATGGAGGGTTTTAACCCTGCCTCCTAATATGGAAGGATAAGAAGTGAATTCTTCAACAGCTTTTACTGGCAAACCGAGTCCTTCAATAAAGGATTTAGTTCCGCCGGTAGAAATCATGGAAATACTATTTTCATATAAAAGTGAGCATATTTCACTCAATCGGTCCTTATGGTAAACTGAAATAAGTGCTGTTCTGATTTTTTTTGTTGTATCCATCCTAGAAATGTCTGAATTAGAAGTATTTTTTGAATAAAGGAACTAGTCGGCTAAGATATTAACTTTTTAGGTGCGTCTTTAGGCCGATTCTTCAAATTGTTAAAATTTAAACCAAATAGTTAAAAACTCTTTAATCGGTTTATATCTGAGGATTTAGACTGATAATTTTTAAGGTGAGTTCCTGGAATTGTTCAACCGATAACTGCTCAGGTCTTTTTGAGAGAAGTTCACTTTCGAAGGATAAATTATTACAAATTTTAAGGAGTGAATTTTTAATAATTTTCCTTCGCTGATTGAAGGTAGCTTTTACAACTTTAAAAAAAATTACAGGGTCGCATTCCAGTTCCATCCTTTTGTTACGGGTTAACCTGATTACAGCCGATTTCACTTTTGGAGGCGGACTAAAACAGGTTTCACTGACGGTAAATAAATATTCTATATCAAAGTATGCCTGGAGGAGTACGCTCAGTATCCCGTATTTTTTAGATCCCGGACAGGTGGCTATCCGTTCGGCAACTTCTTTCTGGATCATACATACAACCTGATTGACACTGGCTCTGTTCTCAAGAACTTTAAAAAGAATCTGGCTCGAAATGTAGTAAGGGAAATTACCAATAATTGCTATGGGCTTTTCTAAATTATCAACAGAGTATTTCAAAAAGTCCGCAAGGATAAATTTATTTATGTGGGCAGGATACATTTCCTTCAAATATTCTACAGACTCGTTATCCAATTCTACCGCGATAAATGCAGAATCATCTTTACTAAGTAAAAATTCTGTGAGCGAACCCTTCCCCGGACCTACCTCAATAAGTGTTTTATAATTGCCGGGGTTTAGACTGTCTGCAATCTTACGGGCGATATTCTTATCGGTAAGAAAATGCTGTCCCAAACTTTTCTTTGCACTGACCTTCTGCATAATTTATTTTGCTTGTGGCCACAAATGTAGCCAAATGAGAAATAGTTCGACGGTTAATATTTTAAAAAAAACGGGGATCAGGTGTTAAAATCAACGTTGGAATGCCTGTTCACTTTCGTACAACGAATATCTGTTTTCGGTCGTTTTTAACAAGGCAAAATGGTGTCATAATTTACATAATAATCAGTAATACAATAATATATATATATTGGCACAATCTGTGAATATCTTTAAAAGATCAGATTTAACATTAAACCTGAAATGAACAAAACCAAAATTAGAAGATAGTGATTATCGAAGATACCGGGCAGAAATTTCAACAAAATTAAAACCTTTGGGTTTCTGCAAAACAAATAGGGACACTCCACGGAAGGTCCCTATTTTTATTTAGCCCAAGAATACAATCCTTAAATATCATTTTGGAAACCTTATTATTAATGCCAAGTAAGAGTTGAAAAAAATAAAAATTTAATTGGTTATAATCATGTTTACCAACACATTAAAAACATATTTTTGTTAAATTTTGTGAATTCGTGTCTAAGTGGCTGAAAGAAGGTTGCCACAAAAACGCCAAAACTAAGAATCACAAAGGCTTACGTATATTTTCTCAGATATTCAACTCTTAATTCGCATTATTAATTACTTTGAAATTTTTGGATTTAAGACTATTTGAATAAACCAGGTGCAAGAAATAAATAACTTCAGGACAGGTGAATTAAACATTATACAACTAAAACCTGTTTGAATAATAAACTAAAAGCAAACATTGATTTAACAATACCATCTGTTCATCAACAATATTTGGAGAAATGACTTTATTGTGATAAAATTGCCGCGTATTTTATGTTAAACACCTTCATTTAAGTAATGCTTTATGGCCGATCCAAAGGAATTAATTGATAAATATTTAAAGGACAATACGTTAAAAGATGCTAATAAAATTGGGGATGATACACTTATTTTCCAGGAAGGATTTTTTGATTCAATGGGTTTTGTTCTATTGATCGATTTTATCGAAAACAAATTCGGAATTCGGACCAATGATGAAGATTTGATTGAAGAAAATTTTGAATCGATAAATGCAATATCGAATTACATTTCAAGAAAATTAACCATTAATTAAGACCTCCCGATTCGTGTGTGGTATAGCCGGAATATTCAATTTCAATAATGAGAAAGTATCATTGGAGATTTTGAAAAATATGATGGCCCGAATACAATACAGGGGACCCGATGAAAGCGGTATTTATATTAAAGATAATATTGGACTTGGCAGTGTCAGGTTAAGTATAATCGACTTGTCTTCGGGGCAACAACCCATTTCAAATCAGGATGATACTTTGTGGATCGTCTATAATGGTGAAGTATTTAATTACCTTGAATTGAGGGAATTACTACTTAAAAAGGGAGTTACCTTCAAAACGGATTCGGATACAGAAGTTGTTCTAAAATATTACGAGATATATGGTGAAAATTGCCTGCAATATTTCAACGGTCAGTTTGCTATAGCAATTTACGATACGAAAAAGCAGGAACTCTTTCTTGCCAGGGATCGTATCGGGATAAGACCCCTTTTTTATACATCCAGGAAAAATGTTTTTATTTTCGGTTCAGAAATTAAAACAATTCTTGAACATCCGGGAACAGCTACCGAGCTGGATTATCAATCATTGAACGAAGTTTTTACCTTTTGGACAACTCTAACACCCAATACATGTTTTAAAGGTATTTATGAATTACCTCCCGGCCATTTTGCGAAGGTGACAGCATCGGGTATGAAAATTGAACGATACTGGAGCCTGAAATTTCCGGAAACATACGCATTTCAGAAAAATGAATTAAAAAATGCGGTGGAGGCGTTTGATGAGCTTATTGAAGATTCTGTCAGACTCAGGTTGCGTGCAGATGTTCCCGTTGCTGCCTATTTAAGTGGTGGTCTTGATTCATCCGCAACTACATACTATATTAAAAAGATTGCCAAAGACCGTCTTCAAACTTTCTCGATTGGTTTTACAGACAAAGAATTTGATGAAACTTCTTATCAAAATGAAGTCTCTGAATATCTGAAAACCCAACATACCGGATTCAAATGCTCTAATAACGATATTGCTGTCAATTTCCCTGAAGTTATATGGCATACTGAGTTTCCGATACTTCGTACTGCTCCGGTTCCGATGTTTTGTCTTTCGAAACATGTAAGAGAAAATAATATTAAAGTGGTAATTACCGGTGAAGGAGCTGATGAAATGCTCGGAGGGTACGATATTTTCAAGGAAATGATTATACGACGTTTCTGGTCAAAGTATCCAAATTCATATTTACGGCCGGCATTACTAAAAAAACTATATCCCTATATTCCCTCTCTGCAGAGTCAAAACAGCAAAATGCTGAAGTTCTTCTTCGGATATAAATTAATGGATCTTGACTCGCCTTATTATTCGCATTTGTTGCGTTGGAATAATGCTTCCAGGATTACCGGATTCCTTTCAAAGGATATTTTCACTGATATCTCAAAAACAAATGTATATGCCGGACTTGATAAATTATTACCCGGTGGTTTCAATGAATGGGCTCCTCTGGCAAAAGCCCAGTGGCTTGAGTCAACCGTTTTTATGTCGGGATATTTACTATCATCACAGGGCGATCGCATGGCAATGGCTAATTCAGTGGAAGGAAGATATCCTTTTCTCGATTTCCGGGTCATGGAATTTTGTGCAGGACTACACCCTGATCTTAAATTAAATGGCCTGAATGAAAAATATATACTCAAACAGACTATGAAAGGAAGGTTACCAGCTTCGGTTTTGAAACGTCCTAAACAAGCATACAGAGCTCCCATTGCCAGTAGCTTTTCAGGCATCGGTGCCCCGGATTACATAAAAGAATTAACAAGCGCTGAAAGAATTAATGAATTTGGCATTTTCGATTTTGAAAGGGTAGATTCATTGATGAATAAAATATCAGAGGGGCAAGCTTCTGAAATGGAAAATATGTCGGTTGCAGCAATTCTTTCTACACAGCTGCTTTACAAGAATTTTATTAAAGAAAGACCAAAAGTAAAATCATTGGGGAGTTGCAGGGTAGTTTCTTCATGATGATTTTTTCTTTCTTGTTGTGACACAGCAAATCATTTAGGAATTAGATAGTTTTTTAAAAGCTGTCCGTCTAAAAGGTTTTACGGATGTAAATGGTTGAAAATGAAATAATTTCATTGTCTTGGATGGTATAACTTCCAATTTTAAAGTTTTAACTCTTATAGATTTATTATAATTTTGAAATAAATGACTACGTCAATGATTTCAAGACCACAACGATTGCTCGGTGAAGCCTTATTATTTTCCGCAGCAAAATTTCCCGGGAAAACTGCCGCCATTATTAAAGGAAAAGAATTTTCCTACTCCGAATTGAAGAAGAGTTCCGAAAATCTTGCTTCTCATTTAATAAATGTCGGTATAAAGAAGGGTGATCGCGTTGCCATTTATATGAATAATTGTTGGGAATGTATAGTTTCTATATATGCTGCCAGTTTGGCAGGTGCGGCTTTTTTAGTGATAAATCCCCAAACAAAAGCCAATAAATTGCAGTATATTTTAAATGACAGCGGATCAAGAATTTTGATTTCGGAAGGTTTGCTAAAAGATGAGTTTCAGGAAGCCCTGAAAGATACAAAAGAAATTCAGGAGGTAATTGTTACCACTAGTAAAGTGTCTACAATCGATGTTCTGAATATTAAGCAGGTGTTTTTTGATACGGTCATTTTAGACAATACCGGAGCGAAAATGCCGAACACGATCCCCAATGATTTGGCAGCATTAATCTATACTTCAGGCAGTACCGGATTCCCAAAAGGAGTTATGATGACTCATCAATCGATGGTGTTCGCTTCATGGAGTCTAATTGAATATCTGAGATTAACGGAGAAAGATCGTATAATCTTACTGTTGCCATTGGCATTTGATTATGGATTGTATCAATTGCTTATGACCATTACAATCGGTGGAACTCTTCTTGTGGAACAGTCCTTTATTTTTCCTTCCACCGTTTATAAAAATATCAATCAATACAAGCCAACCGTTTTTCCTGGAGTGCCTACTATATATGCAATGATGATTGCTACTAATAAAAAAACGGGTCTGTCATTCGATTGCATTGAAAAGATTACTAATACAGCAGCTGCACTTCCGGCAGAATTCATTCCCGATTTAAAAAAATTATTTCCAAAAGCACTTATATTCTCAATGTATGGATTGACAGAGTGCAAGAGGGTTTGTTACCTTGAACCCGAACTGATCGATATAAAAACATCTTCCGTAGGTAAGGCTATTCCCGGCACTGAAGTTTTTCTTTTATCCCCCGAAGGAAAGCCGACTCCTGCCGGTGAACCTGGGATACTGCACATTCGCGGTCCTCATGTAATGCTTGGATATTTGAATAAGGAGGATTTAAGTAAAGAAATGTTGAAACAAGGTCGATATCCCGGAGAAAGGATATTGTGTTCCAATGATTGGTTTAAAATGGATGAGGAAGGATTTTTATATTTTCAGGGAAGGAATGATGATATTATTAAGACCAGGGGGGAAAAGGTCAGTCCGATTGAAATAGAAAATGTGATTTATAAATTGGATGGAATAAAGGAAGTGGCTGTTTTAGGCATACCCGATGAAATTATGGGAGAATCTATCCTGGCATATGTGACAATATATGAGCACTCAACCCTGGATGAAAAAGAAATTCAAAAGGAGTGCATGAACAAATTAGAGTCGTTTATGGTTCCTAAGAGAGTCATTTTCTTAGGTGAAATGCCGAAAAGTTCAAATGGCAAAATAGATAAAAAGGAACTTAAAAAATTGCCCCTGACCAATGAATAAAGAAGAATTATTTAGTAAAATTAGAAATGGTTTAGAAAATAAACTTAGCTTTTTAGAAGATAAACCTGAAGAGACAATCGAATCCTCAATTAAGGCACTCTGGTTTGCCGCCTTTGGTCATCCAAAATCTGCCGTAGAAGCAGTAAAATTGCCATTGCCGGAACTAACGGAACTACAAATTTCAAAGCTTAATCAGTTGGTAGAACAAAGACTAAACAATGTTCCACTATCCTATATTACCGGCCGTCAGAATTTTATGGGGATTGAACTGTTATCCGATCATAGGGCGTTGATTCCACGAAAGGAGACGGAGATATTGGGGAAAAAAGCCCTGGAACTTGCAAATAATATAACCGGGGCAAAAAATAATGCAACTGTTATGGATATATGTTGCGGTGCTGGTAATCTTGCCTGTGCTCTTGGATATTACAATTCACAGTTAGCAATTTCAGCTACCGATTTATCGGAGGAAGCTATTGACCTCACCGGGGAAAATATTTCTTTTCTTCATCTGGGGAAAAGGGTGAAGGCTTACCAGGGTGATGTATTTTCTGCATTTGAGAATGAAGGGTTTTATGAAAAAACGGATCTTATTGTTTGTAACCCACCTTATATTTCAACCTCTAAGGTTCAGAAAATGAATATGGAAATTGCTGCAAACGAACCTGTTCTTGCCTTTGATGGTGGAATGCTGGGGACAAAAATTATACAAAAATTAATTAGGGAAGCACCAAAGTTCTTATTCCGGACAGGTTGGGTGATTTTTGAAGTCGGACTTGGCCAGGGATCATTTATTATGCAGTTATGCGAGAGAACGGAATTGTATGATAAAATTGAATCTGCTGCTGATGAATTCGGTAATATCAGGGTAATTCTGGCCCGGAAAAAATAAAAAGAGATTGTGTGCATAAATATAAAGCAAACCGGATACTGGTTTCAGTATCCGGTTTTTAATTTTTATTGAAGTTTGAATTCTATCGGTAGTGTAATTTGAGCATCCACTGGTTTACCGCCTTGTATTCCGGGTTCCCATTTTCCAAAACTATTTACCACACGTAGTGCTTCCTTGTCGAGAGCCGCATCAACTCCACGTTTAACAATTACATCTTTTACTTTTCCATTTTTTGAAACGGTAAATTGCATATAAACTTTCCCTTCAATTCCCTTCTTTTTAGCATCTTCAGGATATTGAATTGTTGACATTAGGTATTTCTTTAATGCGTCATAACCTCCCGGATATGAAGGATTTATTTCAGTTGAAATAAACACATCAGAGTTGGTATCCTTTGCATTGTCTTTGTTAGCTATAGCAGACTTTCTAATATTCTCATTTTCAGAATCTGTAGTAACTGAATTCTCTCCCAATTGAATATCTATAACCCTGATATTGCCAATTGCAACTTGTTCTGTTTTAAAACCAACATAGGAAAAAACAAGAAATGAGGCTTTATCCGCTGGTACTTTCAGGGTATATCGGCCATTGGCATCTGTCACTGTACCGATATTCGTAGTACCGAGAACAACCAGAACATCGCTAATAGATTTACCGGTAATATGATTCGTTACTTTACCGGTTATTACGACTTCATCTGCTCCGGTTGCAACTTGAGAAACACTTTTTGAATTGGCAAAAGCCATTAATAAGAAAGCAACCATGGGCACAAACAGCAAAGATTTGAGCCCTGCCAAACGGGGGGTTTTCATTTTTTTCATCATGATGATACGTTTTTTAATAATGGACTGATTAAATTGATTTGTCAAAATAAAAACAGGTCCTCCAATGGCTTCATTCACCAAGATGGCCTGATATTTACCTTTATTATATCCGTTGTTTAACACGGCTTCATCGGCAAGATATTCGTGTACTTCTTTTATCGATCTTTCATATAACCAAACGACAGGATTAAACCACTGAAATATAGTAACCACCTCAATGATAAATAAATCCACAAAATGACGCTGCTTTTTGTGCGACTTTTCATGTTCTATTATACTTTGTATTGAATAATCATCTGCCTTACTGGCTGGGATATAAATTTTATTAAAATAGGAGAACGGTGAAATTTCAGAATTCATCAGAACCAGGGTAAGACCATCTTGCCTGATTGTTTTGGAGAGTTTAGAAATCGCATAAAGATAAATGGCCTGATAGATTAAGCGTGCAAATACTATCACCATTCCTGTAAAATAGATCAAAGTAATTACCTGCCAAATATCTAAGGAGTGTTTTATACCCTGAGTGGGAATTGTAGTTTCATTAAAGGTTATATTTAACATTGGCATTGAGGCTTCCATCGTTGATGGAATGCTTAAATTGAACAGGGGTATTACAAGTGATAAAATGAGAGAACTTAATAATACAATTCGGTTAAGATTGAAATGCGTGGCATTTCGGAAGATTAGCCAATATAAGAAGTAAAAAACAGCCAACGAAATTCCCGATTTAATTATATATTCCATAAGACTATTCATGATTTCCAGTTTTAGATTTTTTAAGTTCTTCTTCAGTAAGATGAATTATATCTTCCAGATCTTTCATCGAAAGATTGTTTTCACGGGCAAAGAATGCCGCCATTTTTGGAAATGAATTATTGAAATAGTGGGCCATGAAATCAGAAAAATGGACCTTTGCATATTCATCTTTTGATATTACAGGGAAGTACTCATAGGTATTTCCGTATTGTTTGTGGGATATAAATTCTTTCTTTTCCAAAATACGGATAACAGTTGAGACTGTATTATAGGGAGGTTTTGGATCGGGCATCCTGTCAATGATGTCTTTCACAAAACATTTTTCCAAATCCCAAAGTATCTGCATTACTTCTTCTTCAGCATTCGTAAGTTTTTTCATCCGGAATTGTTTTATAAAAATTATTCAACAAATATACAACTAAAAATTAAGTTAACAAACTAATTATACAGTTAAATAACTTAAATATACGTTATTTTATTTTCCAGCTATTCATGCGAATTAAGAGTCGAAAATTAGAAGCCCATAGGGCCGATATATTTATAGAAGGTTGATTGACCCTGAGACTTGGCCCCGAGGCGGGCTCATCGGGGCTATTTTAAGGAGGGATAATTTTACTATAAACATGCCAGCCCTTCGGGCTTAATATATAAATATCTAGTAATAAACATGTTAAATGATCCTCATTACATTACTTCGACTCTTAATTCGCATTATTCATCAGCATGTATTATTTTAAAGGGCGAATTTTCGTTGTTTTTGATTATTATAAAAAAATTCAATAATATTTTGTACACCTTTAAGGAAGGGCATTTTTGGATACAGAATTCAATAAATTTTAGTTTTTTAACAATTATTTCTTTCGAAATTTTGACTGTCAGTGTTTAAAGATCAAATTTTTAATTAAAATTTGTCAAAATGTTTATCCAATTAATGAAAATACCCACAGCAATTTAATTATGAAAAAATTTAACCTGGTCAATAACATATCCGGATGGATAATTTTTGCTATAGCAGCAGTAGTTTATATAATTACAGTTGAGCCTACTGCCAGTTTTTGGGATTGTGGAGAGTTCATCTCCTGTGCATTCAAACTTCAGATTTCCCATCCGCCGGGATATCCAATGTTTGCTATGCTGGGGAGAATCGCTACACTATTTGCAGGAGGTAATGTTCAGAACGTACCCATGACAATGAATATTCTCTCTGCATTGTGCAGTGCTTTTACAATACTATTTCTTTTTTGGACGATAACCCATCTTGCATATAAAGTAATTGGCAGAAAAACAGATTATTCAACTTCCGAAATAATCACTATCATTGGTTGTGGCGTTGTTGGTGCGCTGACTTTTACCTTTTCAGACAGTTTTTGGTTTTCTTCTGAAGAAGCAGTTGTTTTTTCTCCTTCTTCATTATTTACTGCTTCCATCTTTTGGGCTATCCTTAAATGGGAAAATGATGCAGATGAAAAATATGCAAACAGGTGGCTTATACTCATAGCTTATCTGATGGGGCTATCTATAGGGATACACCTTTTAAATTTGTTAACTATTCCAGCCCTGGGCTTGGTTTATTATTTCAGAAAATATCCGGTTAGCCGGAACGGGATTATAATAACACTGATAATTTCATTTGCTGTCCTGATATTTGTGATGTTTGGTATTATTCAGGGAACTTTTGTAATTGCCTCCTGGTTTGAATTGTTATTTGTAAATGGGTTTGGGTTACCCTTCAATTCTGGATTTATTTTCTTTATTATACTTCTAATTGGTTTGATTATATGGAGTATCTGGTATACTTCTAAAATGAATAAGGTACTTTGGAATACAATTATTCTATGCCTTACTGTAATTTTATTGGGGTATTCATCTTACACTATGACAATCATCCGTTCAAATGCCAATACTCCTTTGAATGAAAGTAATCCTTCAAATCTTTTTAATTTTCTTTCTTATCTAAGCCGCGAGCAATATGGGGACAGACCCTTACTTTATGGGCAATATTATAATGCCCCTATTAGGGACATGAAAGATGGAAAAGCTATATATGCCAGAAAGGATGGGAAATACAAAGAAATTTCACATAAACCCGAATATGTTTACGATCCTCAGTTTTGCACCTTGTTTCCACGTATGTATAGCTCCGAAGGATCGCATGTTTCAGGCTACAAGCAGTGGGCAAATATAAAAGGTATCCCTGTTGAAACTACTAATCAACATGGTGAAGCAGAATCAGTTAATAAACCCACTTGGGGTGAAAATATAAAATTTTTCTGGAAGTATCAGGTAGGTTGGATGTATTTTCGATATTTTATGTGGAATTTTGCCGGCAGACAAAATGATATTCAGGGACTTTTCAAGTCAGATAATCTTAGAGGTAATTGGATTTCGGGAGTTAATTTTATTGACGAGATAAGACTTGGTTCACAGAACAAGATCCCTGAAACTATTTCCGGAATGAAATTTAAACATAATAAAGCGCGCAACGTCTATTTTTTCTTTCCCCTTTTGCTTGGTCTGGCAGGTCTTTTCTTCCATTACAAACAGGACAGAAAAAATTTCTGGGTAGTAATGGTACTATTTTTTATGACAGGCCTTGCCATTGTATTGTATCTTAATCAGAAACCATTTGAGCCAAGAGAGCGAGATTATTCGTATGTTGGTTCTTATTATGCATTTTCAATATGGATTGGACTTGGTGTATTGGGTTTGTTAAGCTGGGTAGGTAAAAAAATTAAGGGAATTCCTACAAAAATTTCAATCATAGTTATATGCCTGTTATTGGTTCCGGGTTTAATGGCCCATGAAAACTGGGATGACCATGATCGCTCACGCAGATATACCAGTACCGATTCTGCCTATGACTACCTTAACTCATGTGCTCCAAATGCAGTAATTTTTACCATGGGCGATAACGATACTTTTCCATTGTGGTGCGCACAAGAGGTTTTGGGAATCCGCACTGATGTGAGGGTAGTTAATCTGAGTTATCTCAGTGGCGACTGGTATATAGATCAAATGAGGTATAAAATTAATGATTCTGAACCGTTGAATTTTTCATTGAGCAGTGATAAATATAGTACAGGAACAAGGGACATTCTTTATATTGTTGACGCAGTGAAAGGTCAGTATGCCGATTTAAAGGATGTAATGGATTTTGTGGGCAGCGACAATCCAAAGACCAAAAGTTTACCTAATTCAATGGAACATATTGATTATATCCCTGCAAATAAACTAAGTCTTAAGGTAAATGCACAAAAAGCCCTGATGACTAAAACAGTGACTCCTCAGTTTGCTGATTCAATTGTTCCGGAAATGAAGTGGGACCTTGGCAAGAGAAGGGCGATCTATAAGAATGATATGATGGTTCTGGATTTTATTGCCAATAACGATTGGAAACGTCCTGTTTATTTTGCAATCACGGTACCCGATGAAAATTACCTGGGTTTGGAAAAATATTTCAGACTCGATGGTCTTGCCTATCGAATTATCCCGGTGGAAGCTTCAAATCGGGAGGGTCAGATAGGTAGTATTGATACGCAGCTCCTTTATGATAATTTGATGAATAAATTCAAATGGGGAAATGCTGCAGATACAAGAGTGTATATCGACGAAAATAATGTTCGGATGCTCTCTAATTTCAGAAATAACTTTGCACGATTGGCGGAAGTTCTCATAAATGAGAATAAAATTGATCAAGCTGTCAAAGCGCTGGACAAATGTTTCGAAGTTTTACCAATAAATCAGATTCCCCTCAATTATTGGGCACTTCCTCTTATTGAGCAATATTACAGGGCAAAGCAATTTAGTAAGGCCAATGATTTAACAAGTCAGCTTTTTAAAAACTTAAATGAAGAAGCCCAATATTATACTCAGTTGAAAAACCGGTCCTCATTTGATATTGACCAGGAAAAAAGGATGTGTCTTTATACCATGAATCAACTTGGTCAGATGACAACAACCTATGGACAGAATGACCTCAGCAGACAAATAAAAATGGCCTTCCAGGGTTATGTGGGTGAATTGGCAATTGAGAAATAGGATTGCGGACATATGTTAATAGTGATTTGAAGAATTCAAATTTTGATATAGTTCCTGGACATTTTATAAAAATATGACAGGAACTTATTTTTTAAAATCTTTAAATCATGAAGTAGATAATGAATTGTATCAGGAGAGAAGGTTTTACTTATTAGAAAATAATTTTTCCAGGATTCTTTTTGTTTAAATTTTTTAGCTTTGCCAATCCTTTGTACTTATTGGGCATGAAGATTTACCTGCTTCTATTTCTACTATTTTCAATTTTCCTGATTTTAATTCCGGGTCGGCGCACATCGCTGGTATCTGCCTGGTTTGCAATGATATTCAATATAGTTGTTAGTTCATGGATTGGTATTAATGCTTTAATACCAAGACTTTTTTTGGGAACGGCAATGAATTTTAAAAATCCGGGCGGTGTTTTCAATTATATTGAATGTGATAAGCTCAGCGCATTCTTCATACTTATCATCAATTTTACCGTTCTTACGGGGTTTATTTATGCAGGAGGATATTTAAAACCTTATTTAAACAGAAAGCCTGCGTCATGGATCAAACTTCACTATCTGGCAATTGTTCTCTTGCATTTGTCAATGATTATGGTAACATTATTCAGGAATGCCCTGGGATTTATGATAGTATGGGAACTGATGACATTGTCATCATTCATTCTGGTTATTTTCGATTATGATGTAACAGGAACAATAAAGATTGGCATTAATTACCTTGTACAGATGCACATTGGTATGTTATTTATATTAAGCGCACTGATCATGTCTTCGCATGGATGCCAAATCATTTCATTCGATAATCTTTCCGGCTGGTTTTGTAATAATCCAAACTGGCCTGTTTACCTTCTTTTTTTCATCGGCTTCGGATTGAAAGCAGGATTTTTTCTCCTGCACACCTGGCTTCCTGATGCTCATCCCGCTGCACCTTCCCATGTTTCAGGTATGATGTCGGGCGTCATGATCAAACTGGGGATATACGGTATATTGCGAGTTACTACATACTTACAAAATGATTTACAGGCTATAGGGGCCTCGGTCCTTGTTTTTTCTGCCATTACTGGAATATTTGGTGTTATGATGGCCATACTTCAACATGATATTAAGAAGTTATTGGCGTATCATAGTATTGAAAATATCGGCATTATAGGAATGGGAATAGGTCTCGGAATTTTCGGAGAAGCCACCGGGAATTATATCATATCTGCTGCAGGTTTTGCAGGGGCATTGTTGCATACACTGAATCATTCTCTCTTTAAGTCGCTGCTATTTTATAGCTCAGGTTCTGTCATTCAGCAAATACATACGCGCAATGTCGAACGAATGGGTGGATTAATAAAGTTTATGTCATTCACTGCCGGGGCTTTTCTTATTGGAGCTCTTGCAATATCTGGACTTCCACCTTTTAATGGCTTTGTTTCTGAGTTTTTAATTTATTCTTCATTCATACATGGATTAACTGGTGCCGGATTTTATTCCATAATTTTATTTTTTGTTTCAATGATTTCTTTGGTATTAATAGGAGGACTGGCTTTGTTATGCTTTACAAAAGTGTTTGGAATTGTATTCCTTGGTCAGGCTCGCTTTAAATATGAACATGAGCCTAAAGAAGCTTCGGGAGGAATGATCGTAGCAGAGTTACTGATAATAGTTCCTGTCATATTGATTGGAATACTTCCTGTTATGGCCACTAAGCCAATACTTAATGTGGTTAATGCTGTGTTTTCTTCCGATGCGAGAATTTCCCAATTGAATATCGTTGCTCCATTAAAGTCTGTTTCTGTGGCAGCAATGATCTTTCTGATATTTCTGGGGGTTATGTTTTTATTGCGCTATCTGGTATTCAGAAAGAAGACAATTACGATTGCCCCTACATGGGGTTGCGGTTACACTGCAGTTGATGAAAAACAACAATATACCGCTACATCGTTTGTTCAGGAGTATGCCGAATTAATAAATCCCTTTATTAAAACCGGGAATACAGATGTTAAATTCACTAGTGATGAAATATTTCCCGGGAGTAGGGAATTTCATTCACATTCTGATGATAATATACGCTTAAAAGTAATCAATCGTCCGGCAACCTTCATGGTAAATATACTGCGTAAAGCGGCGGTATTTCAAACCGGGAAACTGCAACATTATGTGCTGTATGCTCTGCTATTCCTTGTTTTAATATTTCTGCTCACATATTTAAAACTGATCTAAAAAGGGAACCAATGACAGCATTGATATTACTGTTAATTACATCCTTATTTTTCACCGGCATTCTTGTTAAAATCAAGAATTTTTGTTCGGGGAAGAAAGGTCCCGGAATTTTTCAACCACTAAAAAATGTCTGGGTACTTTTAAGGAAAGGAGCTGTCTATAGTGAAACAACCAGTCTTATTATCCGAATTGCACCCATTGTTATTTTTTGTGCAATGTTTATGGCAGTTCTGCTAGTCCCGGTTGCCGGGTTCAAACCCCTGATTTCTTTCAATGGAGATTTCATTCTATTTGCATACGTACTGGCCCTTGGTCGTTTTATGATCATAATTGCTGCATTTGACTCAGGCAGTAGTTTTGAGGGTATGGGTGCAAGTCGTGAAGCACTGTACGGAATGCTGATTGAGCCTGCCTTTTTTATCCTGATGGGAAGCTTATGTCTTTTCACCGGACAGACATCACTCAATGATATTTTTAATATTTTCAAGGGAGGCAACTTTGATTTAGTATTTGGTTTGGCAGCTGTTTATATCCTAGGGAACATTGCATTGGTCGAAAACAGCCGGATACCTATTGACGACCCGAAAACACACCTGGAATTAACAATGATTCATGAAGTTATGGTTCTCGACACTTCAGGTTTTGACCTTGCTCTTATCCAGATAACTTCCTTTTTGCGATTTGCAGTTTTTGGCAGCCTGATTGCCTCAGTGATTATTCCCTGGAATTTACCTGCTTACATAAGGCTTGTTTTATTCTTTATAGTGCAGGTTTTATTCAGCGTGTCTATCGGCATTATCGAATCATTCAGGGCTCGATATAAGATGAACCGGAACCAGCAATATATTATTACGATTTCTTTAAGTGCTTTCATTTTGTTCATTGTTGTATTGCTTACTAAAAATATTTTGTGAGATATGTTGATCCTGCTCTATATCCTGTTTGGTATGTCGCTGGTTTACATTGCAGCGACTGAAAGATTTAAAATTTATATTCAGGTATACATTCTGCAGGGGATTTTACTTTTTGGTATGGCTATCATACAACTGAGGGATTTCAATTTTCTAAATTTGTCATTAATCCTTGCTGAAACAATCCTTTTTAAGTCTATTGTTGTACCTTATATGTTAAGAAAAATCCTCCAAAGAACCCGGATCTATAATGTTCACAAAAAATCGGTTCCCGGGAATTACACAGTGATGTTGATGTCGGTTTTTTTGGTTATCAGTTTATTGATGGCATTTGTACTTTCGGTACCCAGTATTGAAAGGGTTTATTTAGTAATTGCGTTTTTTTCTTTATTCACAGGTCTTCTGCTTATCAGTGCAAGAAAGCTTTTATTTGCGCATCTTGTCGGATTTTTAATAATTGAGAATGCTGTCTTTTTATTTTCCATTGCCATCGGGAAAGAATTTCCTTTGTTAGTAAATACAGGTATTTTGCTTGATATTTTTATTGCGGTATTGATCATGAGTACTTTTCTGACAAGGATAGGCCATAAGATGCATAGTTTTGAGGCTGAAACTTTAACTAAACTTAAAGACTGATTATGTCCATGGGTATATATTTCATTCTTGCACTTCTTATTTCAGCTTTAGTTTTGTTCTTTTCAAAAAAAGGAAAATCCCCTCTCTTGGCAGGAGTATTTGTCTTTGTACAAATTATTTTTTCGTTGTATGCCTTTATAAACAAAGATTTAAAGGAATTGCAATATTTTACATTTGACGCCCTGTCACTGGTTTTCCTTTTATTACTTTCTTTCATATCACTCGCTACATTTGCACATAGTGTTTCTTATTTGAAAGATGCCAGTAAGAGGGGAAAATCACTCTTTTATCTTTCTTTTATAGCAATAAATGTTGCCCTTACCGGGGTTTATACAGCAAATAATATAATTGTTGCCTGGATCTTTATTGAACTTACAACTCTTTCAGCAGCGGGACTCATTAATCACAACCGCAATATGAATTCGCTGGAAGCAACATGGAAATATGTTTTCATTTGTTCTGTGGGTATTGCCATAGCATATATAGGTATCTTATTTGCTAGTGCAACAGCGGGTGCAGGATATTCTTCAGATATGTCCTTTCAAAGTTTGCAGGAAATTTTCAAACACACCAATCCGGTTTTTTTGAAGTTGGCTTTTTTGCTGATTTTAGCCGGGTATAGCTCCAAGATGGAAGTATTTCCGCTCTATACTATAGGTATTGATGCCAATTATGCGGCACCTGCCCCGGTAAGCGCCTTTTTGTCAACTGCTCTTGTAAATGGCGGTTTTATTGCATTTACCCGTATTTTTATGGCCATGTCAGGTACTTCCATTTCCCTCTGGATGGACAAAGTACTGATTATAACCGGAATTTTGTCGCTTCTGGTTTCTGCTATTTATATGCAAAAGGCAAAGAACCTGAAAAGATTATTCGCTTACTCGACGGTTGAACATTTGGGAATAATCCTGATTTCGCTTAGTTTAGGGAAAATCGGAATTTATATAGCTCTCTTCCAACTCTGTTTACATTCATTTATCAAATCAGGGCTCTTTTATCAAAGTGGCATATTACACCAGGTTTTAAAATCATATAAATTTCACAAAGCCGGAGGATATATGAAGATCAATCCCCTGGGGGGAATCATTCTTTTGACAGGAATGATTTTGATTACTGCAATACCTCCGTCCGGAATTTTTATTAGCGAGTTCATGTTGTTCAGGGAACTTGGGAACGGGCATTGGATTATTTTCATCATCGTAGCAGTGCTCATTAGCTTCATAATGTATGGTATTTTTACTAAGAATTCTTTGATTTTATTCGGTGAACCAGATGTAATTCATCCAAAATCCGTAAAAACACCATTTTGGGAATATATTACACAATTGACTTTTTTCGCTATTGCTATTGCAGCGTGCTTTTACATTCCCGATTTCCTCAATAATTTGTTTAAAACAGTATCGGGAATTGGAGGAGAGATTGATCTTTCAATATTCAATTTTTAGTATAAAAAGAATATGAAATCGTTTGAAGTAATATCAAATCCGGCCACAGTTTTAATAAAGGATATTCCTGTTCTGGATTATGCTGAATTTTCTGAACAGACTTTGAAATGTCTAAAGCAGCCCAATTTGCATTGTGTCAATTATTTTGTACAGAAAGAAAAGGGAAACTACCGCTTTTTCATGCTAATTGCCGACGACAATATGCATTCGTTTCATGTTTATATTCATGAGCAAGATTCAGTGGTAAAGAAGCTAGAATCATTGGCAGCAGTGCATTTCCCTTTGCATGTTTTTGAAAGGGAAATTCACGAGAATTATGGTTTTGAATTTACTAACCATCCATGGCTTAAACCATTGCGATTTCCTCAAAATCGCTTTGACTCTTCTCAAGAGATGAAGGATTATCCATTCTATAAAATTGAAAGTGAAGAATTGCATGAAGTTGGAGTAGGCCCAATTCATGCAGGCATTATAGAGCCCGGACATTTTCGTTTTCTGTGCAATGGTGAAAAAGTATTGCATCTGGAGATACAATTGGGATATCAGCATAGAGGTGTTGAAAATCTTTTTATACAGAAGAGAAAACTTTTACAACAATCAATATTGGCTGAAAGCATTGCAGGAGATACTGCAGCCGGACATGGTCTGGCTTTTGTACAACTCATAGAAGCTTTGGCAGCAAAAGGGGATGCTCCCTTGAAACTTCAGATAGAAAGAATAATTGCGCTCGAAATGGAACGTATGGCTATTCACATTGGAGATACTGCCGCGCTATGCGGTGATGTAGCCTATCAGCTCGGTCAGGCAGGATGTGAGGCTTTGCGTACATTGGTAATAAATTCAATGCAGGACTGGTGTGGAAATCGTTTTGGTAAGGGACTCATGCGTCCGGGAGGTACAAATTACCCGCTTTCAAAAAATACGAATCAAACAATATTATCGCGTCTGGATGAAGTACATAAGCGATTTTTGCAATTGACAGATTGTATATATACATCACCAGGAATTTTGTCACGTTTTGAAAAAACAGGAACAATTACTGGTAAACAGGCCGGTCTTACAGGTGCGGTTGGCATGGCCGCCCGGATGGCGGGTGTCCATCGGGATATCCGGACTTCTCATCCTTTTCAGTATTATCGGACAATGTCATATGATCCGGTAATACTCGAATCGGGCGATGTTTTTTCACGGGGAATTTTGCGGCAACATGAAGTTGATTTATCCTTTGGTGTAATAAAAAAGCTTTTTAAATTCCATGAAGGATTGGAAGGATCTCTGATTAAAAAACCTGACTATGATTTAAAACTGAATCCCGGAAGTCTGGGAATTAGTCTTACTGAAGGTTGGAGAGGGGAGATATGTCATACATGTATTACAGATGAGAACGGAAGTATTGTTCATTATAAGATTAAGGATCCTTCTATGCACAACTGGTTGGTTCTGGCATTGGCTGTCAGGGAACAGGAAATTTCCGATTTCCCTGTATGCAATAAAAGCTTTAACTTATCTTATTGCGGCCATGATTTATAAGAGATGCCAGATGGTATGATAATTTTAAATAAATTAGTAAAAGTCAGAAGACAGAAGTCGGAAGACAGAAGTATAAGTATGCTGTTTTCAAACTTCGGACTTCAGACTACGGACTTCTAACTACTTTTTCATAATGATTAAAGAAGCTAAAATACTTGCCATTCATGGCAGACAATATATTAAAGATTTGCGTTCACAGCAGGTCTCAGGACTTTTCAGGGGAAGACCTGTTATTTCAAGCGATATAACTACTGAAGAAATACAAAAAGTAGTTACCATATGTCCGGTCAATGCAATACACAGTACAACCGGAGCCATCGATATAGGGAAATGTGTGTTTTGCAATGAATGTATGTTTGCTTTGCCCGACAAAATTAAATTTACCAATGATTACCGGATGGCTGTTAACAGGCCGGAAGACCTAATAGTACTGCCCGGAAAGGATACAATGATCAGGATTGATGAAAATGTCATTAGAAAAGAAATTCGCAAAATGTTCAGAGGGGCTTTAAAATTAAGACAAGTCTCTGCTGCTGGTGATAACTCATGCGAAATGGAACTGGCAGCCTGCGGTAATGTGAATTTTGACATGGGCCGGTTTGGAATTGAATTTGTTGCATCGCCACGACATGCTGACGGAGTGATAATTACAGGGCCGATATCCGAAAATATGGCTGAAGCTTTGCAGATTTGTTATGATGCCATTCCGGAACCGAAAATTGTAATTCTTACTGGTACCGATGCCATTAGTGGTGGCATCTTCAATGGAAGTCCGGCGCTAAACCGGATTTTTTTGGCAAAACATCCGGTTGATCTTTATATACCGGGCAATCCAATTCACCCTCTTACTTTTATTAACGGGATAATGGATTTACTGTGGCTGAAGGCATAATTGTTTTTGAAAATTTTGCTTTACCATAGTTTGTCATGTCTACGGCCTCAATTTGTTAATAATTATTAAATTTTCCTCCAGACCTCACTCTAACTAAACGTTTTGGCAATATTATTGTTAGTTGTCTGGATAATCAATTTTACGAGTGATTATTAACAAATCAATTCGCTAAATTTTAAAATTATGAATAGGAAATTATTGATCTCTGGTGTTTGTATGGCTTTTTCTACGATGGCTGTATTGATTTTCTCCTGTACGAAAGATAAGACCACGAACGATTCAAGTGGATTTACATCCTCCCAGGTTTTGCAGGCACAAGATGCTGAAACACAAGATGCTGTTGTACAGACTATTGAGAATGATGTTGATCAAAATCTCTCAACCTTGCAGGAAAATAATTTTGCAGGTGGTTTGAAGGAATCGGATGGCTGTATTACCATTACAGTCGATCATCCGGACACTGTTTTTTGGCCTAAATTAATCCAGATTCATTATGATTGCGCTGATACAATCAATGGTGAAATTTTTTCAAGGACAGGAGGTGTTATTGTGACTATGGATACACTTCCAGGGGCAAATACAAAGCACTGGAGGACCCATTTCAAAAGGGTAATAGATTTTGATAATTTAAATTTTACAACCGATAGTTCGGGTATTCTAATAAATGGCACCCGCACCAATTACAGGAAAAGTGCAACTGTAAATTTTGTCAATGATGAAAGAATAATACATGCACATGATTCGATTGTATCTGATATAATTTTATCTCTTAAGTATGATGGAGTTCTTAAGAACATAACCCGGAATGTTAACAGGATCCATAACTCGACTTTCTATGCCTTAGGAGTGCCTCTCATTCATCATATTAAATACGTGCCCGAATTTGTTAAGGATACTATCCTAATTACTGGTGATGTTACAGGAGTTGATGGAAGTGGCGCTGATTATTTAAGGAGTATTACAACCCCGCTTATGATTACATATTGTCCTTTCTGGCCGCATAATCCGATATTGTTTTCAGGAAGCATAACACAAACAATTGATAATTCCAATATTATTTTTACGTATACGGGGGATGGATGTAAAACCCTTGTTACAATCGACAATAATGGGAAAACCAAAGTGATTGAACGTAAATTCAGAAGAAGATTCCATATGTGGTGGTAAAATTATAAGAGATTACGAAAAATATGAAAGGCTATCATCAATTTGAGATAGCCTTTCATATTTTTAGATTGTATGATTATTTGGTAATAATTTACGAGAAGTCAATTACAGGATTCCGGAGGACTGGCGTTTGTAGAGAAATGCTATTTAAACTGGTTGTCATGCAGCTTTTTGAACTCACCGTTTCGTTTCAGTAATTCATCATAATTACCGCTTTCAATAATTTCGCCATTATGCAAAACATGGATTTCATCAACGTTGCGAATGGTCGAGAGTCGATGTGCAATGACTATGCTTGTCCGATCTTTCATGAGGTTGTTAATTGCTTCCTGCACAAGCCGTTCCGATTCGGTATCAAGGGCAGATGTGGCTTCGTCCAAAATCAGAATAGGAGGATTTTTTAAAATGGCCCGTGCTATACTAATTCGCTGACGCTGTCCACCCGATAATTTGGTACCGCGGTCACCAATACCCGTCTGATATCCATTTTCTGTGGCAAGTATAAATTCATGTGCATTGGCAATTTTTGCGGCCTGGATTATATCCTCATCACTGACTTTATTGGCACCAAAGGCAATGTTGTTGTAAATAGTTTCATTGAACAGGATAGGATCCTGGTTTACAATTCCGAAAAGCTGACGGAGTTGAAAGATGCTCAAATCCCGAATGTCATTACCGTCAATATAAATACCTCCTTGTTCAACATCATAAAAACGGGGAAGGAGGTCTACCATTGTTGACTTTCCAGAACCCGACTGACCAACAAGCGCTATAGATTTACCTTTAGTAATTTTTATATCAATATTTTTAAGCACATGATCTTCACCATATCTGAACCATACGTTGCGATATTCTATGGATTGTTCAAAATTTGTAATGGATATCGGGTTCTTTTTTGTTGTAATCTTGTTTTCAGCAGTCAGTATCCTGTCAACACGTTCCATAGACGCAAGACCTTTTTGAATATTGTAAAAAGATGAGGTGAATGCTTTGGCTGGATTTATTATGTTATAAAAAAGAACGAGATATACAAGAAATTCTTCCGGCTTAAGGGCAGTTTGGTTTTTGAGAATCAGGTTTCCTCCATACCACATAACAACCACTACCAGTGATGTTCCGAGAAATTCACTTATCGGACTGGCCAACTGGTTGCGAGCCATTACTTTATCCTGGAATACACGATATTCATCGTTTTGCTTGCCCTGACGCAATTGCATTACTTTTTCCGCATTGAAGGCTTTGATAATCCTAAGACCACCGAGTGTTTCTTCAATTGTCGAAAGAATTTCGCCCATTTTGTTCTGTGACCGCAAGGATCCTTTTTTAAGAGTTTTACCAACAAGGCCAATAATTCCTGCGGCTATCGGAAAAATTATCAGAACAAAAAGGGTGAATTGCCAACTCATGGCAAACATAAACATCACTGTGATGACAATAATAATGGGATTCTTGAAAAACATATCAAGCGATGTCATAATGGAATTCTCTATTTCTGCAACATCTCCGGTAATGCGGGCAATTATATCGCCTTTATGTTCCTCTGTAAAAAATCCTATGGGAAGTTCAACTACCTTTTTATAAAGTATGTTCCGTATGTCACGTACCACATTGTTGCGGATCAGCACCATTGTTAAACTTCCCAGGAAAGTGAATGCTGTCTTTAGAAATACCATAAGAAGCAGGAACAAACCTATATAAATAAGAGTTGTGAGGGCTCCATGTTTAATATTTATACCTTGTATAAAGGCATACAGGTTATTGATCAAATCATTTTTGTGAGAATATATTGTGAAAAAAGTTATTTTAAATTCTTTAAATGTATAAATTTCATTGTCTGTTTTCAGAAGAATTTTTAGTAAAGGGATCATTGAAATAAATGAAAAGATGCCGAAGATGGCCCCCAGAAAATTAAAGATTACGTTTAATATGATTGTTCCTTTATAAGGTGGTAGAAAACGGCGAAAAATCCGAACAGCGTCTTTCATATTTAAATACCGGTGTAATTAGAAGGTGTTATAGCTTTAAGTTCTTTTTTGATGGTTTCATTTACATTTAAAGTGTCTATGAAGGCAGATATTTTTTCTTTTGTTATTTTTTCATTTGTTCGTGTTAAATTTAGTAAGGCCTCATAAGCATTGGGGTAGGCTTCGCGTCGTAA
>Ga0182027_10000861_pt1 | contig 51504 bp, 40 predicted proteins | sample 712E1DmetaG_FD_121300 | JGI IMG/M metagenome (GOLD analysis project Ga0182027, IMG submission 121300) | Permafrost microbial communities from Stordalen Mire, Sweden - 712E1D metaG (Illumina Assembly) | ecosystem: Environmental > Terrestrial > Soil > Wetlands > Permafrost | place: Sweden...
GTTTCGGCGCTCATTTTTGCGATGAAAATCGTACCCACGGTGGGAATGACAAATTTGGAAACTATGCTGTAATCGTTCCATGAATGCTCAATTAGCATCAAATGAAACGGGCGAAGCGACCCCTGCCCGGTCGCACTTCGACACGGCCACTCTGCGCTTTGCCAATTCCCTCGCCCCGCCGCCCGTCACACCCGGTCAAACCCAGTCAAACCACTTTTTTTATCTTTACTGCGCCGCAATCCGCAACTTGTCGCGCCGAAGCCGGGCGAAGGCGGATCCGCACGGCCCATTCGTTCTGCCTTCCTCCGTCGGCTCGGCGCCAGAATCGCCCCGCCCAATACCGAAACCCACCCGATATGGTACCGGTTATGGTAGGTTATGGTAACTTATGGAAGGTTATGGAAGGTTATGGTAACTTCCCAGTCCGGGTGCCGATGACTCGCCCCAACATCTTCCGGCTATGCCTGGGCTACTTGCTACTCGGGGCGCGTGTGGAAGACGGTGCCGCCGTTGTCCTCGATGTAAATGGGTTCCTGGATGCCGTAAAGGGAGGAGAAGTTGCGCAGGCGATGCATGAGCATCGGGGTGATCTTGTTTCCGGCGGTCACGAGCAGCATCCCGCCTTTGGTTTCCAGGTTGGAGCGGAGGATGTTCCCCACCCGCAGGCTGGTGAAAGGCACCGACGAGGCGGACCGGGCCGGGTCCGCCTCCTGGGCCGCCAGGGCCTGCGGCTGGTTTGCCACGGCTTCCAGGACGCGCGGATCATACCAGCCGGCGCGTCCGCGCAATTCCGCCAGCGCCGCCGCGCGGTCCGACCCGGCGGACTCGAGCCGCTCAATGTCAATAAGAACTTTTAACATGCGCGCACCCAGCGGGATGGCTTCGCCGGCCACGTTGTCCTCGGGAAACCCCCCGCCGTCGAAACGTTTGCTCTGGTACAAGATGACCCGAGCCACCCCTTCGAGCCGGGGAATCTGCGCCAGCAGACTGCTGCCGATGGCCGGGACACGGGTGAAAACCTCCTGTTCCCCTGGAGCCAGCGCGTGGCCCAGCCGCGCTTTGAGCACCAATTCGGGCGGAATGGTGACGGAGCCGATTTGCGAAAGCAGGGCGGCGGCTTCCAGGTCCCAGGTCGGGGTCGCCTTCATCGTGGCCGCCAGCAGGCGGATGGCGTCGCGCAAGGATTCCGCCTGCCCGAAGCTTTTCGGCTCGGCCAGGGCGAGGATTTCGGAAAGGACTTTCAGACTGCCGCCCAGCGTGTTTTCCAGCAGTTCGCGCTCGGCGACGATCAGGTTGTGCTGCGCCACCGCGGCATTGAGGGTCTGGACCAGTTTGTCGGTTGGGCAGGGTTTGGTTAAAAAGCGGAAGATGCTGCCTTCATTGATGGCATCCACCGCAGTGGCCTGGTTGACGTAGCCGGTGAGCATCACCCGCACCACGTCGGGGGCCATGTGACAAGCCTCGGCCAGAAACTCAACGCCGCTCATCTGGGGCATGCCCATGTCGGCCACGACCACTGAGTAGTCCTTCCAGTTTACCAGGGCCGTCAGGCCCGCGACCGGACCCAGGGCGGTTTCGACTTCAAATTGCTGGTGCAGTTGCCGCTGGATGGCGGAGAGGACGTTCGGTTCGTCATCCACAAAAAGAATTTTCTTCATGCCGCCTCCTTTCTGGATGCGACAACCGGGACGGGCTGGATCGGCAGCCGGATGGTGAAGGTGGTGCCGACCCCCGGCTGCGTCTGGAACGACAGCGTGCCATTGTGCCGGCCGACGATGACGCTCCGCGCGATGGCCAGCCCCTGGCCGGTCCCCTTGCCCACCGGCTGGGTGGTGAAAAATGGATCAAAGACTTTGTCCTGAATCTCCGCCGGGATTCCGGTGCCGGTGTCGCGCACCTGGATTTCGGCCCAGTCGCCGCAACGGTGGGTGGAAATGGTGAGGGTGCCTTTGCCGCTGGAGCCGTCGCCCACGACGCCGGCGATGGCATGGGCGGCATTGACGACCAGGTTCAAAACGACCTGATTGAGTTCGCCGGGCAGGCAGAGCACGGGCGGGAGGTCAGGCTGGAAGTCCTTGACGAGGGTCGCGACGTATTTCCATTCGTTGGCGGCGACGACGAGCGTGCTTTCCACCGCCTGGTTGAGGTCAATCGGGACTTTCTCGCCGGTGCCAGGGTGGGAAAAATCTCTCATGGAGTGGACAATGCGCGTGACATTGTTGACTCCTTCCAGGGATTGGGCGATGGCCCGGGGTGTTTCAGCGATGAGAAAATCCAAATCGCACTCCCGGGCGGCTTTCTCGATGTCAGCGGCCATCTCCGGGGTGGCCGCGTTTTCTTTGACGGCGCGCAGGAGGCGTTCCTGCTGGCGCAGCAAGAGGCTGATGTGCTCGAAGGCTTTTTGCAGAAAACGGATGTTGTCGCCGATGTATTGGGTGGGAGTGTTGACCTCGTGGGCGATGCCGGCGGCCAGATGGCCGACGGATTCCAGTTTCTGGGCCTGGCGGAGCTGGATTTCCATCATCCGCCGCTCTTGCTCCGCCTGTTTTTGTGCGGTGATGTCGTTGCCAAAGGCGATCAGTTCCAACGGGCGCCCGGTGTCATCGCATTTGTTGAAGAAATTCCAATTGACTGTGCGCTTGTCGCCGGCCTTGGTGGTGAGCACCATTTCATAATCATGCACCGGGCCGTTGCTCAGGAGGCCCAGGAGTTGTTCGACCTGGCGGTATTCCGGGCCGGGATAAAACAGGCGCCACCAGTCCTGGCCGATCATTTCGTCGGGGGCGCAGCCGGTGTGTTTGCAGACTGCAGGGTTGACAAAGGTGGTCCGGCCCGTCGGGGCGATGCCGACGATCATGGCGGGCGTGCCCTTGATGATTTCGTCAATATAATCTCTCTGCTGCCGGAGGTCCTCCTGGGCTTTTTTGTGCTGGGCGATCTCGAGCTGGAGAGACTGGTTGGTTTTTTGCAAGGTGTCGGTGCGCTCGGCGACGAGTCGTTGCAGGCGTTCGAGGTGGCTTTTGGCCTGGTTGAAGAGGTTCCATTTTTCGGCCAGGGCGTAGGCCAATTGCCGCACCTCCATGACCTCAAAGGGCTTTTTGAGCATGAGGAGGCGGTCGGTGTGTCCGAAGCGCTTGATGATGTCATGCCAGGTAAAATCGGAGTGGGAAGTGCAGATGATGATCTGCAAATCAGAGCATTCGCGCCAGATGTGATCAATGGTTTCAATGCCGTCCCAGCCGGAATTCATGCGCATGTCCACGAAAGCCATGGTGTAGGGCCGCTGTTCGGCGAGGGCTTTCTGCACGCAAGCCAGCCCCTGCTCGCCGCCAAAGGCCGAGTCCACCTCGAAGATGGGGAAGTTGGCGTGCGGCAACGGTCCGGCGGGCGCGGTCAGGGCGATGGAGTGGGCGCGGGGCGGTTGAATCAACTCCCGCGAAAGCATGGTTGCGAAGATGTCATGGACGCACGGGTCGTCATCAATGACCAGGGTTCGATAAGCGTGGGTCGCGCTCATGGGAGCTGTCCCTACACCAGGCTTTCCAGGATGGCGGGAATCCGTTCCAGGCTGCGGTTCAAACTGGCGCGGGCGATGGCTTTTTCGCCTTCGGTCTGGCGGGCAAAAAGAATCTCCCATCCGGCCGAGGATATCCAACTGTCCGCGGGAACTTCGGCCTGGTTGCCGCTCTGGCCAATTCGGGTGTGCCGGACCAAAAGGTCGGCCACCTGCACCGCCGCCACCGTTTTGGAGTGGCGCTCGGCTTGTTCGGGGCGGTGATGAAACCGCGCCACTTCCACAAAGACGTCCGGGATGCGTTGTTTTTTCAGGTAGAGCGCGCCCAGTTCGGCGTGGTCCATCCCCAGCACCTCCCTCTCCCTTTCCACCAGTTCAAGGCCGTTCGCCGGCGGTCCATGATAAATCGCGCGGAAGTGATCGGGAAAAACCGAGGACATCACGATCTTGCCTACGTCATGGATCAAGCCGGATACATAATCGCTTTCGCCGTCGGGGGATTCAACCAGATCCACCAGTTCCCGCGTCATCAGGGCCGTGCCGATGCAATGCCGCCAGAACTGACGCCAGGGAAAGCGGCGGTCGGAGGTGAGTTTTTGAAATTCTTCGATGATGGGGGTGACCATCGCCAGTTGGCGGATTTGGCGCACGCCCAGAAAGAAAACGGCTTCCTCAATGCTCTTGATCGGATTGGCCAGGCCGTAATACACGGAGTTGACCAGGCGCAGGAGACGGGCGGCGAGGCTGGGGTCGCGTCGGATGATTTCGGCAATCTGCGTGGTGTAGCGTTGATCGGCGCCCAACAGCTCTTTCAAAGCGCTTTCAATGCTGCCCAGGGAGGGCAGGCAAGCGGCGCCATTCAGCCCGGATTCGATCTGTTTAAAATCCAACGGGTCGCAGACCGCCCTTGCTCCTAGTAATACTGAACTCATCACTTCCCTATCGGCAGACTCGCCTGAAAGTTTAGCCAGGAATGGAAAGAATCGCCGCTAAAGTCTTGGCCGGGGCTGCCGATAGGTTATTTAACTGAACTGGAGCAACTTTTAATGTTTGGACCTATGCGCCATTGGGTCGTTGCGGGGACGGCTTTGCCAGTCCTCGCCTTTAGCGTTTTGGCCTCTGCCGGCTATTTGCCGGTGGTTGGCCCGGTCCCGTTGCGCTTCCGTCAGCCAGCCCTGCCCGCCACCAATCTGGTGCGGATGACCCTGCCCCCGCCCGAGACGGAGCCGGCCACCGCGTCCATTCCCGATAATGCCGAGGCCAAAAAGACCGCGCCCGCCCCCAACCCGCCGCCCGCCGCTCCGCCTCCGGCAGCCAGCCCGACGGTGGCGACCAACCCGGCGGAGCCGGCCGCGACGCCCGCTTCCGAGCCAATGATTTCGCCTCAGATGCTCATGAAATACTTCAACCGTTCGACCAACGGCGTTTCTGGAGGGATCCTAGCCCCGGTGGACTTCGCGCCGCCGGCGCCGGCAAAACCGCCTTCCAGCACGGCGACTTACTCCACCAACCCCGATTAACACCCGACTCGGATGAAACGCCTGACCTGCCATTTCCTCTTCTGGTGGGGAGCCGTCTGCCTGGCGCCGGCGGGTCTGGCTGACATTTCAAACACAAATTCACTCAATGCGTCGGGGATAAAAGCATCCCCGGTGGCCAACCCCGTCCCGGCGGCGCTGACCAACCAGCCCCCGAAGAACGCGGAAATCCAATCGAAAATTGAACTGGCGCGCGATCAGCAGCGTCAGAAAAACCTCGCCGCGGCGGCGCAAACCCTGGAAAGCATCCTCAAAACCAACGCCCCGCCGGAGATGCAGCGGGTGGCGTTGTTCGAGTTGGCGCTGGTCACCCAGGACGACAACCAACTGGTCAAAGCCCAGCAGATTCTGGCCCAATATCTTCACCTTTACCCGGAGGACCCCACCATCCCGGACATCTTGCTCCGGCAAGGGCTGCTTTACCGCCAGATGGGCGTCAACACGATGGCGGTTTCCAAGTTTTACGCGGTGATGTCCAGCGCCCTGAAATTGAAACTGGACAACATCGAGTACTACAAAAAGCTCGTCGTGCAGGCGCAGACCGATATTGCCGAAACTTATTTTCTGGAGGCCAAGTTCGCCGAGGCGGCGGAGTATTTCAGCCGCATCCTCAAGGCCGGGGAGGCGGATTTGAACCGGGAGCCGCTGGAATGCAGCTTGATCCGCTCGCTCTCCTATCTTACCAACCAGGTCGAAACCATCGGCAAGGCCCAGGCCTTCCTGGAGCGCTATCCCCAATCCTCCGATGTGCCCGAGGTGCGCTTTCTGCTGGCGGCGGCCCTCAAGGGCGTGGGACGCAACCAGGATTCCATGAGACAGGTTCTTTTGCTGCTTCAGTCCCAGCAGGAGAACGTGAGCAAAAACCCCGAGACGTGGTTTTACTGGCAGCGGCGGGCCGGCAATGAAATCGCCAACCAGCTTTACAAGGAAGGGGACTACGTGGACGCCCTGGAAATCTATCTCACCCTGGCGGAGCTGGATAAATCACCCGCCTGGCAGGTGCCGGTGTGGTATCAGGTTGGCATGGTCTATGAGCAGCTTCAGCAGTGGCAGAAGGCCACCGACACTTACACGCAAATCATGGATCGCCAGAAGGATTTCAACGAGTTCAACAGCACGCCCATCCTCACCTCGCTGGTGGACATGGCCAAATGGCGCAAGGATTACATCGCCTGGATGCAAAAGGCCAGGGCGAGCAACCTGGCCCTTCTTTCCCTGCAACCCTTCAACGCGCCCCGCATGGGCAGCCCTTTAAAATGAACTTTCCCCAAGACATGATCGAGGAACTGGACACCCACATGGCCGTGTGCCGGGAACTGCTGGCCATCGCCGAAGGCGAGGGCAACGCCCTGCGCCGCGCCGACAGCCCGTCCCTTTTTGAGTTCTGCCAGTTAAAAAAGAACTTGCTTCCCCGCCTCAACCAGACGCTAGATAGCCTGCGAAAGCACCGTGTCAAATGGCAAAGTTTGAGTTCGGACGAAAGGGCGCGGCATCCGGAGATCGGACGGCGGCTGCGGCGCAACCAGGACCTGGCCATGAAGTTTATTCTGCTCGACAGAGAAAATGAGCAGGGCCTGCTGCGCCGCGGACTGGTTCCGCCCCGCCAACTGCCTTCGGTCAACCGGCAGCGTCCGCATTTCGTCGCCGAACTCTATCGCCGCCAGGGCACGCCGTGAGTTTTCGCCGACATGCCGATTGAGAAAATCATTGTGGTGGAGGACGACCCGATCCTGCGCCGCAATCTGGAACAGCAACTGCGCCAGCAGCGCTACGACGTGGCCGCCACCGGCGACCTCGCCGGCGCGCGCGAGTTGATGGCGCGGGACACTTTTGACCTCATCTTCCTGGATGTCCGCCTGCCCGACGGCGAAGGCACGGATTTGTTGCTCGAACTCCAATCGCAACCGGAAAAGCCGCTCGTCGTCATCGTCACCGGATTCGGGTCGGTGGAATCGGCGGTGGAGTGCATGCGCAACGGGGCCTTCGACTACCTCCTCAAGCCTTTTTCGTCCGACCAGTTGCAGGTGACCCTCAAGAAGGCGGAGAACTTCAATCAACTCCTCAAGGTCAACGCCTACTTCAGCAACGCCGAGGAGGATGTCACCGGCTACGAATTGCTCGGAAAAAGCCAGGCGCTGGAGCAGTTGCGGCAGTTGATCCGCAAGGTCGCCCGCACCCAGGCCACCGTCTTGATCGCCGGGGAAAGCGGGACGGGGAAGGAATTGGTGGCGCGGGCGCTCTATCGCCAAAGCTCGCGGGCCAACGGGCCGTTCATCAAAGTCAACTGCGCGGCGGTGCCGGAAAACCTGATTGAAAGCGAGTTTTTCGGGCACGAGAAAGGCTCCTTCACCGGAGCGCTCTCCAAGCGCGAGGGCCGCTTCGAGTTGGCCCACGGCGGCACGATCCTGCTGGACGAAATCAGCGAAATTTCGCCGCAAGTCCAGGTCAAGTTATTGCGCGTCCTCCAGGAACGCGAACTGGAACGGGTCGGCGGCAACCGCACCATCAAGGTGGACGTGCGGGTCATCGCCACCACCAACCGGCGTCTGGAAGACAGTGTGGAGCGCAAAGAATTCCGGCAGGACCTTTTCTTCCGCCTCAACGTGGTGCCCATTCACGTGCCGCCGTTGCGCGAGTACAAGGAGGATGTCCCTTTCCTGGCCCAACAATTCATGCCCCGCTTCGCCCGCAAACACGGCGTGCGCATTCACGGGATTTCCGACACCGCTCTGGCGGCGCTGGTGGCCCATCGCTGGCCGGGCAACGTGCGCGAATTACAGAATGTCATCGAGCGGGCAGTGATCATGTGCGGCGACTCCGACCAACTGGAGCCGGAGCACCTCGGATTTTCCAGCGTGAGCGGCACCGGGGCCGCCACTCCGCCGCCGGCGGTTCCAGCGGCTTCCCCGTCCCCCGCTGCCCCGGCGGAGGCGCAAAGCGAGCCAATTTCCCTGGCCGATGTGGAAAAGCGCCACATCCTGGCCGCGCTGGAAAAGACAAAGCAGAACCGCACCCATGCCGCCAAGCTCCTGGGCATCAGCATCCGCACCTTGCGCAACAAGCTCAACCAATATGGAGTCAAAGGCAAAGACGCCGATTCCGCCCCGGCCCCGGAGGAGTGAACCTTCCCGGACTGGTCAGTATCTTTTCGAGCTTTGCTGTTTTGCGGCTAATCCACTCTTCCTCAATCCCGTAGGAAGCACCGTCTAAAATTCTTTCTGTCCAAAAGAAAAGAAATGCGTCGGCCCTGGCGAGAAAGCGGGCCGGTTCATTCCGCGTTGTGCCAACAGGGCCATCGGGTGGGGAGGTTGTTAGGTCACGAACCGGGGATCATGCACCGGAACGGTGCCGTGCTTGCGCATCAACTCGATGAATCTGGCGATGCCGCGGCGTTCATCGGAACCCAGATGGTAGTGGATGTGCCAGCCCAGATAGTCCTTCCGAAAATTGTAATCAAATTCCGTCCGGCTGGAGATGATGTAGTCCAGCGTGTCCATGCCAAAGGCCTTGGCCTCGCGCAGACGCCGGCGCAAGGCCGCGTTCGGAATCCGCCGCAACGCCCAGATGGCATACACAAAGGGCAGGCCGGTCATTTCATACCAGTCCGCGCCCAGATCCAGGATCTCATGCTCGTGCGGCGCGCGGAGGAATTCCAGGGCGCGGTCGCCAATCATGAAAACGTTGGCCAGCGCGGGCGCGGCGGCGTAGCCGGGCAGAGGCTTGAGTTCCGGCTTCAATCCGCGTTCGGCCAGAAGCACTTTGAGCAGGTTGAAACTGGCGAGGGAGGCCGGGTCGCAATAAATTTCGCGCACTTCCGCCAGCGGCCCGCGATGGGCCAGGAAAACACTCTGCACTTCCCCCAGCGAGGCGACCGCGATCCCGTCCAATATATCATAGCGATCGTGGAACAAAGCTTCGGTGATGCTGACCAGGGCGGCGTCCAGTTCGTCGCGCTGCAACAGGCGCGCCAGTTCGGAGGGCGGGACAAATAGAATCTGCTCTTCCAGGCCGCGGGTCAGGGGAACGGCGTTGAGATAGGGAACGGAGCCAACCCGGAAAGGCGCCAGCGAGTTTTCCAATTCCATCTCGCGTTTCAGCAAGGTCGGACGCGTCTCGCGCTCGAAGCGGTGGGCCAGTTCCTCCGAGGTTTCGGGAGGGGCCAGGCGGGGTTTGGGAGTTTTGTCGTCCGTCATGCCAGACCTTTCTTCAAGCCGAGGCCAGGTTGTCCCGCAGGATTTTTGTGGGTGCGGAGGCGGGAGACGGTTTGCCCTCCGGCGGCGTGTCCCAGACTTTGATTGGTTCGTAAAAGGTGTTCCGCTGGACGGGCGTGCGCCCGGTTTCCAGGATGGCTTTGATCATGTCCGCTTCGGTCTGAAGCTGCGGCGTGCGCGCGCCGGCCATGTGAAAAATGTTTTCCTCCAGAATCGTGCCGTGCAAATCGTCGGCGCCGTAACTCAACGCCACTTGCGCCAGCTTCATCCCCAAGCCCACCCAATAGGCGGTAATGTGGTCGAAATTATCCAGATAGATTCGGCTCACGGCGATGGTGCGCAGGGAATCGAAACCGGTCGGCCGAACGCTCACGGGAATCTGGTTGTTGTCGGGCTGATAGGGCAACGCGACAAATCCGGTGAAGCCGTGGGTCTCATCCTGCAACCCGCGCAGATGACGCAAATGATCCACGCGGTCGGCGGCGGATTCGACGTGGCCATAGAGCATCGTGCAGGTGCTTCGTCCGCCGAGGCGATGCCAGGTGCGGTGGACCTCCAGATATTCCTCGGCGGATTCCTTGCCGCGGGCGATTTGGGAACGGACTTCCTTGCGAAAAATTTCCGCCCCGCCGCCGGTGAGCGAATCCAGCCCGGCTTTCTTGAGTTCCAGGAGGGTTTCGCGCACCGACTTTTTGGCCAGCCAGGCCAGATGCAGAATCTCAATGGCGGTGAAGCATTTTAATTGCAGGCGCGAATCCAGCGCGCGGAGCGCACGCAACATGCCGGTGTAATAACTGAAAGGCAGCGAGGGATGAAGCCCGCCGACGATGTGCAATTCGGTGATGCCGAGGTCCAGGGCGGCGCGGGCTTTTTGCACGATCTCCTCGGTGGTGTGCTCAAAGCCGTCGGCGTCGCGCCTTTTGCGGGCGAAGGCGCAAAACTGGCAGCTCAAAATGCAGTAGTTGGAGTAATTGATGTAGCAGTTGATGATGTAGCTGGCGCGGCCGCCGTTTTTGCGCAACCGCACCAGGTCGGCGATGGCGCCGAGGGCGTTGAGGTCCTTGCTCTCGAAAAGGCGCAGGGCGTCGTCCTCGGAGATACGTCGGCCGGCGGCGACTTTTTCATGCAGATCGCGCAGGCCGCTGTGCTGGAGAAAAAAGCTCACGGTTTGAACTGCAAATATGGAAACATGATTTCGGTCAGGGTCACAACCAGAAAGACGACGCTGATCAGGGCGTTGAGGCGGAAAAAAGCGTGGTGGATCCAGTTCAAACCGCGGCGGCGGGCCAGCCAGTGTTCCAGCAAAAGGCAGCCCAGGATTAAAACCAGCCCCACATAATAGGCCAGGCGAAACCGCGCCAGCAGCCCGAATGACATCAGAAACATCCACATCACCATGTGCGACAGGAATGCCGCAGAAAGCGCGTTGTTCACTCCCCATCGAACGACCAGCGAATGCAAGCCGCGCCAGCGGTCAAACTCATAATCCTGCAACGCGTAAATCACATCGAATCCAATGAGCCAAAATACCACCGCGACGGCCAGGAGCAAGGGCAGGATCGCGCTGTTCTCCAACGTCGCCAATCCGTCCGGGAAAAAATGAAAATTCCCTTTCACCGCCAGCCACGCGCCCAGCGGCGCCAGCGCCAGGGCAATGCCCAGAAAAACGTGGCTGAAGTCGGTGAACCGTTTGGTCAGCGAATAAAAGCAGACCAGAAACAGCGCGAGCGGGGAAAGGGCGCAACAAATATCATTGATCAACCAGCTTGCCGCCACCAATCCCGCCGCCCCAAACAGGCAGAGCGCCCAGGCGGCGGCCAGCGAAATCCGCCCCGCCGGCAAATGGCGGGCGGCGGTGCGGGGATTCTCCCGGTCAAATTCGCGATCGGCGATGCGGTTGAAGGCCAGGGCGCAAGTGCGGGCGAAAACCATGGCCGCGAGAATCAGCAGGAATTTGCGCCAGCCGGGCCAGCCGCGATTCGCCCGCGCCGCCACCGCCATCGAGGCCAGCGCAAACGGCAGCGCGAACACGGTGTGGGGGAGTTTGATGAAATCCGACCACCCGCTCAGCGTACGGAAAAGCGAGGATGGAGAAAGCATCGTCGTTTTACGCTTTTGCCGGTTGGTCGAGGGTGTCGGCGCGGTCCATCATTTGGTTTACTCTTCCTCTTTCCAGCGGGGGACGAGCTGGTGCGGAATCGAGAGATGATCCAACACCCGGGCCACGACCGTGTCCACCACTTGTTCGACGCTCGCGGGACGATGGTAAAAGGACGGGTTGGCCGGAAGAATGATGGCGCCGGCCAGCAGCAGGAGTTCAAAGTTTTTGACGTGAACCAGGCTCAACGGAGTTTCGCGCGGGACCAGAATCAGCTTCCGCTTCTCCTTGAGCGCGACATCGGCCGCGCGCAGCAGGACGTCTTCGCTCAGGCCGTGCGCGATCCTCCCCAGCGTGCCCATCGTGCAAGGGATCACGACCATCGCGTCCACCGGGTTGGAGCCGCTGGCAAACGGAGCGTTCATGCTTTTCAGCCCGTGCGTCTTGACCCCGGCGGCCAGACGCAGGCCCCCGGGCAATTCCTCCGCCAGCACCACCTGGGCGTAGTTGCTCAGCACGACGTGGATTTCGTGCTGGCGCGGATCCAGATGATCCAGCAGGCGCTGCGCGTAAATGGCTCCGCTGGCCCCGGTCATGGCGACGAGGATTTTCAAGCCAGGCCATCCTGCCATCCCGGCGCCCTTTCCACAAGCCGGCAACGCCCACCCGAAATCCTCGCCTAATGGGCAAAATCCGATTTCGAGAAACTCTTGTTGACCTGGATGTTCTCGTGGACTTCGGTGAAGACCGCTTCCTGGCCCTCCATTTGCTTCACGACATTTTGCAGCGCCTCTTTGGAGGCGGCGCTGACATTGTTGGGTATCGGCATGGCGGGCATGGTCATCGTCGTCCGGGTTTGATAAATGAGATGGTCTTTCTTGCCGATCCAGAGTGTCGTCGTCAACGATGGCGCTTTGCCGTTGGCTTTTGTCTGGCCGGACAATACAACACACTCGACCCCTGCCGCCGGCTCGTCTTTTTGCCGCGTGAATCCGTCAAAAGTTGACGCTTTCAAGGCGTTGCCCCAGTTCGCTTTGAAGAAAGTTCCTGGAATGGTGGACGCCGCCCGCCCCGAAATGCCGGTTGCGCTGGACAAGGCGCTCTCTCTGCTGTCTTCCCTTCGCGGCGTCGTCCCGTTCAGCAAAAAATCGCCCTCCCCGGCCGACCAGACCGCGCCCTTGTTTGTAAAAAACTCATTGGGCTGTTCCCACTCAATCCGGTAGAAATTTGGACGGGCCAGGCGAATGCTGAAAGTCGTCGTGACTTTGTTGCCCGCAATTTCGGTCACCGCCGTTCCCGTGTCGCGGTAACTGGAAAGGGACGCGTAAATCTTCTGCGCGCTTTGGAGTATCTCCAATGCTGGCGCGCGGTCGCTGATTCTTCCGGGGCCGTTGTTAACCAGAACCAGGGTGGTTGCTCCGCCGCCCAGCAGAATGACTGCGACCGCGCCGAGCGCAATTTTACTTTTTGTCCAGGCCATAATTTTAATGGTTTCTTTGATGAGGGTTAAAGTCGAAGCCGCCACCGCCGAGCCTTTGACGGCCGCCACGGCCACCGTTCCCGCCAAACCGGCGGGCGCGGCCTGCGCCGAATTGGCCGAAACCGCCCCCGCGATCATCACCGCCGTGAGGGTCACTCCGCGTTTGGCGAAGAAGCCGCGCAGTTTTTCCAGACTTCTTGACACCCGCTTTTGCGCGGCGCGTTCCTCCACCCCCAAGGCGTCGGCCACTTCGCGCATGGTTTTATTTTGGAAATAACGCAGCAGAATCGCGTCGCGGTCTTCGGCGCGAAGCTGGGCGATGGCTTCGTCCAACGCCGGCGACAACTGTTCCCAGAGCGGATCGGTTTGATTCTCAGACGTGAGGGATTGCATGTGCGCCTCCTGTTCGCGTTGTTGGCGGCGGGCTTGCTGTTTGAGGGCGGCCCCGGCGGCATAACGCACCGCGCGAAACAGCCAGCCCGGAAGAATGGTTTTGGGACTGAGCGAACCGGCCTTGCGCGCCAGGATGATGAACACCGTTTGCGTTACCTCCTCCGCCAGATGCGGGTCCCGCACTTGCCGCCACGCCGCCGAATACACCAGGTTGATATGGCGCGACACCAGCGCCGCAAAGGCGCTTTCGGACTGGCGGGTGGCATATTCCCGGAGCAATTCCGTGTCGTTGATCATTCCACTCTATAAATGCACGCCGAACGGGAAATGAGACAGCTTTTCGGCGATTATCCTCAAGTCTCCAACCCACTCCCCAATCCGGCTGGACCAATCCGCCCCTCCCTTCCCTCACGCCCCGCAGATCCGCCGGTAAAGTTCCTGGTAGCGCGGCACGATGATCTCGGCGGAAAAAAGTTCCCGCGCCCGGCGCTGCGCCGCCCGCCCCAATTCCCTCCGCCGGGCCGGATCGCCCATCAATCCTTCCACCGCCGCCGCCATCGCCCCGATCTCCCCAAAAGGAACCAGCACCCCGCTCCGGCCGTCCTCCACCACTTCTGGAATCCCTCCCACGCGCCACGCCACGCTCGGACACGCAAAACACATCCCCTCCAAAATGCTCAGGCAAAAAGTCTCCAATTCCGAGGTGAACAGCCCCAGATCGGCCGCTTGCAGGTAATCCTCGATGTCATTGACCTTTTCCCGCACGATCACCCGGTCCTCCAATCCCAGCCGCCGCACCTCCCCCTCGAACGGGGCGAAACTGTCCCCAGCCAGAATGACCAGCTTGAAGGCTTCGCGCGGCCGGATTCGCGCCGCCACCGCCAGCAGCAGATCAATCCGCTTGGGCGGGCGCAGGTTGGAGGAATGCAGCAGCATCACTTCCCCCCCCAGGCCCAGTTCGCGCCGCGTCTCCTCCCGCGAGCGCCGGGGCGCGCGCGGCTCAAAAAAATTATGTATGACATCAATCGGCCGCGTCACCCCCAGCACTTCCCGGGTCTCCTCCCGCAGATACTCCGACACGGTGGTGATGGCGTCCGACCACGCCAGCGCGTGGCTGATGGCCGGCCCGTAGCGCGGATCGCGCCCCAGCAAGGTGGTGTCCGTGCCGTGCAACGTCGTCACCACCCGCGGCTGCTGCCCGGGCGGAAGCATCGCCCGCGCCAGGATCGCCGCCGTCGCGTGCGGCACGGCATAATGCGCGTGCAACACATCCAACTGATGCGTCCGGCTGACCTCCGCCATTTTGACCGACAGCGGCAAGGTGTAATCCGGGTATTTGAACAGCCCGTAGTCGTGGATCGTCACCGGATGAAAAAACAGGCGCGGCGCGGCGGCCGGCAGGCGAAAGGGACGCTCGTAGCTGATGAAATGCACTTCCTCCCCGCGCCGCGCCAGTTCCTCCCCCAGCGCTGACGCCAGAATTCCGCTTCCGCCCACGGACGGATAACAGGTGATTCCAATTCTCAGAGGCCGGCCCATCTCAGAAACCCCGCGCCCCGTGGCTCAACTGTGCCAGCGAGCCGGCCACAATCGGATCGTTGGGAAACAAGGCGATGGCATGGCCCACCCCCGCGCGCAATCCCCGCACCCGCGCCCGCGCCAGTTGCAGCTCCACGTATTGGCGCACGCCAACCTGCGAGGCGTGCGCTTCCATCGCCTCGGTCCAGGCCGCGAGTATTTCCGGCGCGGAAACGTCAATCAGGACTGGCGTCACATCGGAAGGTTCCCCTTCGGGAGTGACGGCGTAAAAAAACAACTGGTCAATGGCGTGCGGCCGTTGGCCAAGCAATTCCTTCAAGCCGCCGTAACGGGCCAGCCGCGCCGCATCCCGCGCCAGCCGGCCCAGCCGCGCGTGATCGGGGTGCTGGTTCTCCACCACGCTCGGCGCGAGCACGATGCCGGGCCGCGCGCGCCGAATCACGCCGGCCAGCTTGAGGGCGTGCGCCGCCCGCCTTTCCAGGCGCGCGTCCCCGTCTAACTGGATGAATTCAACCGTCGCGTCCAGCAGCGCGGCCGCTCTTCTGGCTTCCGCCGTTCGTTGCGCGGGCGTTCCGTGAGTGCCCGCTTCGCCGCGCGAGCAAATCACAAAATGCGCCGGCCGCCCCGCCCGCGTCTCGCGGGCGATGACGCCGCCGCAGGCAAATTCGATGTCGTCGGGGTGCGCCCCAAAGGCCAGGAGCGGCGCGAATTCAGGTGGGGAGTTGGGTGTAGGCTTCATCGGATCGGTCAATGGGTTCGCGTTTGACAAAAGTAATTTCCGGCGCATCGGTCGCGCAAAGATAAGCCTGCTCGCCCGCCCCCGCAATGTAATGCGTGCAATGCAGGACCGATTGCATCCAGCGCAGGCGCGTGTCGCGCGCCGGGCTGATCTGCTCTTTGCCAAAATCCATTTTCGGCAAGGCGATGAAGGAATGCCCGCCCTCGTGCAAGGTCAATACGCCGTTGACGCATCGCGCGCGCACGATCTCCCCCTCCCAAGGCACGTCCACAAAAAATCCTGCCACGTCGCAGGCCGCGCGCCGGAAGGCCGGGTCGCCCGAGCGCTCCACGCGCACACCCTCCAGCAGGCCCATGCGCCGGTACATCTCCAGGCAAAAATCGGCGGGGTTGGCGGCGGTGGTTTGGGAAAACGCTTCCACCCAATGCTCCTCCACGAAGGGCGGCAGTTGCAGCGCCGTCCGGCTTTGCCACCCGGCCGCGATGCGCTTGGCGAAGAGCGGCGAAAACTTCCGCTGCAATTTGTTCTCGTATGCGAAATTGAGCCGCAACGCTTCCCCCGTCTTGCGATGCCGCAGGATCGTGTTCGTTTCGCGCGGATCGTGGTCGCTGTCGTGGTAGAAAAAAACAATCTCCCCGCCGATCTCGGCCCGCAGCCGCCGCGCCGTCTGGATTTTGGCAAAAAGAAACCGCCGCGGGAAAAACCCGCACGGCTGCTGGCCAAAACATATTACCGGCGTTGTGCTCATAAAGCGGGGCGCGCCTCCTCCTTGATAACCTCCACCGCCTGAATCGCCAGACTGAAAAGGACGCAGGCGGCGGACCCGATCAAATTGTACCAAAGATAACTGATTTCGTGCGGAGTGCTTTTGAGTGAGAAATAGAGCGCGAACACCAGCCCCTGCGCCAGCACGGCCCCCCAAAAAACCGCCCGCCCCCGCACCCATCGCACAAAGAACGCCACCAGAAACAATCCCAGCACCACTCCGTAAAAAACCGATCCCACGATATTCACCGCCTGGATCAGGTTCTCCGCCAGATGCGCAAACAGCGCGAACCCCAGCGCCACAAAACCCCACATCGCCGTGAACCATTTCGACGCCTTCACGTAATGCGCCTCGCCCGCGTCCCGCTTGAGCAGATGCCGGTAAAAATCCACCGACGTCGTCGAGCCAAGCGCGCTGAGTTCCGCCGACTTCGACGCCAGCGCCGCCGCAAAAAACGCCGCCACCAGCAAACCGATCACCCCATGCGGCAGGTGCGCCAGGATGAAGGTGATGAACACGTAGTCGCCGTCGTTGGTTTGCGCGCGCGAGTTGGCCGAGTGGATCGCCGCCCGGGCTTCCGCCCGCACCGCTTCGCTCCGGTCGTGCGCCGCCAGCGCCAGCGCTCGCGCCCGCGTTTCCGCCCCGGCATCGCCGCGGCGGCGGGCGTCGAGCCAGGCGCGGATGGATTGCTCCTTCTCCGCGTGGACCGCCGCAAACTTTTGTTCCACCGCCTGGAAATTTCCGCCGCCCCGCTCCGCTGCCGCTCTCCAGCCCGATTGATTGAAGAAAACCGGCGGCGCCTCGAATTGGTAGAAGACAAACATCAGCACCCCAAGCAGCAGAATGAGAAATTGCATCGGGATTTTGCAGACCGCGTTGAACATCAGCCCCAGCCGGCCCTCCCGCAGCGACGCTCCCGAAATATATCGCTGCACTTGCGATTGATCGGTCCCGAAGTAGGACAGCGAAAGGCACAATCCCCCGAACAGACCGGACCAGAACGTGTAGCGCCGGTGCAGATCGGTAGAAAAATCAACCGCATGGAGTTTGTGGAACGCCCCGCCCACCGTCAACGCCTCGCCCAACGAAAGACCGGACGGCAGCCTCGCCAGCAGCACCACCAGCGCCGTCACCATCCCGCCGAAGATCACTGCCATCTGGTATTTTTGCGTCAGGCTCACCGCTTCGCTGCCGCCCAGGACCGTATAAACAATCACCAGCAATCCGCTCAGGATAATGGTCAGGTCCAACGGCCACCCGAACACGGTGGAAAGAATGATGGCCGGCGCATAAATCGTGATGCCGGCGCCCAGCCCGCGTTGCAGGAGAAACAGCGCCGCGCCCAGCAGCCGCGTCCGGGCGTCGAAACGCTGGCCCAGAAACTCATATGCCGTGTACACATTCAGCCGCCGGTACATCGGCAGAAAAACCGCCGCCACCAGGATCAACGCCAGCGGCATTCCAAAATAATTCTGCACGAATCCCAGCCCGTCCTCATACCCCTGGCCCGGCGTGGACATAAACGTGATGGCGCTGGCTTGCGTCGCCATTACCGAAAGCCCGATCGTCGCCCAGCCCGTCGTGCCGCTGCCTTTGAGGTAGGCGCCCAAGCCCCGCTGGCCGCGCGTCCGCCAGACCCCGTAGGCCGCGATCCCCAGCATCGTGCCCGCCAGGACGAGGTAATCCAGCCAGCTCATGAATAAATCCCCGTCAACAATGCCAGCAAAACCACCCAGAGCACAAATATCCCGAAAACAACCAGGTAAACCCCCCGCCACGTCCGGAACCCGGGCAGACCCGTCCCTTCTTCGTCAATACGATTGTTTGGTTCGCCGGGCGGAGCCGGGGGTGGCGGAGACTTCATTTTCCGAGCGACACCAGGTTGGCAAACAGCCGGTAGGCCCCCGGCACGCCGTCGGGCAGTTGCCGGAACCACGACAGGCCCGTATATGCAAAATAACCCTTCCCGTACCGCGCCACCAGCAGGCCGCCCTTGAGGGGCGGCTCGCCGGGATCGTTGCACTCCAGCAGCGGCGTGAAATGGGAATCCCACTGGCTGGCAAAATAGGCGCCGCGCTCCTGCACCCACCCGTCGAAATCCGCCGGCACGATCTTGTTCGGCGTCGTGAAGGCCGGATGATCCGGCGCCAGCAGCGTCATCGGGGCGGTCTCGTCCGTCACCCGTTCGTTGGAGAGACTCAACTCGTAGGGCGCCACGCGCAACAGGGCCTGCCGTCCGCCCGGCCGGTTGTAAAGAACAATGACATTGCCGCCGCCTTCGGCGAAATCGAACAACCCGGTCAGGTGCGGCGCGAGATCCGCGCGGACGTTGAAGGCGCGAATGCCCACCACCACCGCGTCCAGCCCGGACAACCGCTCCGCCGTCAGATCCGCGCCCGCGAGTTGTGTGACCTCGCAGCCCATCCGGGTCAGAGCCTCCGCCACTTCGTCGCCCGCGCCGGGAATATAACCGACCCGATGGGCGCGAACCGCAAGTTCCAGACTCAAAGCCTTGAGCCGCGCCGGCGGCTGGAGCAATTGGGGCGGGATATGATCGTAGCGCAGCTCCACCCGGCGGGTGTGCCAGCTCACTCCATCCACGTCCGCGTTGGCGAGGATCTCCGCCGTGCCGGTCTGCGCCGGCGCCGTGATGGTGAAGGCAAACCGGGCGCTCTCGCCTTCGTTGGTCAGGGAAAAAGATTGCGTGGCCGGCGTCACTTGCCAGCCCTCCGGCGCCGCCAGCCGCAATGCCCCCGCCGCATGATCCCGCGCCGCCGTGACTTCCACCTCCGCCGGACGCGCCGCGCCCGGCGGGAAAAGTTCAAGATTGTCAACAAAACTCAACGACACCGGCGGAATCACCCGCAAGCGCCGCCGGATTTCCCCTTTCACCGGATCGCCATACACCCGCATCGGCTCGTCCGGGACCACAAATCTTTCGCCCGCCACTTCGAACACCTGTTCCAGCGGAAACACCGGCGGATTTTCCGCCCGGCCAATGAGCGCGGGATCGTCCACCTGGAACCGCCCGATCGTCCCCTCTTCGCGCAGCCAGTAGGGCTGGCTCAACGGCGTATTGGTGGGCAGCGCGCGCGTCGTCTCCCGGTTCGCCGTCTTGTCCATCGCCAAATCCATCGCTTCGCCCGAGATGTTCGTCTCGCCCGGATAACGGACTCCAATCCACCGGACGGGCACATTGGCCCGCACCATCGCGCTCTGCTGCAACGCCAGCGTCTCGCCCGGAACCACTTCCGCCTGCCGCACGGTCGTCTCCACGAACAGCCCCAGGCAGCACTGCAAAATATGGTCGAACTGGCGGCGCTTGTCCTCGATCACGCTGTCGGACGGCAGGCTGGCCAGAAGTTTGTGGATTTTCAGCAGCGCCGGCACGCCCGCCTCCGGATGCGTCGCGTCAAAGTGAGCGATCAAATCATCCGCCATCACCCCAATCTCCGCGCCGCCGGGGACGCGGCCCCAAGTCGTGTCCACGCCGTCCATGATGTCTTTGGACGCCGGTTCGCCGGCCAGTACAGTAAAAGATTCCGCGGCCCCGCCGCGCCCGCCGACGCTGCCGAAGCCCTGCGTTTTGTGCATGGAACGGCTGCGCGCCGCGATTTCCCCGTAGGATTCGCCCAGCAGCGGATTGTATCCGCCCACTTCCATTTGCAGTCCGCCTCCGCCGCCGCCGCCGCCGCCGCCGCGGCCGAAGCCGCCCGAGTTTTGCACGATCCGTTTGGGCTGCCACGGTTTCAACTCGCGCAGTTGTTCGGGGAAGGCATTGGTGTCGCCCGCCAGTTTAAAGGCTTCCAGCCCCAGGATCGCCGAGGCGGTATGATGTCCGTGCGTGTTGCCGGGCTGCGTGGAAAAGCGGTTGACGATCACGTCCGGTCGGAACGTGCGGATCACCCGCACCACGTCGGAGAGGATTTGTTGTTTGTCCCAGAATTTGAAAGTCTCCCGGTAATCCTTGGAAAACCCAAAGTCTTTGGCCCGCGTGAAAAACTGCTGCCCGCCGTCAATCCGCCGCGCCGCCAGCAATTCCTGCGTGCGGATCACCCCCAGTTCGTCCCCGATCTCCGGTCCGATCAAATTCTGCCCGCCATCGCCGCGCGTAATCGAAAGATAGCCCGTGCGGTAACACCGGCCCCGCGCCAGATAGGCGATCAGGCGCGTGTTTTCATCGTCCGGATGCGCCGCCACGCACAGCACGCTGCCCATCTCCCGGAAACTGCGCAGTTCCTGCAGAATCGCCGACGAAGAAACCGGCTCGGCCAGCGCCAGGAAAGGCAGCAGGCAGAAGGCGGAAGGCAGAATTCTGGCCAGGGCCATGCCCGCCAGGATACGGCGCGTTCCGGGCACGCGCGCCTGGTGGATATGGATGACGGGAGCGCCCGGTTTCATTGGCGCAGGCTGGAAATGATGTCCATGTTCATCTTGATGAACGAGCTGCCGGGCCCTTCCGCCTGGATCGCCAGGGCGCTTGACTCCTGCGCCGCCGCCATCGCCCCGGCTTTGTCTCCTTCTTTGGCCAGAATCTGAGCCTTCAGATGCAGCAGCTCAAAGGCGATGGGCGGTTTGCTCACCAGTCCTGTGTCCACCCACAGCAGCGCCTTCGTCAAGTCCTTGGGGTTCTGGCTGTGGTTGAAGTAAAACGTCGCGGCCTGGAGGTAAGTGGCCGGCTGCTTTTTTTCCGGCGAGGACATGGAGCCTTCGATCTTAACCAGCAGGTCGCCGACGATGTCCACGGTCAGTTTCACTGGCACCCGCGTCCTGGCCCAACTCAGGTTCAGCGTCGCCGAATCATCGCGCAGGTCGTTGAAATCAATCGTGAATGTCTCCACCGCATCCGCCAGCTTCACCGGCGCCGCCTTGATCCGGGCCAACTCCTTTGTCGCGTCATAATTGAACGCGCCCCACAGGCCCGGGTCCTTGTAAAGGATCACCGTCCATTCCTTTTCGTCTGGAATGGTGTAAAGAGCGTATTTCCCGGCGGGGATTTCCACGCCGTTCAGCTTCACCACCGTGCTGAGATTTATTTTGGTGGAGGCGTTGGCGCCGGAGCGCCAAACTTCCCCGTAGGGAACAATGCCGCCAAAGACCGTGCGACGCCTCATGCTGGGCCGCGAATAAATAATCTCAACGTCGGTCAGACCGATCCGTTGCCGGAGCGTGCAGGCCGGGCTGGCGTCAGGAAGCTTCGGAAACTGGATCGCATGGGCCACAGGCGGCGGCTCCTGCGCCCACAACCCGCCTGCCAGGACCAGCCCGGAGGCCAACAGGAGCATGAGCGGCAATTTTCTGGGTTTCATGGCTCGGAGTCTTTCAAAGTTTCGCCGCGGCCGGTTCGCAGCCGCGGCGAAATTCACAGGGAACGACAATCCTTCGCGCGCCCTACGGGGCATTGGCGAATTCAATTGAATACTGGGTCTTTTCCCAGGCAATTTTGATCACCCCGCCGCCGGAGGCGCCCTTGTCCACGGAAATCGTGAGCTGATCCACCGAGTTTTCCAGATCGGTTTTCGTCAGGTCCACCCGCGCCAGATCATTTTTTTCGTCCACAGCCCCACCCCGTTGAATTCCCCAGACCCCGACCGTCTTGTTGATCGCCAGCTTCGAGGCGCCCTTTTCAGAAGGAATCATATAGAGCCGGTTGGTGCCTGCCGGAACCGTCGTCCCGCCCAGCACGATGGCCTTTTCGCACACCAGCGTGGTGCATTGGTCCGCTCCCAGCCGCCAGGCCTTGTCCCAAGGCACCAGCTCCCCCCAGATTTTCCGAACCGTATCGGTGCCAGGTTTCTTGCTGAAAGGACGCCCATAAATAATTTTGACCTCGTTGCCGCCGATGGTGGCGCTGGCCGTCTCATGAGGACTGACGCCGCCCAACGCCTGCAACACCGTGGCTGCGCCGAGCGCCGTGACAATCAATGCCTGTTTTAATGTTTTCATAGTACAATTCTTGTTCTCCTGAGTTTGTTTAAAGTTTGTGCCGCGAGTAATTTGTAACTTCATCGCTTCCCCATCAGCTTAAAACAGCCCCGCCCAAAGAAAAGACAAAAATGGCCCCCATTCCCTGCGCCGCATTTTTCCTCTGGCGTTTTTCCTCGGGCAAAGGCAGAATCCCCATGATAAATTCAGACCCAATAACTGTTATTGACACACGAACTTAAAATGAGCACAATCTCTGACATCAAGGCGCGCGAAATCCTGGATTCCCGCGGCAACCCAACCGTGGAAGTGGACGTCCTTTTGGACGGCGGCGCCGCCGGCCGGGCCGCCGTCCCCTCCGGCGCCAGCACCGGCGAACACGAAGCCCTGGAACTGCGCGATGGCGACAAAAGCCGGTATCAGGGCAAAGGCGTCACCAAGGCCGTCAAAAACGTCACCGGCAAAATCCTCCCCGCCGTGCGCGGGCTGGATTCGCTGGATCAGCTCACGCTGGATCGCGCGATGCTGCAATTGGACGGCACGGAGACCAAATCGGCCCTGGGCGCCAACGCCATCCTGGCCGTTTCGCTGGCCAACGCCAAGGCGGCGGCGGCCTTCCTAGGCCTGCCCTTGTTCCGCTACCTCGGCGGCCCCAACGCCAAGGTCCTCCCCGTCCCCATGGCCAACGTCATCAACGGCGGCGCGCACTCCGACGCCCCAATTGATTTCCAGGAATTCATGATTGTGCCCAAGGGGCTGCCCACGTTCTCGCGCGGCTTGCAGGCCATCACCGAAGTCTTTCACGCGCTCAAGGCCGTCTTGAAGAAAAAGGGTTTGTCCACGCTGGTCGGTGACGAAGGCGGATTTGCGCCCAGGCTGGACAGCGCGGAAGCGGCCATTGAAGCCATTTTGCAGGCCATCAAGGACGCCGGTTACAAAGCCGGCAAGGAAATTTTTCTCGCCCTCGACCCGGCCGCGTCGGAGTTTTACGACCAAGAATCAGACCGCTATGTTTTCAAAAAGAGCACGGGCCGCAAATTGTCCGGCGATGAGTTGGTGGCGTTTTACGTCGAATTGGCCGGCAAATATCCGATCGTCAGCATCGAGGATGGCTGCGCGGAAAACGATTGGAAGACCTGGAAAACCCTCACCGACAAACTGGGGGACAAACTGCAATTGGTGGGCGACGACTTGTTCGTGACCAACGTTAAGTTCCTGCGCAAAGGATTTGATCTGGGTGTGGCCAACTCCATTTTGATCAAGGTCAACCAAATCGGTTCGCTCACGGAAACCCTGGACGCGGTGGAAATGGCGCAGGATCACGGGTACACCGCCGTCATCAGCCATCGTTCCGGCGAAACGGAAGACGCGACAATTGCGGACATAGCCGTGGCGACCAACGCCGGGCAGATCAAAACCGGTTCGCTGAGCCGCACGGATCGCGTAGCCAAGTACAACCAATTGCTGCGCATCGAACAGTTGCTCGGCAAAAACGCGGTTTATGGCAAAAGGTAGCCGTCCGCCGCCAGCGCCGCGCTCCGCCTAAAAACACCCTGGATCGCGGCCTCCGCTCTTTGAGTTTTGAACATTGAAATCGCCAAGCTGGTCGGCTGGTATCAAACCACGCTTGATGCAGGCGGCTATCCCCTGGTGGCCGCGCTGATGGCGTTGGAAAGCACGGTTTTGCCCATTCCCAGCGAACTGGTCATCCCCTTCGCCGCCCAACGCGCCCACGCCACCGGGAGCCTGAGCGTGCCCGGCATTGTCCTGGCCGGCGCGCTCGGTTCGTGGGCGGGGGCGACGGTGATGTATTGGGCGTGCCGCTGCGCCGGCCGTCCGCTGGTGTTGCGTTACGGACGCTATTTCCTGGTGCCGGAGGAAAAGGTTCATGCCGCCGAACATTGGGCCGCGCGGTTCGGCTCCTTCGGCGTTTTTGTCGCCCGCTTGCTGCCGGTGGTGCGGCATCTCATTGGCATTCCGATGGGAATTGTGCGAATGGATTTCAAACTATATTCGATCTTCACGCTGCTCGGCTCGGTCTTATGGTGCGCGGTGCTGGCGTGGGTCGGGGTGGCCGCCGGCAATGACGCAAAGCTCTTGCAAGGGGATCTGCATCGGATCACCCTCTGGCTGTTCGGCGTTTTTGCCGTGCTGGCATTGTTGTATTATTTCATGGTGCATCGCTTTATGAGAAAGCCGCCGCAATGAAAACCGATAATCCCAAAACCCCAAAGTATTCCCGCCGCGCCAAGTGTCTCTTCTGGCTGGGCGGCGCGGTCGCGGCCTATACCATTGTTGGATTCCTGGCCGCCCCCGCCATCGTCAAGTCGCAAATGCTTAAACGCCTGCCGGCCATGCTCAAAAGGCCGGTTGCCGTCGAGCAAGTCCGGATGAACCCTTACGCCTTGTCGGTCACCATTCGCGGGCTTGCTGTCAAGGAGACCAATGGCGCCCCGTTTGCGGGGTTTGATGAGTTTTACGCCAGCCTTAAGCTTTCCTCCTTCTTCCGGCGCGGTTGGGCCGTCCGGGAAGTCTCCCTCGCCCACCCCTACGCCCAGATCGTCCGCGGCAAGGATGGCCGGCTCAATTTCGCCGACATCGTGGCCGCCGCTGGCGGATCCGCCTCCCCCGCGCCGGCGCCCGGCCCCAAAGCCGCCCTGCCACTGGTTATGGTTGACACTTTGCACATAGACAACGCGGATGTGACCTTGGACGATTTTGTGCCGCCCAAGCCCGTCCACACCAGGCTCCTGCCCATCCGCTTCAAGCTGGACGGCTTGAGCACCGCGGGCGGCGCGCGCAATCCGTTCGTTTTCAGCGCCACGAGCGATTCGCACGAAGTGTCTGAGTGTACCGGCGCTTTCACCCTCGATCCGATCCAGGTGACCGGCCATTTGGGAATCAAGGGGCTGGATCTCAAAAAATACTCGCCTTACCTGGCCAATTTCGTCAGCGCCGAAGTGGCGGACGGCCGGCTGGACGTGACCGCCGATTACACCGCCGGACTGGGCACAAACGGCGTGGAGCTGTCTATGGAAAAAGGGCTGGCGTTGCTCAAGTCCCTTTCCGTCAAATCCACCGCCACCGGGGAGACGGTGGTGACGGTTCCATCGCTGTCGGTTTCCTGGGCCGAGGCCAGCCTGGGCAAGAAACTCATTCACATCACCTCCCTTGGCACGATGGATGGCACGCTGCTGGTGCGGCGGGAGCAGGACGGCAAGATCAATCTTCTTTCCCTGCTCAATCCGCCCGCCAATTCCCCCGCGCCCGCCGTCGCCCCCGCCTCCAGCCAGATTCCGTGGACGGCGGTGGTGGATGAAATCGCCGTGGATCGTTACGCGGTGGCGTTGGAGGACAAAAAGCCGGCTAAACCCGCCAGGTTCACCGTGGACGAAATCACCTTCAAAGCCAAGGGCTTCAGCACCGCCGGCAACGACCCGATGGCCACGGACGTTTCGGCGCGGCTGAACGAAGCGGGCCGGTTCACCGCTCGCGGCTCGGTGCGGCTGCGGCCGCCGTCCGCCGATCTGACCATGGAACTGGTGGGGCTGGACTTGCGTCCCTTCCAGCCGTACGTGGAGGAGCAGGTCAAGCTGGCCGTGACCCACGGGCTGCTCAGCCTCCAGGGCAAGGCCAGCTATAACTCAGGCAAGGGATTTCCATTGGCGGCCTTTGCCGGTGATCTCGGCTTGACCAATTTCGCCACGACCGACTTGATCCATTTCAAAGACTTTGTCAAACTCGACGCCCTGTCCGTCCGCGGCATCAAATTCGCTTTTCAGCCCAATCAAGTGGAGGTGGGCGAGATCAAGTTAAGCGGCTTGAACACCAGCGTGATTGTGGACCGCGACAAACAGATCAATCTCCTGGCGGTGCTGCCCAAAAGCCAGGCGGCCCCGTCCAACGCCCCCGCGGCGGCGGCGCTGGATTTTCCGGCGGCCCTGGGAAGTCTTGTAATTGAGAACGCCTCCTTCCATTTTTCCGACCAGTCCATCGAGCCAAACTGCCTCTTCGACGTCCAGCAACTGGAAGGCACGGTGACGGGATTGTCCTCCCAGCCGGGCTCGCGCGCGGCCGTGGATCTGCGCGGCAAGGTGGATGAGGTTTCCACCTTCTCTGTCAGCGGCAGCGCCAATCCTCTGGGCAAGGAGTTATCGGCCGACGTGACCATTGACTGCAAGAATATCAACCTGGCGCCGTTCACGCCCTACATGGAGAAATTCGGGGGTTATCAGTTGGAGCGGGGAAAGCTGGTGCTGGATTTGCACCACAACATAACGGGAAGAAGGCTCAACGCTTCCAACCATGTCGTCATCTCCCAGTTGACTCTTGGCCCGAAGAACAACAGTCCCGACGCCACCCACTTGCCGGTCAAGCTGGGCATCGCCCTGCTCAAAGACCGGGCGGGCAATGTCACGCTGGACGTGCCCCTGAAGGGCACCCTGGGCAGCCCGGAGTTCAAGCTCGGCCCCATCGTCATGCAGATCATTGGCAACATTCTGGCCAAGGCAGCCACATCTCCGTTCACGCTGTTAGGCGCGCTGTTTGGCGGCGGCGGCGAGGAGCTTTCCTTTATTGACTTCTCGCCGGGCCTGGCGGACATCCCCGCCCCGGAGCAGGGGAAAATTGACAAGCTGGCCAAGGCTCTTTACGAGCGCCCCGCCCTCCAATTGGAAATCTCCGCCACCGCCGACCCCGCCGCCGATTCTCCGGTCCTGGCGCGCTTGAAATTGGGGGACCAAATCCGGTCGTTGCGCGTCAAGGAATTGATCGCCGCCGGCACCCCCGCCGAAACCGCGCAATCGGTGAAGGTCGAGCCGGCCGATTACGCGCGCCTGCTCAAATCCCTTTACTTGCAAACTATCGGGACCAACACCTTGGCGCCGCTCCAAACCAATGCTCCCGCCATCGCCTTGGAGACCACGCCCTCCTCGCCGCCGTCCGCCACGTCCGCCACGTCCACGCCGTCCACCACGCTTACGAATGTGACCGTGCTTCCCCGAATGGAAGTATCCGCCAAATCGCGAGTCCCCTTGGCGCGCCTCCGGATTTTCATGAAGGGCGGAGAGTTAATGATGCGGAGGACTTTCGCCGGCGCAGCGATGTACATCACCGCCGCGCCGCCGCGTTCACCAGCGCGACCCCTCTCCTCCAGCCCCGCGGCGAGGGCGAAAGCCGCGCCCACGACCAATGCCGCGGCCGCTCCTGTTGGCGCGCCTGCCCAGGAGCAGATGGAAGCCGCCTTGATTGCGGGAATCCAGATCACCTCCGACGACCTCCTTGCCTTGATGCAAGCGCGCGAGCGCAGTGTGCAGGCCGCCTTGGTTGCTTCCGGCAAGGTGGAAGGCGAACGTCTTTTCATCCTGGCGCCCAAACCCATCAGCCTGTCCGCCCAAGGCCAGACCCGCGCCAACCTCTCCCTGGAATAGCGTCCCATCACCGCGCTCCCGCAAGGCGGGACGACGGCGGGCCACCCCGCCACCTCAAGGAGGCGGCGCGATGCTCTCGACCTGAAAGAACTGCCAGGGCGCGCCGCTGGTGTTGGTGAACCAGGTGGCGACGGGAAACTGCCCGGGCACGGTCGCCACCGTGGCCAGGGAAGCGACGTTGGTTCCGACGCGGACCTGATAGGTGAAAGCGGCGCTGGAAGGCCAGCTCAGCCGGCCCACCGTCGGACTCCAGGTGGAGTAATCCGCCAGGAATGGAATATTGTTGTTGACCATCGGGTCCGTCCCCATGATTTGTTCGCGCATGTTCGAGTAGCCGTCGTGGTCCGGGTCGTCTTTCGGCCCCTGCGCCAGGGAGCCGAAATGGGCCATCTCCCAGTTGTCGTCCAGGCCGTCCGCGTCGCTGTCAACAATAGGAACGCCGTCCAGGCCCAGGCTCAGGCTTTCCACCACCCCGGTGTTGCCGGCCCCCTCGTCGCTGACGCACGCCGTCCAGGTCCCGGCGCTGCTTTCGTAAAAATGGTGCGTGGAATAGTAAGTCCAGTCGGCGGGGCCGGGGCCGGTGTCGGCGTTGTAGCGTTGCAGGACGCTGCGGGTGCCCATCGGCGAAAGCAGGGTGATGCGCAGGTTGCCGCGGATCTGGTTGTTCGCCAGGACGCGCAGGCCGACCTGCTCGCACAGAAGGGTGTTGGTCACCGTGAAAACGTAGTTCGTGGAATGGAGATAGATCTGCGCCAGGGCCGAGGCGTTGGTCAGGAGGAGATTCGTCAGGCCCGCGCCATCGGTATTGCCGATGAAGACGGCGGGGATGGGGACGAAGTCGGTCGCGCCCATGATTAAAAGCTGGTCGCCGCCGGGCGCGGTGCCGGTGTTGGAATTAGTGGGGTAATTATAGACGACGGCAAAGGCGGCGCCCGCCTGGGCGGCGTAGGTGATCTGCTGGTTGAAAGTGCCGGCGCCGCGCTCGATCAGGGCGGCTTTGTTGGTGAGGTTGATGCCGATCGGACCCGCCGCCACCCCCACGTTGACCAGCGGCAGGGCCGCCGTCGGCGTGTCGGCGTGGGGGCCGAGGTCGGGCAGGCAGTGGATGGACGTCAGGCTGGCCGGGACGCCCGCGCCGGAGATGAGCACGCGCAAACCGTCCGGTGGAATGGCCGCGGCATTGGTCGCGGTGAGGGTGATGTTGGTCATGGGCGGACGGTTGCTCCAAGTCCGGGCCAGATTCACCGCCACGCCCGCATCCGGCACGCCAAAGCCCTGGTTATGACTGACAATGAATCCGGCGCCGTTGGTGACCACGTCGGGATCGGCAAAGTCGAAGTGCCGCGAGGAGAGGATGAGGATTTGCTGCACGTCGCGATAGGTCAGATTGGAATTGACGGAAAGAAGCAGCGCAGCCACGCCGCTGATGAGCGGGGCGGAGGCGGAGGTGCCGGAGAAACCCAGACTGTTGAAGACGTAATCGGACAGGTCCTTGTAAGGCGAGCCGAAACTGATCTGGTTGACGCCGTCCGTCCCGATCAGGTCGGTCGTGAACAGACCGTCAAAGCCGTTGGCCAGGTCTCCGCTCGGCGCGGAAACAAGAACACAAGCGCCCGGAACGCTGTAGCTGGCCACCCGGCCGTCGTAGCGCGCGGCCGCCACGGCAATGACGCGCGGGTCGGCGGCATAGCCGGAATCGTCGGCATTGTCGCCCGACAGGCGGCCATCGCCGGAGGAGCGGACCATGACCACGCCGCGGCCGTTGCGCCCAAAGGCGATGGCATTGGAGATGCCGATTTGTTCCAGCAAGGTCGGCCCGATCAGCGTGACCACGCTGGCCGCCGGACCCCAGCTATGATTTTGCACCGCCACGGTGTTGGACTGGTATTGGTACATGTCCATCAGTTGTTCATCCGCGGCCAGGTCGCTGTTCGGATCAAAAATGACCCAACTGGCCAGTTGCGCGCGGGGCGCCATGCCGGTGATGCGGAAATTGTCAATGGCGGCGGCGGCCAGGCCGGCCACTTCGGTGCCGTGCGCGGCGAAGGCGGTGCGCGCGACCGGCAGGGCGTTGGTGTTTTGCAGAAAGAAGTTGTAATGCGGCCCGTTGACGTTGTTCGACAACTCGCGATGGGTCATCTCAACACCAGTGTCGGCCAGCGCGATGGTCACGCCCTGGCCGAGCGTCCAGGGCCAGGCGGCGCGGACATTGAGGTCCAGTCCGGCGCTGGAACCGTTGGTGTAGCGGTTTTCCAGGTACCATTGGTAGAGAAAGAAGGAATCCGACGGCAGGGCGGCGTATGCGCCGTGCAAATTTCCCTGGCGGCGCATGACCGGATAGCTGGAGAGGACTTGCGGCAGCGCCGCCAGCCGGTGCGCCTGTCGCGCCGCCGTCCAGGCGTTGGGCGCCTGGAGAATGAAAGTGTCCGGCGTGACGGTGCGGGCCAATTCCAGCCCCGCGCCCGCGATCAGAGCCTGGAGGTCAGCCGGATTTTTCAATTGCAGGACCACGCGGCTGCTGAGTTGGATGTCATTGGTGGAACCGTTGTCGGGCCGCACCCGCAGCCATTGGGGCTGGCCGGTTTTTGCCAGGATGGCTGGCGACGGCTCATCCGCGCCGCAGGCCAGCGGCAGGGGCATGCGGAAGGCAAAGTGGTTGATGGCGCCAGATGAATTGGCCGGACCAGAAACGACCAATGCCGCCAGAGCGGCCAGCGCGTTGAGAATCCTTGGAGTTCGCTTCATCGCTGACTTAAACTCTACCAAAGATGCGGGGATTGGCCAAGGGAAAACTGGGAAAAACGTCCCGCGGGGGCGCATCCCGGTTATTGGGCGGGTTTCCTTGCATCTGGTGAGACGGTCGCAGGCAACCCAGTTAAAGGCAGTTTTCAAAAAAAAGTGCTTTGATTTACTTTGACTTACTTTGATTTACTTTGACCCACTTTGACGTTTTCGGATTGGGGCTTGACCGCTGACAGGGGTCGAGCCTCCTTCGCCAAGGCTACTGCGGACAAGACGGAGGCCAAGGAGCCGGAGGGGGATGGTGGGCGCGGGGGAGCCTTCTTCACCTCCGACCGACCGCATTGTGCCGTCACATCTCTTCTCACGCTGATAAACTAATCATCGTTGCTAAGGTTTGTCAAGGGTTCCTTTGCGAATCCGCCGTCCGGCCCCTGTCCGCCGTTTCGGGAGAAGCTCAATAATGCTTTTCACCCTCAACTCCGCGCTTTAATCTTTTTGGAATGACTTCTGCTGAAATTAGACAGTCCTTTTTGGATTTCTTCAAATCCAAGGGGCACACCATTGTGCCTTCGGCGAGCTTGATGCCTGATTCCCCCGGCCTGCTCTTCACCAACGCCGGCATGAACCAGTTCGTCCCCATTTTCCTCAACCAACGCGCCGCCGACGTGGACAAATGGCCCGGCGCCATCCCCGGCAAACCCACCCGCGCCGCCGACACGCAAAAGTGCATCCGCGCCGGCGGCAAGCACAACGACTTGGAAGACGTCGGCCTGGACACTTATCACCACACCTTTTTCGAGATGCTGGGCAATTGGAGCTTTGGCGATTATTTCAAGAAAGAGGCCATTGAGTGGGCCTGGGAACTGGTCGCCGAGGTCTGGAAATTCCCCAAGCACCGCCTCTACGCCACCGTCTATCGCCCCGACAAATCCCAGGGCGAACCGAGCGATTTCGACCAGGAAGCCCACGATTTTTGGGCGGCCAAGTTTTCCGCCGCCGGCCTGGATCCCAAAGTCCACGTCGTCCACGGCGGCAAAAAGGACAATTTCTGGATGATGGGCGAAACCGGCCCGTGCGGCCCGTGCAGCGAAATCCACGTGGATTTAACCCCCGCCGGCGACACTCAAGGCTCGCTCGTCAACAAAGGCGACGCCCGTTGCATCGAGATCTGGAACCTGGTCTTCATCCAGTTCAACGCCAATCCCGACGGCACGTTCTCCCCTTTGCCCGCCAAGCACGTGGATACCGGCATGGGTTTTGAGCGCGTGACCGGCATCATGCAGAACACGAAGGGCTTCACCGATTTCACGCGCGTCATCTCCAACTACGAAACCGACATCTTCCGCCCCATCTTTGACCGTCTGGAAAAGCTCAGCGGAAAGAAATATGCGAGCACGCTGCCGGGGGAGCACACGCGCCCTCGCGTGTCGCCATCCGCGCCCTCGCGGATGGCATCTCCGAACGTGAAAGATGCGGTTGACGAGGCGTCAACCGCCGCACGCGAGGGCGCGTGCGCTCCCCAGCAATCCGAACAAGAAAAAACGGATGTGGCGTTCCGTGTCATTGCCGACCACATCCGCACCCTCAGTTTTTCCATCGCTGACGGAATTCTGCCCGGCAACACCGACCGCAACTACGTCCTGCGCCGCATCCTCCGCCGCGCCGTGCGCTACGGACGCACGCTCGGTTTCCACGAACCATTCTTTTACAAACTGGTGGAAGTCCTCGCCGAGAAAATGGGCGATGTTTTTCCAGAGTTGCGCAAGAAGCAGTCGCACGTCCAGGAAGTGATCAAGGCTGAAGAAGAGGCGTTCAACAAGACGCTCGACAGCGGTCTGCAAATCTTCGACCAACTCGTATCGCTGCATGAACGATTCAGCAAACTGAGCGGAATCGTGACGCCTGCTGCCAAGCGGCTTGCGAAGGCTCTCACTCCAGCCGATGCAAAGAAAACTCCATTCAAGGACTTCGCCGTGGATGTCGCCGCGATTGTTAATGCAGTGAACCAGTGTGGAATTCAGGTTTGGCAAAAGGTAGCATCTAATCCGGAAGGGCTTCTCATCGCTCACTCGCAGAAGTTGGTAGATCGTCTTCAGGGATGGTATAACTACGAAGACTTGTCTGGCAAGGACGTCGACAAGCTCGTGTTGCTTGATTCGGTGTTCATGATTCAGAACACGACATGCTTCCTCGACAAGCCAGTGAATGTTTTCTGGGGAAGCTCCGCTTTCTTGCTCTACGATACTTACGGTTTCCCCCTTGACCTCACGGAGTTGATGGCGCGCGAGCGCGGTTTGACCGTCGATGTTGAAGGTTTTAATAAGCTGATGGACGAGCAGCGCGCCCGCGCGCGCGCGGCGCAGAAGAAGGAAATCATCGCCGCCTCCAATATTGATACGTCCCATTCAACCAATTTCGTCGGATTCGACCACCTGGACGCCACCGCCACAGTCCATGATGCTATTAATGTGAAGGATAAAATCGCTGTCACTTTCGATGTTTCGCCGCTGTACGCGGAGATGGGCGGGCAGGTGGGGGATACCGGGGAAATACAGGCCGGCGGAAAGATCTGGCACATTGTCAATACTCAGAAAACCGGCAACACTTTCCTCCATTTCCTGACGGACAAGGACGCGCCGGAGCCGGGCGCGGCGGTTGAGCTTCGGGTGAATGCGCCGCGCCGCGCCGCCATCCAGCGCCACCACACCGTCACGCATTTGCTGCATTGGGCGCTGCATGAAGTCGTCAGTCATGACGCCACGCAGAAAGGCTCCTACGTCGGGCCGGACAAGCTGACGTTCGACTTCAGCAGCGCCGCGCTCACGCCGGCCCAGGTGTCCGACGTGGAAAAGTTGGTCAACGAACGTATTCTTGACAATGCCGGCGTTTCCTGGACGGAGGCGCCCTACGCTGAAATCAAGGGCCGAAAAGAGGTGATGCAGTTCTTCGGCGAAAAATACGGCGACGTGGTTCGCGTGGTGCAAATTGGCGGGCGGGCGGCCGGGCTGGATGGTTATTCGATGGAGCTTTGCGGCGGCACGCACACGCGCGCGACAGGGGAGATCGGGCTGTTTCGGATTCTGAGCGAAAGCGCGGTGGCGGCGGGGATCCGGCGCATCGAAGCGGTGGCCGGTTTGCGGGCTTATGAAAAGAGCCGGGAAGAGGCGGCGCTGATTTCCACGCTGGCCGGCAAGGTCAACGCGCCCGTGGCCGAGGTGGAGAAGAAACTGGAATCGCTCCTGGCCCGGCAAAAGGATTTGGAAAAACAACTCAAAGCCGCGCAACAAAAGCAAGCCGCCGAAATGGCGCGCGCCCTGGTGGAAAAGGCCAAACTCCTCGCGTCCATTCCGCCCACCCCGACCGTCCCGTCCATCATCGAGAATCTCGGCGCCGCCGACGGCGATTTTCTCCAAGCCGTGGCCGACGCCCTGAAAGGCCAGTTCAAAGGCGTGGTCGTGCTGGGCGGCTCCGCCACGGACGCCGTTTTCCTGATCGCCACCGTTTCCCCGGATTTCACCGCCCAAATTCAGGCTGGCAAAATCATTCAAGCCATCGCGCCGATGGTGGGCGGCAAGGGCGGCGGCCGGCCTGACAACGCCCGCGGCGGCGGCAAAGACGCGGCCAAACTCGCCGACGCCTTGAACAAAGCCCGCGAGTTGCTTGGCCAAGGGGCCTCCGCCCGCTGACCAGGCCGCAAAGTTTATTGACAGAATGCCAACCCCTTTTACGGATTGATCATGGCAACGGTTTCAAAACTGTTGATCATCGCGTGCTGGATAATCTACGCTGGTTACTGGATCGTCAGCGCGCGCGGGACGAAGGCGGTGGCGGAGCGGCAAAGCTGGTCGGCAATGCTGGCGCTCCAGGGCTTCCTCCTGGCGGATGGCACGCTGCTTTGGTTGCCGACCCTGCCCCATCCGCTAAGTCTGGCTCTGACCCCTCACACGGACCTGGCGCGAGCCATCGCGGTCTTTGTTTGCGCGCTCGGATTGTTCATAGCAATATGGTCGCGCCGGACGCTGGGCGGCAATTGGAGCGGCATGGTCACCTTCAAGCAGGGCCACGAACTCATAAAAACGGGGCCGTACCGCTTCGTGCGGCATCCGATCTATACGGGCATTCTCGTGATGTGCCTGGGAACAGCCATCCGGTCCGGTGAGCTTGGCTCCTGGCTCGGGTTTCTGATGTTGTGCGCCGGCTTTTGGATCAAACTCATGCAGGAAGAATCACTGCTGCTGCGGCATTTCCCCGACGAATATCCTTCCTACCGAAGGCGGGTTAAGGCCCTCGTGCCGTTCCTGATCTGAAAACACCGCACGTGGGTGTGGATGACGGTTTTTGCGACAGGTTTTTGCGGCGACGCTTGCGTTTGACAAGCGGAAGGTATAGCTTGATAAGCCGTGAGCACAAAAGCGCAGGCGATTTTGGACGAAATTCGAGCGTTGCCGTCGAAAGAACAGCGCGAAGTTTCCGATTTTATTTTGCAGCACTTTGTCTCCGTTTCGCCGCCGTCCGCGCATCGCCGCACGATTGCTGACATCGCCGGCAAATACCGGGCAAATCCCGACCCGGAAGCCAAAGATCACGACCGCGGATTCGCCGCCGCCGCGGCCGACTGAACGCCCTTGCCCTTGTGAAATCTGTTTTCGTTGACACTTCGGGATTCTACGCCGTTTTGGACGCGGAGGATCCTTTTCACGAGGTTGCCAGGACTGGATTTGAGCGCGCGGAGCGGGAACGGTGGCAATTGGTGACCACGAACTATGTGGTGCATGAAACCTGGGCGCTGGTGCAGCACCGGCTCGGTTGGAACGCGGTGGAGGATTTTCTTGACGTGATGCTGCCATTATGCCGGGTGGAATTTGTGGATGAAGCGTTGCACTCGCGGGCCGCGCGACGCTGCCGCCAATCGCGCCGCCGAGACTTGAGTCTGACGGACTGCCTTTCCTTTGAGGTAATGCGGCAACTCCAACTGACGGAAGCCATCGCCCAAGACAAACATTTTTCGGAGAACGGAATTCAACTTCCGCGATGAGAACTTCGCGGCGCGGAGGAGTGATGCAGACCTCGCCTCGTTTGCCTTGGTTCTGCTTCCTGGAGGACTGAAATCCAGGATTTTCCGGGGAAGTGTTGCCGGGCAATGGGCGCTGGTTATTTGGCCAGGGGACGCTGCAATTGTTGGAGCATGTGTTGTTCGTTCTCGGTCCATTGGCTTTGCCGCAGGACCTGGCTGACGGCTTGGGCGGTGGCGGCGTCGCCGGCGGTGTGGCGAACGGCCTGCACCCAACGATAGGCCAATTCGTAACGGTCAGGATCGCAGGCGGAAGCTTTTTGGAGAAGGGGCAGAGCTGCCTGCCAGTCATTGCGACGGATGAGTTGGTTGGCTTCCCGGACAAGTTTTTGGGCTTCGGCCTGGAGTTGAATGCGCGGTTTGCCTTGGATGGCGGTGGTGATGGCCTGATGCATCCGGGCGATTCGCCGGAAGAGGCCTTTTTTGGGAGGCGCGGCGGCCGGGGTTTGGGTGGCCAGGATGGCTTCCCAGCACATTTGGGCGTTGCCCCAATCTTCGCCGGCCAGTTTGAACCAGCGGTGGTTGCGGTGAGAGGTTTCCTCCACTTCGTAGGCGCCGGGCGGAATTTCTTTGTGGAGCGGGGAGGCGTCGGCGCTCGTCGGGAAGAGGATCAGTTCGTGGTGGATTTCGATTCGCCGGGCGCCAGGGGTAAGCGGTTTCGGCGGGGTTCGATGATGTGGTTCCAGAACGGCGAGGAGTTGCATCACCGCCAGTTGCTGGGCGGTGGTTTTGCTCAGTTCGATCAAAGCAAGCAGCGTGGCCACGGTTTCATCCACGCTGCCGAAGTGGTGGAGGAGTTTGGCTTTGAGGAGAAGGGCTTCGTAGGTGGGTTTGTGCATTTTGAGAAGTTCGTCCAGCTCGGCGAGGGCCTGGTTGTTCTGGTCCTTGTCAATCAAGCGCCGGATGGGGCGGAGAGCGATTTCCTCCTCGGCGGGGGTCCAATCGTGCGGGTCCAGGAAGTTGGACAGAGCCGCCCCGAAGTGGTAGGCAATGTTGGGCGCCAGCAAGATAATCAGAAATAGCAGGACGGCCAGGAAGCAAACAAAGCCTGCCAAACCTCCGATGGAGGAAACAAAAGCGCCGAGAACCATTGCGCAGGGGACGAAGATGAGCTGGGAAAGGCGCATGGAGCGCAATTCCGGCGCGCGGCTGATGAAGTGAGCGATCAGCACCCCGGCGACGGCCGCGAGGAGGTAAGAGAAGGTCGAGTACATGTGCCGGGCTGGTTATAGCAGTTCCGGTGGCACACAGGCAATTACAGAGCCAGGAAGTTTTTCAGAATCTGGCGGCCGTTCTCGGTGAGGATGCTTTCGGGATGGAATTGAACGCCCCAAATGGGGAAATGCTTGTGGCGCACGCCCATGATTTCGCCTTCGTCGGTTTCGGCGGTGATTTCCAGGCATTCGGGCAGGGTGTCGCGCTTGATGACCAGAGAATGATAGCGGGTGGCGGCGAAGGGATTGGGCATGCCTTTGAAAAGGTCGCGGCCGTTGTGTTTGATGGGGGAGGTTTTGCCGTGCATCATGCGATAATTGACCACGACTTCGGCGCCAAAGGTGTGCCCGATGCATTGATGGCCCAGACAGACGCCAAAGAGCGGCAGGCGCGGGCCGAAGGTGCGGATGATGTCGTTGGACAAGCCCGACTCGCGCGGGGAACAGGGTCCGGGGGAGATGAGAATGCGGTCGGGGTTGAGTTGGCGAATCTGGTCAAGGGAAATCTGGTCGTTGCGGCGGACTTCAATGGCAGCCCTCATCTCGCCCAGGTATTGGACGAGATTGTAGGTGAACGAATCGTAATTATCTATGACCAGGATCATGCCGGTTGCGCGCAATCTAGCGCAGGAAGCGCCGGTTTAGAAGTGAGAAAGGGTCTTGTGTCCATTTTGTCCGCGACTACGGCGCTTGCGCGGCGGCCCGTCTGGAGGCGAGGATTTTTTTGGTGGGAACGTAATGGGCGGCAAATTGGCGGCGGTATTCGGAAAAGGTGCCCGCCGCCAGATGGGCGCGGATTTCCGCCATGACGTCGAGGTAGAAATGGGAGTTGTGGAGGCTGACCATGCGCAAGCCGAGGATTTCATTGACGTTGAGCAGATGCCGGAGGTAGGCGCGGGTGAAATGCCGGCAGGCAAAACAGCGGCAGCCCGATTCAATCGGCCCAAAATCGGCCTTGACCGCGCCGCCTTTGATGCTGATGGTGCCTTTGCGGGTGAAGGCGGTGCCGTTGCGCGCCACGCGGGTGGGCAGCACGCAGTCAAACATGTCCACCCCGCGCGCGACCAGCTCGACCAGTTGCGCCGGAGTGCCCAGGCCCATAGCGTAACGCGGGTGGGTGGCCGGCAAAAACGGCTCGGTCAGCTCGATGGCTTTCATCATTTCGTGTTCCGGTTCGCCCACGCTCACTCCGCCAATGGCGTAGCCGTCAAAATCCAGCTCGACCAAGGCCCGCGCACACTGCTCGCGCAAGGCCGCGTTGACGCCGCCCTGGACGATGCCAAAAACGGCCTGGCCGGCCAGGGGCGGCTGGGCGCGGCATTCCCCCGCCCAGCGGATGGTGCGGGCGACGGCGTCCCGCCCGGCCTTGGGGGAGCAATCGTGGGGCGGACACTCATCGAAGGCCATGGCGATGTCCGAGCCAAGAAGGCGTTGAATTTCCATCGCCTCCTTGGGGCCGAGAAAGAGAAGAGAACCATCCAGGTGCGAACGGAATTGGACGCCGTGTTCGGTGATTTTGCGCGTTTTGGCGAGGCTGAAGACCTGGAAGCCGCCGCTGTCGGTCAAAATCGGGCCGGGCCAGTTGATGAATTGATGAAGGCCGCCGGCGGCGCGAAGGATGTCCAGCCCGGGGCGGATGGTCAGATGATAGGTGTTGCCGAGGATGATTTGCGCGCCCATCTCGCGCAATTCGCGGGGATCCAGCCCCTTGACGCTGCCTTGGGTGCCGACGGGCATGAAGACGGGGGTCTGGATGACGCCCCGGGTGGTGGCCAGGCGGCCCAAACGCGCCTTGGAATGCGGGTCGGTGAGGAGGAGATCGAACATCGGGACAATTGAGCCGGGAAACTGCGGCAAATGCGAGCGGAAACGGGGGCTGGGGCCGGATGGGGTGAATTGCGGGAGGGAGGTGGCTGGGAATGCTTTGCGGTCAGCGGCGGATTTGAGGGCGAAGGGGCGAAGTGAAAAAATCATTTGGATATTCCTATTTCCGCCATTGACGGGCGCGGGCGGCGTTTGTAAGTTATGGGTTCCTGGGGTCCAGAGTAGCTCAATGGTAGAGCGCGCGGCTGTTAACCGTGATGTTGTAGGTTCGAGCCCTACCTCTGGAGCCAATTCAAAGGCTTGTGCCGCAACAAGTTGCGCAAGGAGGGCTGGCCACTGTCGGTGAAAGTGTCAGTGAATTGGGGCGTGACAGAACAATCCGTCCACAATTCGCCAAAACTCCGCTGAAACTCGCCCACTACTCGCTAACGCGATGTGACCGGACTGGTTCACGATTCAGTGGATCAGATACCCTAATCAAACAACCAGATAGATAAGATTCGGATTCCCCAACTGCCCCACCACCCCGTGCCCCCATCCCGACAAAGGGACAGAGGAATGGGATGGTGGGGCGTAATTTGAAATGCCAGCCTTCAACCCACAGCATCATTCGGGTCGGCAAAGAATGATGTAATTATCCGGGGTTCGCCGGCTTCAATGAATCAACTGCGTCAACCTCAATGGCAACGAGCATACCGCACAGCCATCTTTTCCCTAATCGCATCGAGGCCGTCTTTCCATTGAGGCTGGCATTGAACTTGGGCCAGAATGTCAAAGCCCATGAATTCGAGGATTTTAACCCTTAACGGGCAACCGCCCAGTGTTCAGGAGGGCTTAACCAGGCTGTTGTTGGCCAAAAGAATGAATGGAACGGTTCTCACAAGGAGTTGGGATCGCATTCATTGCTTCAATCGGAAGAACATACTTCCTGTCGGCGGGGTGATGGTGATGCTTTTGTTCGTGCCGTCGTCGGAAATGGTGCAGCCGTTGGTGATCCAATTCGCCGTGGCGAGATTTGGATTCTGTTGGAGCACGCATCCCGTCGCAGACGAAGGCCATGACACCATGACGGTGGCGCCGGACTGCGTAATGCCCAAATTCGGCAAACTGGGGTTGCTCACGAGCATGACGGTGGCTTTCAGGCCGGTCGGCAGGGCTACGTAGTCGCCGCTATGGCAACTGACAATGAAATCCAGCGTATCTCCCCGGCGCAGGTTGCAAGGAAGATCGAACGGGTACTCCGTGTTGAGCTGACCTCCCTGCGTGTAAACATAATACACAATGATATTCGTATTGACTTGGATGGTGAGGTCGTGTGCGTGCGTGATGGTGCATTGCAGCCGGAACAACCCCTGGACATGGTAGGCGCCATTCGTGGGCGCTGTGAAACGGACCAAGGCGGAATAACTTTCAGGATCGATCATCAGCGTGTCCGGATCAACCCAGATGGTGCCGTCCGCCAGAACGGGATTGGCCGTCGAATTACCCCAGATGTTGCACGAATCCGGCAGAGCCAAATCATTGCAATAGCCACAGACGCCGGAAGCGTAGCTGATCAAATTCGTGAAGAGCTGAAATGTGTCGCCCACATTAGTACACCAGCCATAACTCCAGACCCCGTTGGGATTGGCGTTGGTGCCAAAGTCGGCTGCCACATCACAATAAGCTGTCGGGGCAAACACTATCAGGACGACAGGCGCGCTGGTAGAAGAGCCGAGAGTGTTTGTCACGGTGAGCTGGTAAGTTCCCGCATCGGCAAACTGCGTGCCGGCAACGGTCAGGGTGTTGCTCCCCGAACCGCTGATGCGAGAGCTGTCTGTGAGGTTCGTCCCGTTGAGGAGCCACTGATAACTCAAGGTTGGCGCTCCAGACGCCGACGCGGCAAAAGTCGCGGTCCTGCCAGCGACGACGATCTGGCTTTGCGGTTGGTTGCAGATGGTCGCGCTTCTGGAAATCCCGGCGCTGCCCGAGGCGTAGAGGCCGGCGACTTCGTTGGAGGAGAGCGCCCGATTGTACAAGCGCAGATCGTCTATCAACCCGTTGAATGAGAACCAGCCGCCATTGCCTCCGGGCCAGCCGGAAGCGTATCCCGTTCCGAACTGGTAGTTGTAGCCGGTGGCGTAGCCGGACTCCGTCCAGGGTTTGCTACCGGCCAGCGCGCTGTCTAGAAAAAGCGTTTGGTTGGTGCCATCGTATACCACCGCGAGGTGGTGGAAATTGCCATCGCAGACCGTATTTGTCGTGGTGATCGGGTCAGGGCTCCCGTTCCAAAACATCTCGACCCGGAGTTCGTCGTCCGTGCCGATATAGATCGCAGGGACATAATTGAGCGGGTTCTGGAATGGGATGGTCACCTGTTGACCTAGAATCACGCCGGGTGAAGTGGTTCTGAACCAAAGCTCGAAGGAAAAGGGAACGTTCCCTGTGCCGGAAAAGGGAAAGGGGAACAGGTTTGACGGGAGTTGGACGAAACTGGTTCCCCCGTCGAAATTGAAAGCCTGTCCCACCTTGCCCGGCACGAAACTGACCCCGCCCACCAAAGTGCCGTTGTTGGTTCCAGCCCAGTCAGAGGAATCCCCCTCGCCGGGCCACCAATCAACCAGGCCGACGGGGGGCGAGACAGGGGAGTCGGCCCAGGTTTGGTCTGGCAGTAACACCGCCCAGGCCACGAGCGCTGCCGACGTGACAAAGTGCAACAACCAGGCGGATAGAGTGCTTTTCATTCTTGCCAATCCTCCTGTTTTCATAACCGGACGTGAGTAGAACAGCCGTAATGATTTGATCTGGGATTTCCCATTTGGATTTTTGCCCACGACCAGCGTGGGCCTTTTTCGTGATTTTCTTCCTGCTCCACAGGTTTGCAAGTCCATTTTGCAGTCCGCCCCACGGTTTTTCTCTGGCAGCGGCGGTGTTTCGATGCCTTTTTTGGCTCCCAAGCCCTTTTTCTCCCGGATGCGAAGACACCTCCTCCGTAGTTTCCGGTGTTCTTCTGCGATTGTTGAGTCTCTTCCTTCATCCTGATAACACTCTCCACGAGTGGCGCGTTGCAACGGGGCGGCGCGTGATTGCTGCGCGATGGGAATATCTCGGGATTCGAATTGTCCCAAATCATCTTTGGCCAGGAGAGCGGGTGCTGCCCAACGGCGAGAAAAGAGGATCTGCGAGAGCGTAGCCGGCGCCGTGTTCCTGTCTTCAACGCGAATCGGCCTCGCCGAACCGAGAGCGGGGGACGTCTGAGGCAACTGTCAGTGAAACTGTCAGTGAAAGCACTGACAGAGCAGTGGAAAATAGTGGCGAGTTACGCCAAATTGCTCTTGATGGTCAGAGGGAAGACCCATATTCTCCTCGTAGCTGAATCGGGAGCAAAGTCCGAGCCCTGCCTCTGGAGCCAATCATGCTCCATGTTCTGGACCTACGTACTGGAGAATCCAGACGGCCGTTTTTACATCGGCCACACCAACGATTTGCTGGTCAGGGTGGCGAATCACAATCGCACCGACAAAAGCGGCGGCAAATTCACCCGGAAAAATGGCCCTTGGAAACTCGTTTGGTCTGAGCCGCATCCAACTCGTTCTGCCGCCATGCAACGCGAGCGGCAAATCAAATCCATGAAATCAGCGCGCTGGATTCGCGAAGCCTTGCTCCATGGCAGAGTCCCGACGAGTCGGGATTAACCGTGATGTTGCAGGTTCGTCCCGATACAATCGGGACTGGAGCCGGTTTTCCTTTAGGTCAAACTATGGCTTTCTCCAATTTACCCGGTTCACTGGCGGTCATTCCGCAGGATAGGTTCATCCCACCAGCGCGCGGCATCGAATCCGAAGGGGCACAGAGGAGAAAGACAAATGTGCAACACACCGGAAAGCCCAAAGCAGCGACAAAACCATAGTTTGACACAACTTCTCAACTTCAAGGCGCGGCGTTTTTCATCGCCTCGGCGTAAGGCCGGCCGTTCACGAACACTTCCTTGATCTTGGCGCGGCCGGACGCCGGCACGAGGGCCTGGGCGGTCAGCTTGCCGGTCGGATTGCCGGTTGCTTCGCCGACATAATAGCGTTCCAAGCCGTATTCGAGGTGAACCGAATTGGTGGCATTCCAAGAGCTTTTGCTTTTCAACAAAACCTCGTCCGCGGCCGGCACGAACTCGTTCGCGCTGGCGCGGACCACCTCGTAAAACTGATTTGTCCCCGGCGCGAGCGCGACGAAAACTACCGTGCCGGCGGGCAGGTCTTTTTTCACCGGCGGCGAAAACAAACTCACGGGCACATCGCTGATTTTGTAATTCAGAATCAAGTAATCGCCCCGCAACAGGTCGCGCAGGTCCGCGCGGCTGGTTTCCAGCAGGATGACTTTGCCGGCGGCGAGCGCGTTTTCCTGCACGGCGACCATGCCGAGCAGCCATGCGCTTTGCAGCGCGAGGACGAGGAGCAGAAGTTTGAATTTCATGGCGCGATGCGTTTCTTGGTCGGAGATTTCATTTCAGGTATCCTTCCAGACGCAGGACGAGCAGTTGGTCGCAGCGGGCGCGGGAAATGATCCCGACGCTCTGGTAATCGGGATGATGCGAGTTTTGCATGTCCACAATCACCCACTCGCCCTTGCGGTCGCACACCACGAAATGCACGAACCCCTGCTCCGAGTTTTGCGGATTGAAACCGTAGTCCGCGTAAAGCGCGTAGTCGGCCGCGGGGGGATTGGCCCGGACAAAATCCCGGAACTCGCGCGCCATATCCCAGAGCGCCTTCATCTCGTTCGGATCCGCCACCGAAGCTTTGAGCGCAATCGTCTGTTCGGCCTGGACGGTTTTGCACAAGCCCGCTTGATTGAGCAGCCACACGAGGTTGGTCGCGCTGGGGACGCTGACCTGGTTCCCCCCAATCCGCGCCGGATACACCAGGAGCGTCGCGCCGGGCAGCGCTTGTTTCATCGCCTTCAGGCGCTCGGGAAGGGCCGCCCTTTCCTTTTCGGGAGGCAGGCCGCTCCGCTCATCCATGATGGCCGCCATCTTGCCCGGTTTGGCTGCCTTGGCTGTTTCTTCGTTGAGGCCCAGTTGCGGACTCAGCCGTTCCGCGAGCAGAACGGACATTGTCATCGGTTCCGGATGTTCCAGTTTCTTGAACGCTTCGTCCTGGGGCGTCTGACGGTCCGTCCAGACTGCCGCGCCGGTTTGATCCACGACGACCGCGCGCAGTTCATTCAAGCCGGTTTGACGGTCGCCGTTGTATTCGGCGTAAAGCGCGTAGCCGGTCGTGATCGAGTTGGTTTTCACAAACGCGCCGACGGCGCGGGCCAAACTTTCCAAATTCGTTTCCGCCGGCGTGAACGGGGTTTTTCCAAGCTCAATATTTCTCAATCCCTGCTGTTCGAGCATAAGGCCCACGACCTCGGTCACGCGATCCCATGGTTTGCCCGCCAGGCGCACGGGCAGGATGGTCAGCGAGGCGTCCGGCCCTTTGGATTTCATCAACTCCAGCCGCTGCTGCCGCTCCGGCGCAAGGCCGGCTGGCGGTTGCGCGGCAACCGGGAAAGGACCCACGCACACCGCGAGCAGGACCATTGCCATTGGCATGGCCACCGCGCGGAACGAACTCATTGTTTTGATTTGATTTTTCATAGTTTTGCTTCTGTAGTTTGCGGTTTGATTTGTTTCATCAAGGCGCGGCGTTTCTTTTCGAGATACACGCCGAAGACAATCAGGAAAATGCCCGAAATCAAAAACATCACTCCCGTCCGCCCCATCGAGCCGAAGAGGTCGCAGTAGGCCGCGAGGATGTCGAGCGCGAGGAACGCCACGCCCAGGTTCACCAGAAACGGCGAGCGCTCCTGCAGGCCGACCTGGATTTGGAGCAGGCAAAACACGAACAGCGCGATGACGCCGGCGAGATAGCTCCAGGACGCGCCCCCAAAATAATTTTGCGGCCCGCCCGCCTGATCCAACCGCCAGCAGCCGAACCATACTGTCGCCATGAAAACCGCCACGCCGAGCAACGCGGCAAACCACGTCCAGCGCCATTGCCGTGTGAGCGCGGTGAGATTTTTCGCTCCGGCCGCCAGCAGCAGCATTGCCAGCGCGCCCAGCGCGGGAAAAATCCAGAGCTGAATTTCAGGATTGTTCCAGCCGCCAAAAAAGCCTTTGCACGTCAGCGGGAAAATGAAGATCAGGAACGCGACCAGGCCGAGCTTTTCCGTCACCTCGGCAAATTCAGCGAACCTCCCGCCGCGCAAACAATAACCCGCGCCGAGCCAGGCCAGACCGAGCAACGCGTAAAGCAAAATCCGCCGTTTGGAATCGCAACAAATCCACCCGCCGTGTTCGTTCACTTCGAAACCGAACCAGGCGCCGAAGGCGAGCAGGAGCAACACGTGTTGCTCCTTTGACCGCAGTAGCCACGGCAGCGCGGCGATGCCAATCCACCAGAGCAGAAGCGCGTTGGGCGGGCGCGAGACGATATGGTAAATCTGGCCGAGCAGCGCGATGTTTGCCAGAAACAGGCAGGAGCCGATCAGGTGGAGCGCCTCGCCGGTCTTCCGATATTTCCCCTGAACCTCGCGCAGCCACCAGCCGCCCGCGTGCGCGCCAAGCATCAGCAGTATTCCTGAGCCGATTTTCACGCCGCGCGGAATTTCGTTCCAGTGCGCCGCGAGGAGCAGCGCGAGGCCCGCCGTGATGAGCGCCGCGCCGACGATGGAAACGATGGCGAGAAATTTTCCGCCGCCGTCCTCCTTGAGTTGGAAGTGCTCGATGATTTTCCGCCGCTGCTCCTCCGTGATGAGGCCGGCGTCGTGGATTGTTTCGATGTCGGAATGTTTCATGGTTCTGGCCGGGTTGGTTTGATTTTGGACTGGATAAAATCACAGGCCGCCTGCATCGCCGGTTTGTCCGGCACCGTGCCAATGCCGTTGGACCTGCAAATCTCGAACGAATGAACCGCGCTGGTGTCGGTGCGCACCACCAGCCGCCGAAGGAACACGTATTTGTCCACGGAAACCTTGACGACCGAAGTCAGCGGCAACTTCAGCGCCGGCTCGGCATTGCCAAAGCGGGAGGCGGCTGTAAAAACGAGGTTGGATTCCGTGAGCACCAGTTCGCCGGGTTCGCCGATGATGTATTTTGCGCCCTTGCTCCGGAAGCCGTCCACATGTGGAAGCCAGTAACCGCCCCTGCTCACGGCCACGTCCACACCGTTGGAACTGCCGATACTGAAGGCCGCGGGATTCAACTCCGGCTCGTGTGCCCCCTGCACCATGCCCCATTGCCCGGTTTGCCCGGCGGTTTGAAACCTGCCTGGCGGGTCAAATTCAAAAACGTAAAAGTGATTCCTGTATATTGTGCCGCCGGTCGCCCCGCCGGCACCGTCTGCCGCCCCTGCAACAATCCACAAGGCCACAACCTTTTCGGAGCGATAGGCCAACTGACGTTCATCCCTCGAAACGGCATCGGGTTCGCCGAGGGCCACGATGACGTCCTCCCGCGTGGTCTGTCCCGGCACGAATTGCTCCGAGGTGTGCCGGCCAACGTTGGTGCGGGCATAGCCGCTGTCTCTGTGCAGGGGGATGATGACGCAGCCGGTCAGGCAAAAGGCGAGCGCCAGAGCCGGCGTCAACCGCCACCAAAACCGGAACATCCCGAACGCAATGGTTGCATTCGTTTTCACTGGTTCACCTTCACCAAGGAATGTTTCCGCAAAACCCCGGCCTCATCAAAGACCAGCACCAGACTGAATTTGGCCTCCGACCAGGTGGGCCAGCCGGAAACCACCGCCTCGCGCTCGACGACGTAATAGCCGTTGTTCCTCGTTTCAAACCCCAGCCGGTAGGTGAGGATCCGCTCCGATTCGAAGGAGCCGGAAGGCTGGCCCAGCGTCGCGATCGCCTCCGTTTTGGTGGTTCGGCCGTCCGCCACGAAACTCAACAAATCGGGATGGCCCTTGAGTGGAGGCGGCGTGGTCGTGCAGCCGGTCAGCGCGAATGCCGCTGCCAGAGCCAGAAAGATCTTTGCGTTCATGCGTTTTGTCTGGTTGGGGATTTCACTCAGGCCGCGAGCAATCGTTCCCGGCGTGCCGCGCGCGGGCCAAAGTTCGGCGATGTTTTCAGCATCCGCCGGAATCTCGACCGGCGTTGGCGGGTTTCCCCGGCGGAATAGAGTTGTCGCACCAAACCGAGAAAACCGTTTTGCAGTTCGGCCACGCTCATGTTCTTGGGCTGAAAGTTGATGTCGAACAGCGTGCATAGCTCCCACGCGCGGTCGCGGAGGATGCGGCCTTCGCCCTGGAGGCGCGTGTAAAGCGGCGTGCCGGGAAACGCCGTCATGAACGTCACCTGCACCTCGTAAAGCCCGGAGTCGCGCACGAAATTGAGCACTTCGTCGAACACGTCGCGCGTGTCGCCGTCCAGGCCGAGGATGAAACAGCCGTTGACGGTGATGCCGTAGGATTGAATCTTGGCGATGGCTTCCCGGTAAAAATCCTGCTGGCGCAGTTTCCAGTTCGATTTCAATTCCACACCGTAAAGACTTGTGCGGCAGGGGCTTTCCAGGCCGATGAGGACCTGCTGGCAGCCGGAGTCGCGCATGAGGCCGAGCAGTTCGCCGTCGTCGGCCACGCGCACGTCGGCTTCGGTGAACCAGCGAAGTTTTTCCCTCGCGAGTTCGCGCAAAAGTTTTTTGTAATGCCCGCGGTGGACAAAGCTGTTGTCGTCGGCGAACTCGATGAACGGGCGCGGCCAGATTTTTTTGATCTCGCGGATTTCGGCGATGACTTTTGCCACCGGCTTCACCTTGTAACGGGGTGTCAGCAAAATGGAACTCGCACAAAATTCGCAGCGGTGCGGACAGCCGCGGCTGGTTTGGACGGTGAGGCGGTTGTATTTGTCCGGGTCGAGCAAAGCAAAATGTGGCATCGGCGCATCGGCCAGATCAAATTCCTTGGACGGCGTGTAAACCGGCTGGAGCGCGCCGCGATCGAAATCGGCGAGGACTTCCGGCCAGAGCGGTTCGCCTTCGCCGATGACGACGCTGGTGCAATGTTGCTTCGCTTCCTCCGGCAGCGAACTGACGGTGATGCCGCCCATGACCACCAAAACTCCGCGGGCGCGGAAATAATCCGCCACTTCGTAAGCCTCCTGCAATTGCGCCGTGAACGTGCTGATGGCGACCAGGTCGAAATGCGCCGGCAGTTCGGGGAGCTTTTTCAAGTCGGCCATTTCGTGATACTCCACCTCGAATTTCTCCGGCGTCAATCCGGCGAGGGTGAGCAGGCCCAGGCTGGGGAGCGAGGCGATGATTTTGTTGCGGTCCACGAAGCCGGGCAGGGTGAGGCCCAGTTTGGTCAGTTCCTCGTTGTGAGCGCGCACCCCGCTCATGGCGATGAAACCGATGCGCTTTTTTCTGTTCATAATTTTATTACCTCCAGCAAAGTCAAAATTCCGCCGGCGATGAGACTCACGACCGGCACGGCAAACCACATCCGGGCTTTGGGAAAATGCGCCATGACCCCACAGCAAATCGGCATCGCAATCGCGCCGGCGATGAAAGCCAGCGAGGCGAAGCGGATCAGCGCGCCGGCCAGCGAATAGTTTTCCACCGTCAGGCAAAACAGCAAATTCACCGCGCCGAGGCCGAAGAAGGAAATGTGGCCCAGCCGATACATCCGGCGTTTGAAACTGGCGTAGCCGCCCAGCCAGTTTTCGCCGTGGAAGAACAGGCCGAGCACCATGCCGGAGACAAAGCCCAGCAGAATCCAGAGCCAGGCAAAGGTGAGATTTGGATTAGATTTCATTTGATTGTTTTTGCCTTCCCGCTATAAAACTTATGACATGAATCCGGCCAGAGTGAAGTATTATCGGAGCCTGTTCTACATCGCCGCCGTTTACGACGTTCTCCTCGGCATCACCTTCACCTTTTTCCCCGCCCGCGCCTTTGCCGCGCTGGGCATTGGTGAAAAGCTGCCCGTTTTTGGCGGGTATCTTGCGCTGCTGGGCGCGTTCGTCCTCGTCATCGGCGTCGCTTATTTTCTGATCGCGCGCGGCGATCTGCGGCGGAACTCCGATTTGATCCTCGTCGGCACGCTCTACAAACTGTCCTATTCGGCCACTGCGTTCTATTACTGGTCGCAGGGCAATCTGCCGCATGTCGCCTTTGCCGCGCTGTTCGGCGTGGGCGACGCGGTCTTTTTCGTCTTGATGGCGGAATGTTACTGGTCTTTGCAGCAGGAAACCAAAAGTTGAAACCGGCCGCCGCCGGTTGTCCGCGACAAAGCCGGACTCGGAAGCTTTTTCCGCCAAGGCGGTTTGCATGGTTCGGTTCATGTTTCGATCACAGATTAACGCGGCTTGCGCTTAAAGTGTTAATTGATAAAACTTCGGCGAACATCGGCTGGCTCAATGAACGTTCACCATCTGGATTTATTTTATTACGTTGCCCGCCACGGCGGCATCATGCCGGCGGTGCGGAACATCCCCTACGGCATCCAGCAGCCGGCGGTGAGCGCGCAGGTGGCGCAACTGGAGGAATTTTTGGGCGTGACGCTTTTTCAACGCCGGCCCTTCGCCCTCACGCCGGCGGGCGAAAAACTTTACCAGTTCATCGGGCCGTTCTTTTCCAACCTCGACAAAATCGCGGCGGAATTCCAGGGCGGGCAGGCGCGGCATTTCCGGATTGGCGCCTCGACCATTGTGCTGCGCGACCATCTGCCCCGGCTGCTGCAAGGCGTGCGCAAAAAATTTCCCGGCCTGAAAGTTTCCCTGCGCGACGATTTTCCCGTTCAACTGGAGGCGCTCCTGCAAAAGGGCGAAGTGGACCTGGTCTTCACGCTGATTGAGCGGAGACCGCCCCCGGGGTTGCATTCGCTCGTGCTGCTGGAACTGCCGCTGGTTTTGCTCGTGGAAAAAAACAGCCGCCTGCAATCGGCGGAGGAATTGTGGCGGCGCGACAAGATCGCCGAAACCCTCATCTGCCTGCCCGCCGGGGAAACCCTCTCCAAAAACTTCCAGGCGCAACTCAGCCGGCTCGGCGTGGAGTGGTTTCCCACCATTGAGGCCAGCTCGACCGACTTGATCGAAATCTACGTGGCCAACGGATTGGGCATTGGCTTGTCGGTCGCCCTTCCCAAGAACAGCCTCTCGCCCAAAGTGCGCGCGTTGCCGCTGCCGGAATTTCGCCCGGCCTTGATCGGCGCAATGTGGCGCGGCAAAATGACGCCGTTGCTGGCCGCGTTTATGGAAGAGGCAAAGTTGCGGGCGCGGGAATTGATGTGACCGGGAATCCAATCAACCAAAGAAAGAAAGCATGAAAACGAAGAACCAAGCGGCGGTGGAAAAGTTTTTGGCGGGTTACAATTGCGCCCAGTCGGTTTTGTACGCGTTTGGTCCCGGCCTGGGCCTGGATGGCGAGACCTCGCTCAAGGTGGCCACGGGTTTGGGCGCGGGCATGGGACGGCGGGGCGAGGTCTGCGGGGCGGTCACGGGCGGGATTCTGGCGCTGGGCCTGAAATACGGGCGCGGCGGCCGGCAGGACCGCTCGGCCACGGAGGAAACTTACCAGAAGACGCTGGAGTTAATGGCCCGGTTTGAGGAGCGACACGGCTCCTGCTTGTGCCGTGTCTTGCTCCAGGGCTGTGATCTCAGGACAGCGGAGGGGCAACAGTACTTCAAGGAGCACGACCTTCTGCATAAAACATGCGTGGGGTGCGTGCAGAGTGTGGTTGAAACCCTGGCCCAGATTGTGGATGCGCCAGAAACTCAGCCGGGCGGCGCGAACCAATCGTGAACTTGACACCGGCAGCCGCCGGCTGACCGGCAAGACGGCGCAGTTGAGAAGGAGAAAAAATAGAGGGGAAGGCGGAAGATGGGCCTCTGGAAATAGCTCGAAATATCCCGAAGATGGGCGAGAGCCTGCTGGAAGCGCGCGCGGGGCGGGGCGTTTGAGGAGAAATCAAGCCAATGGCAACATCTCAACGGCGGCGTCCGCTGCGACAGTTCAACCGCACCGTTGGAGAAACGCCCCTGAAAACACCGCAACAACGGCCAAAACTATGGTCATCGCCTTTGAAGGTGCGCATTCGAATCGCTACTGGGGAATGGTGAGGTAGAAACGGCGGTCGAAGAGGGGGGCGTTGGTGTCGGTGAACTGGAGGGCGCCGTTGGTGTCGGCGGTGTTGGTGCCCAGGTCCTGCCAGGTCTGGAGATTGGTGCTGGCCTGAATATCGAAGTTCTGCCCGGCCGCGCCCACCGCCTGCAGCAGGATGCTCCCATTGACCTGCTTCTGGAGCAAGGGGCCGGGGGCGTATTTGATGGTGACCATCTCCGTGCCGCCGCCCGCCACCGTCTCGTAGCCGGCGACATAGACGTCGCCATTGGCATCCACCGCAATCGCATTCCCCTCGTCATCGCCGTTGGCCGGCCCGTGATACCGCTGCAGCCAGAGCTGGTTCCCATTGTTGTCATACTTGATGGTCACAATATCCAGCCCGGTATTGGTTCCCTGCGAATAGCCGGTGACATAGACACAATCAAACTGGTCAACCGTAATGGCCGTCGCCACATTCGTGGTGGTTGGAATACTTGGATAACAATTTGTCCAAACATAGGCCCCGTTGGTATTGATCCTATATGTGCCGTAGGAGGAATTGGGCCAATGAAAAGAATTATCTCCAGTCACAAATACACTATCCGCACTATCCACGGCCAAGCTGCGCACAAAGCTATAGCGGTCGAGCGTCGGATTAACCGACGACCACAAGAAAACGCCATCAATTGAGTAATTATAGGTAAGAAATGGCCCGCTGCCAAGATCATAGTTGAACGCAAAATACAAATTCCCTCCTTTGTCCAGCTTGGAGTCTTGGACGCTAGCAGATCCTTGGGCTTGACCGCCGGTTTCGACCGTCCAAAGCTGCGTGCCAAGCGAGTCGTACTTGATCGCGATCGCATGCACGGCATGGTTATAGGGCTGATACCAGTAAAACTCAAATCCGCAAACGTAAATGTCGTCGGACGCGCCTATGTTGATCGTTTGAGCGCCGCA
>Ga0182027_10000862_pt1 | contig 51496 bp, 37 predicted proteins | sample 712E1DmetaG_FD_121300 | JGI IMG/M metagenome (GOLD analysis project Ga0182027, IMG submission 121300) | Permafrost microbial communities from Stordalen Mire, Sweden - 712E1D metaG (Illumina Assembly) | ecosystem: Environmental > Terrestrial > Soil > Wetlands > Permafrost | place: Sweden...
CCATATCTTTCAAGAGTATTGTTTATATTGGCTACGGTTGATCCTTTTTGTCCTATGGCAACATAAATACAATATACTGGTTGACCTTTATCATAAAACTCTTTCTGGTTAATAATAGCATCAATGGCAATAGCTGTTTTACCTGTTTGGCGGTCACCGATAATAAGTTCACGTTGTCCTCTCCCAATCGGTATCATAGCATCAATAGCCTTTATACCCGTTTGGAGCGGTTCTTTTACGGGCTGCCTGAAAATTACACCAGGCGCTTTCCTTTCAAGCGGCATTTCGAATAATTGTCCGGTTATAGGTCCTTTACCATCAATAGGTTGACCAATAGTATTGATTACTCTTCCAAGTAAGCCTTCGCCAACCTGAATTGATGCAATACGCCTCGTACGTTTTACAGTATCTCCTTCTTTGATTAATTCCGATGGACCTAGTAAAACGGCACCTACATTATCTTCTTCAAGGTTTAATACTATTCCCTTTACACCATTCTCAAATTCAATCATTTCGTTCGATTGAACATTGGATAAACCGTAAATTCGGGCAATACCGTCACCAACTTGTAATACAGTGCCTACTTCTTCTAATTCTATTTCAGTTTTGAATCCTTCAATCTGCTTTTTGAGTATTGATGATACTTCTGCAGGCTTAATGTCAGACATATATTTCTAATTTATAAGTATTTTTCTTTATAATATTATATTGTTACACTAAGTGGAGATACTTATTATGTAGTCCCACTGATTAGTGCTGTTTTCATCCGTTTTAAACTGGAAGCAATGCTGGCATCGTATTGCTGATCGGCAACTTTTAGTACAAAGCCCCCAATGATAGAACTATCCTCTCGTACATGCAATTCTATGTTTGTTTTATAAACTGACGAGAGCAAGATCTGCAGTTTCTGTTTTACCTCCTCCTCTAGCGGCATGGCCGTGACAACATCAGCTGATTTGATTCCTTTATGGTCACGATACACATCTATAAATCGCCTCATTATATGTTCCAGATAAATTTCTCTTTTATGCTGGATTAGAAGTCTGATAAAATTCAAACTGATTTCATGAATCGCTCCCTTAAATACCTGGCTAACTAAATTAAACTTTTGAGAAGATTTTATAACAGGACTTTTCAAATAAGCGCCAAATTGACCGAAATCCAGAATAGTTTTATTCACTAACTCGATATCGTTCCGGACTGTATCCAGTATGTCCTTTTCCAGAGCCAGTAAGAATATAGCCTTGGCGTATCGTACAACAATCTTACTTTCGTTCATAAAACAAATAACTTGTTAGTTTAATTTAACTTCTTTTAAAAGCTTATCAATATATTCATTTTGACTGTTGCTTTCCTTCAGTTTTTCTTTAATCAGCTTTTCGGCAACAAGTAATGATATAATGGCAACCTGGTCCTTAATTTCTTTTATAGCTGCTTTCTTTTCGTTAATAATAGCTGCCTTGGCTGCTTCTAATACTTTTTGGGCCTCAACCTGGGCATTGACTTTGGCTTCTTCGATGATTTGTTCTTTCATCAAACGGGCTTCTTTAAGAAGCTTATCTCTTTCTCCCCTTGCTTCAGCAAGAATTTTTTCATTATCAGCTTGCAATTTAGCCATTTCAGATTTGGCTTTATCTGCAGACATTAGTGCATCTTTAATGGACTTCTCCCGTTGTTTTATCGCATTCATGATTGGTTTCCAGCCATACTTTGTAAGAATGTAAAGCACAATCGAAAACGATAGTACCATCCAAAATAATAAGCCTATCCCTGGTTTTATCAGTTCCATAATTGTTATTTTTAAGATAAAGAAACTTTGCAGATTAGCCAACCGCTAATCTGCAAAGTGTTTTGCTAAGCAGGTTTTAAGAAAATGATTACTAGAAAACAAACCACAATAGCAAAGAAAGCAGCGCCTTCAACAAGTGCAGCGATAACGATCATATTCGAACGAATATCACCTACTGCCTCGGGTTGACGTGCAATAGCGTCCATTGCTGAAGCACCTATACGTCCAATACCGATGCCAGCGCCTATAACCGCTAATCCGGCTCCAATGCCTGCTCCCATAATTCCTATGGCGTTATTAGCCACAGCCTGTAGAATAATTAATAATGTTGACATATATATAAAATTTAATAAAAACTTTACAAATTAATGATGTGCTTCTTCTGTAGCCATCCCGAAATAAATGGCCGATAAAAGCGTAAATACATAAGCCTGTATAAAGGCGACCAGTAACTCTAGCATCGTCATAAAAATAGCGAATGCTACTGAAAAAATCGAAACTGAAGAGCCAAGGAGAGCGTTCATAGCTCCGAAAATAAAAATCAGGCTAAAAAATCCTAAAGCAATAATATGGCCTGCAAGCATATTCGCAAAAAGTCGTACCATTAAAACAAAGGGTTTAATGAAAAGTCCCATGATTTCAATAATCGGTATTAGCGGTATAGGTATTTTCAACCACCAGGGAACGCCCGGAGCATTTACGATATGTACCCAATAATTTTTATTCCCATTGATAAGTGTAATGATAAAGGTACAAAGGGCTAAAGTCATAGTAATAGCAATATTCCCGGTTAAATTGGCACCTCCTGGAAATGTGGGAAATATACCCAGCATGTTATTGAACCATATAAAGAAAAACACAGTTAGTAAATAAGGCATGTACTTTTCGTACTTGTGATCACCTAATGATGGACGGGCTATATCGTCGCGAACAAAAAGAATCAGGGGCTCGAGCAATGATTGAAGGCCTGACGGCGCCTTTTGGGGATTTTGCTTATACTTTTTGGCTATCGAAAGAAAAATCCAAAGTAACAAGGCAAGGCTGATCAATAAAGCAAATACATTTTTTGTAATGGATATGTCGAATGGAACAATGGTGGATCCATTTTCAAATATTTCTATTACTTTGCCTTTATTTTGACCATCCTTAGCAATTTCAAACCCTTGGTAAGAAGAATGTCCATGATGGAATTTTGAGGACATAAAAATATGCCATCCTGTGTGTTTACTATATAAAATAACGGGTAGGGGAATCGCTAACTCAAAATTTTTGAATGAGAGAATATGCCATGAATATGAGTCATTAATATGATCAAAAATAAACTCTCCAGGGTTAAATTTCTCTTCAGTCTGGTGGGAAGACTGTTCATTTTTGTTAATAACTGGTTCATTTGCACTTATCAACTTTTGTGCTATACAAAAAACCAGAAAAACCAGAAATAAATGTTTATAAATTCGCCTCATCCCATTCATAAAAAAATAAAAGTCTAAAATTATAAAAACTATTCTTGTTTATTACTTGCTGGGGGCTAATTTTTTTTGAGGTGGTTTATAATTGCAGAAATTTCTAATACCGTGAACATAAGGTATAAAGAAAGGAACGCACAAATAAACAGGATGATATCACGTTTAACAAAAAAAACATAAATGATAATTACTACAAGATAAAGCATCAATTTAAGGCCAGATGAAGCCATAAATTTGTTGATGAATTTGTTGGGATTATTTTTTGAGGCTATTATTAAAATGGAGTGTAATAATATAGTAACCAACATGATAAATGGAATTAGCAAATACACCCCCGTAAAATTAAGTTGCTTTAAGAATGTTTGGCTTAGAATCCAAGCTAAAAAAAAACAAAACCCTGCAATAACCAATGACCGTATAATAAATTTACGAATAGGCTGATTTTGAACCATTATATTAATAACTATTATAAATTGAAAAAGTGATTTTAACTTTCTAAGGCATCCTCTTAGCCTTCCCCTATTGGGGGAAGGTTGGATGGGGGCTTTTATAAATCCTTAACCGCGTAATAAATAGCTAAACCCACTGAAAGAAGGGCAAACACCACAATAAATACAGGGAAGCGCCATCCCGTCAATTTATCAAGCAAATATCCTAGCCACGTACCTCCGGCAATAATAAACGCCATTTGAAAGGCTAATGAAGAGTATTTTGCATAATCTTTAAGAGGATTAGTCTTCTCCTTCTTCGATTGATTTTTCTGCATTACTGTGTTTTTCTTCAGTCATTTTGCAATTACCCGAAAATCTGGATCCTGGCTCAATTGCCAGGCGATTAGTTACAATGTCACCAACTACCTGGGCAGAAGTTTTTAATGATAAAAGCTCGGAAACATTGAGTTTTCCCTCAACAATGCCAAATACATCTGAATTTTTGCAATTGATAATACCTTTTACTTTGCCAGATTCGCCAACAACTAGTTTACCTTTGGAATTAATATTTCCGCTCAGCGACCCATCAAGACGAATATCTCCGTTCGAATTAATATCACCTATAATTTCGGTACCAATTGTAATGGTGTTGTGAGAATTAGGTTCGTTCTCGATATATTTTGCCATGATTAATGAATATTAGGTTTAGAATATTAAGGTTCATTTTTTTTGAAGCTAACAAATATAGAAAATTCTAATCTGAATGAAAAAAATAACGGTCAAATCTCAATTTTATGATTTATAATATAGGAAAAATAAAATTTTGTGTATCTTGCTTTACTAACCTTATCAAATCCAATTGTTATGAAACAAAAATATTATCTCGCCGGTTCTGCAATTCTTGCAGTAATTCTTGTATTATTTTTTATTTTTCGTTCATGTTCGCATCGAAAAATTGAAATCAACCCTGGTTTTAGCGAATATATTGCGGCGTTTACTTCTGGCACTGTATCTGTGCATTCTAATATTCGCATCGAGCTTATCAAGGAAATTGATGCTGTTGAAGTCAATAGTGAAGTAGATAAAAAAGTATTCAGTTTTAGTCCTGGCATTGATGGTAAAGCTTATTGGATTGATAACCGTACTATTGAATTTCGTCCGGATAAACCTCTGAAACAAGGAACACAATACATTGCGAAATTTTATCTTCATAAATTAATGCAGGTCCCTAAGAAGTTCAGGATTTTTGAGTTCGATTTTCTCACTATGAACCAAAGTGTTGCACTTCAGGTTGAGGGTTATCAACCTTATGTGCTAACTAGTCTTAAATGGAACAATATAACCGGAACTATCATTACTGCTGATGTTGCTGATGATGCAGCCGTAGAAAAAGTGCTAAGTGCCAAGCAAGATAAAAAGAAACTAAATATTACCTGGACACACAACAATGAAACAAAAACCCATCATTTTATAGTTGATAGCGTAATCCGTGCCGAAAAAGCCAGCACAGTTATTCTTGACCTGGATGGTTCCGGGATAGGAGCAAGTAATTCTAGTAAAGAAGAGGTAAAAATTCCTTCAATTTATGATTTTTCCGCTTTAGAAGCTAAGGTTGAGCAAGAACCCAATCAGTATATTTCCGTGCGATTCTCCGATCCTCTTGATCCTAAGCAAGATTTAAACGGGTTAATTACTTTTGATAATACTTCAGGTTTAACTTTTGAAATCGATAGGATGTACATCAAAGTATATCCTACCGCTAAACAAAAAGGTTCAGTCACCGTAAATGTTGAACGGGGCATTAAAAATGTTGCAGGTGCAAAGCTTAAAGAAAAACAAACCTTCCAATTGGTTTTTGAAAGTATAAAACCTGCCATTCGGTTGATTGGGAAAGGCGTAATACTTCCGGATTCAAAAGGGCTCATTTTTCCATTTGAAACTGTTAACCTTAAAGCAGTCGATCTTCGTATTATTAAAATATTTGAAAATAATGTTTCGCAATTCCTTCAAGTAAATCAGCTTGATGGTATTAATGAATTAAAACGCGCAGGAAGACTCATTCTTAGGAAGACTATTCGTCTCGATGCTGAAAAACCAATCGTTTATAACAATTGGAATCTCTTCTCCATCGATCTTTCTAAACTTATTAAACAGGAACCTGGAGCTATTTATCGGGTGCAATTGTCCTTCAAAAAGGAATATTCAACCTATCCTTGTGGTGATGGGGAGAAAACTGATTCAAAAGAAAACATGACTTCAGTCCAGGAAGCCGATATACAGGGCAATGAAAACGAAACAGGTTATTGGGATACACCTGATCGTTATTATAATGATGAGTACTATGAAAGTTATGGAGAAGGCTATGAATGGAGCGAGCGTGAAGATCCATGTAACCCCTCATATTATTATGGCGATAAAGCCAATGTCAGTCGAAATATTCTGGCCTCTAATTTAGGTATAATTGCTAAAGGGACATCAGATAATACCCTCACTGTGGCTGTTACCAACTTGATTACTACGAAACCCATAAGTGGCGTTGACGTCGAAATATATAATTACCAGCGTCAGAAAATGGGCGTAGCTAAAACAGATAACAATGGGTTCTGTACTATTTCACTTCAAAGCAAGCCATTTCTTCTCATTGCCAAGGACGGCGATCAGCGTGGTTATCTTCGGATTGATGATGGAAGTGCATTGTCATTAAGTAATTTTGATGTTTCCGGCGAAGAAATTCAAAAAGGACTGAAGGGCTTTATGTATGGCGAACGTGGTGTTTGGCGTCCGGGCGATACCGTTTTTCTCACTTTTATACTTGAAGATAAACTTAAAAAGTTACCTGCTAACCATCCTGTTGTTCTTGAAATTATCAATCCAAATGGTCAATTTTACAAAAGGGTCGTAAAAACTTCAGGTGTCAATGGATTTTACCAATTCAATTTTAACACGAATGCGTCTGATTTAACAGGTAACTGGATGGCTTACATAAAGATTGGTGGTACCACTTTTAGTAAAATATTAAAAATTGAAACAATCAAACCCAATCGCTTGAAAATACTTTTCGACTTTGGTACAGAACTTCTTAAAGGGTCAGTGCAGACAGCCACATTAAATGCCAAATGGCTGCATGGTGCCCCTGCCAAAAATATGCACGCCAATATTGCAGTAACACTTTCAAAAACAAACACAAGTTTCAAAGGTTATGATGGTTATGAATTTGATGATCCCGTAAAAATATATACAACTGAAGAACAAACTATTTTTGATGGGGATCTTGACGAAAGCGGAAATGCAGATGTAAAAGCAGGTATTTCGGTAAGTCATAATGCACCTGGTATGTTACGTGCTAATTTTGTTACCCGGGTATTTGAACCAGGTGGCGAATTTAGTGTTGATCGCTTCAGCATGCCATACTCCCCTTACGATTCATATGTTGGAGTAAAACCACCCGAAGATCAGTTTGGTTACTTATATACCGATACCGCCCAAATATTTGATATTGCAAGCTTATCGCCTGAAGGGAAACCGATTAGCCGGCAGAATCTTGAATTTCGTATCTATAAAATGGAATGGCGGTGGTGGTGGGATTCCAATTCAAATGAACTGGCCAATTTTGTGAACAATACTTATGTAAGCCCTGTATTTTCTAAAAATGTTTCAACCGTAAATGGTAAAGTAAAGGTTAATTTCCGGCTAAGCTATCCGGATTGGGGTCGTTTTCTGGTAAGGGTAACAGATCCAGTGAGTGGCCATAGTACAGGTAAAATTATATATTTTGATTGGCCTGGCTGGAGAGGTCGTGCAGATAGGGGAGACAAGAAGGGCGTAAGTATGTTAAGCTTTAGTGCAGATAAAAAAACATATAAAGTTGGAGATAAAGCTACTATAACTGTACCTTCTTCTGTTGGTGGTCGTATACTTGTTTCTCTTGAGACAGGTTCGGAAATAATTAAAACATGGTGGGTTGAGACTGAAGCAAAAGAAACCAAGGCTTCATTTGATATCACCGAAAAAATGGCACCTAACGTTTATGTATATGTTTCTTTGATACAACCGCATGCTCAAACTTTGAACGATCTTCCAATGCGTATGTATGGGGTAATACCTGTTGCAGTCGAAAATCCTGCCACACATTTATATCCTGTAATTAACATGCCTGATGTAATGGAGCCAGAAAATCCTGCTACAATTAAAGTGAGCGAAAAGAATAATCACTCTATGACTTATACTTTAGCAATTGTTGACGAAGGACTGCTTGACCTTACCCGTTTCAAAACACCAGATCCATGGACTTCATTCTATGGGCGTGAAGCGCTTGGCATTAAAACCTGGGATTTATACGACATGGTAATGGGCGCTTTTGGTGGCAAAATTGAATCTTTGTTTGCAATAGGTGGTGATGGAGAAAATAAGGGTGGAGCAGGACAAAAGGCTAATAGGTTTAAACCAATTGTTAAAGTACTTGGTCCATTTACCCTTAAATCAGGTAGTAATAAGCATAAAGTTACTCTTCCTCAATATGTAGGTTCAGTTCGGGTAATGGTAATTGCAGGTAAAGAAGGAGCTTTTGGAAATACTGAAAAAACTGTACCTGTGCGTATGCCATTAATGGCGTTGGCTACATTACCAAGGGTGGTGGGTCCTGGCGAAGAAGTAAATTTGCCTGTCACAGTTTTTGCCATGGAGAAAAAAATCAAAAACTTTACGGTTGAAGTAGTTCCAAATGAATTTTTCCAATTGCTGGATTCCAAAACAAAAAGTGTATCAGTTGATGAGCCTGGCGAATTCGATTTGTTTTTCCGTATGAAAGTTGCCTCGCTTGAAGGTATTGGCAAAGTAAAAGTAATTGCCAGGAGTGGTAATGATAAATCGGAATATGACATAGAAATTAATGTTCGTAACCCGAATTCGAAGATGGTACAATATTCTGAAGCAATGCTTGAGGTAGGCCAAACTAACGATATTAATTATAGCTTAATTGGCATGCCTGGAACTAACAAGGCTACTCTTGAGGTATCATCCATTCCCCCAGTTGACTTAAGCCGTCGCTTAGGTTATCTTCTTGAATATCCTTATGGCTGTGTTGAACAAACTACATCTGGTGCATTCCCGCAATTATATCTCGATAAATTTATCGAATTAGAGGAACTTGCCAAGAAGCGTAGGGAAAATAATGTCAATTATGCCATCCAAAGGATCAATTCTATGATGGTATCTGATGGAGGAATAGGTTATTGGCCGGGGGCAACTTATGCGAATGAATGGGGATCCTCGTATGCAGGTCATTTCATGATTGAAGCTGAAAAACTCGGTTTCAACCTTCCCTCGGGATTTAAAAAGAACTGGTTAAAATACCAGCAGAAAGAAGCGAGAAATTGGGTGCAGGGTAAAAAAGGTACTTACGAATATGACAGGTACGATATGGAACTTACCCAGGCTTATCGGTTATATACACTTGCGCTTGTCAACGAACCGGAAATAGGAGCTATGAATCGTTTAAAGGAAATGAATGATCTTTCCGTTCCCGCCGCATGGCGATTAGCAGCAGCTTATGCTTTAGTCAAACAGTCTGATGTGGCTAAACAAATTATAGCGCGTAAGCGTCCGGAGAATACTAAGTACGCATGGTTTAATTCGACCTTTGGCTCGGAGGAACGTGATTGGGCTATGATGCTCGAGACTTTAACCCTGCTCGATGATAAGACCAATGCATTTGCTTATATGAAAAAAGTGTCAACTGCGCTTAGCAGTAAACAATGGCTTAGTACCCAAACTACAGCTTATGGACTCTTGGCTATTTCAAAATTTTTAGACTCGGAAAAAACATCCCGTGAAATACAATTTACTTATACTGCTGGAAGTAAATCTGCGGTAAGGGTTGATACACACGTGCCTATTGTTCAAATTAAGCTGGATGCCGGCAGTGCTGGTGCAAATAAAGTGAATATCAAAAATACGGGAAAAGGTATGCTGTTTGTCAGAGTAATAAACGAAGGAATCCCTGAGACCGGCCTGCAAAAAGAAGTTGAAAATAATTTGAAACTGAAAGTTGTGTTTAAAAACACCAAGGGTGGTTCGTTAGATATTTCACGTCTTAACCAGGGTACGGATTTCGTTGTAGAAGTTACACTGTGGAATACTTATGGTGGTGGTGGCCTGACTAATATGGCATTGAGACAGATTTTCCCTTCGGGATGGGAAATTGCAAACACCCGTCTTGATAAGGAAGGTGTTTCAGGTCAGGAAAATAACAATTTTACTTACCAGGATATACGAGATGATAGGGTATTGACATTCTTTGATATGACCTACTCAGGGTCTAAAACTTACGTGGTTCACCTGAATGCATCTTATGTGGGCAGGTTTTATTTTCCCGGAACACTTTGCGAAGCCATGTACGAGCCAGGTGTTAATGCGTTTATGCCAGGGAAATGGGTTGAAGTTGTAAAATAAGCGATATTAATTTGGTATATTGAATATACATTTAGCTAAAATAAACCCTGACAAAGGATTCGATCCTGGTCAGGGTTTTTAAATTTAATTTTGGTAAATTGGTAACTTAAAAAAATGGAATGCTTAAAGAATACTTAAATAATATACAATATTCTATAAATCAAGGAGACGCACGAGAAGAAAGCTATTATATTCACCTTGATTCATTAATTCGAAATTTTGCAAACAAGAACAAGATTAAAAAAATTGATATTACAATACTTCCAAAGAAAACCGAAGCTGGGAATCCTGATTTTCGTGTTTGGGACGGAAGCAACCATATTACCGGGTACATTGAAGCCAAAGACCCTTCTGTTACTAATCTTGATAGGATTGAAAATTCAGAACAACTAAAACGATACAGGCATACATTTCCAAATGTGATTCTGACAAATTTTTACGAATTCAGGCTATATCGTGACGGAGAATTATTAAAGAAAGCCTTAGTCGGACGACCCGTAAATGCGAAAGAATTAAAAACTGCACCCCCTGTTGAAAATGAAGCAGGTTTTTATGATTTATTCAATACTTTTTTTTCATTTTCATTACCCCATGTGCGAAATGCAAAATCTTTAGCATTAGAATTGGCAAAACGTACACGGTTCCTGAGAGACGAAGTAATTAGTATTGAAATTGCCGAAGAAGGAAGAAAAGGGAAAAAGGCGATTTTAGGATTTTACGAAGCGTTTAAAAAATATTTGATAGGCACTCTTACAGAACAATCCTTTGCTGATTTATATTCCCAAACCATTACTTATGGGCTGTTTGCCGCACGAAGCCGCTCTAATGGTTCATTTAACCGTGAATTGGCTTTCAAGTACATTCCTAATACTATAGGAATTTTACGTGATGTTTTCCGGTTTATTTCACTCGAAGAGCCACCGAAACCTTTACAAATAATTGTTGATGACATTGCAGAAGTGTTAAATGTAACGGATGTAAATAAAATTTTACAGGATTACTATAGAGAAGGCAAAGGGAAAGACCCGATTATCCACTTTTATGAAACATTCCTCACTGCTTACGACCCCTCTATAAGAGAAAAACGTGGCGTTTATTATACCCCTGAACCCGTGGTGGGTTATATTGTGCGCTCCATAAATCAAATTTTAAAAACACATTTTCAAATATCCGATGGTCTTGCGGGCGAAAACATTACATTGCTTGATCCGGCCGGTGGCACCTTAACATTTCCTGCTGAAGCAATAAAAGTTGCTGTTAAAGAATTTACAGAAAAATATGGGTCAGGAGGGACAACCAAGCTAATTAAAAACCAGATACTTCCCAACTTTTATGCTTTTGAGCTTATGATGGCGCCTTATGCCATCGGACATCTTAAAATGAGTTTTCTTTTTGAAGAATTGGGCTACAAGCTTGGAGATGATGAGCGTTTTAAGCTTTACCTGACCAATACCCTTGAAATGGAAGATTTGGAACAAATTCAAATCCCTGGCTTAAGTTCACTAAGCGAAGAAAGTCATTTGGCAGGTAAAGTGAAAAAAGAACGTCCACTATTAGTTATTTTGGGGAATCCACCTTACAGTGGCATATCTTCTAATATTAATGATTGGACTGAAAAGCTTTTAAAACAAACAGTTGACGGAGCGACCAGTTATTATGAAGTTGATGGTAAGCCTTTGGGTGAAAAGAAATTATGGTTGCAGGACGATTATGTAAAATTTTTGCGTTTTGCCCAATGGAAAATACATAAGGCAGGTTTTGGAATAGTTGGTATGATTACAAACCACAGTTATTTAGATAACCCAACATTTAGGGGAATGCGTCAAAGCCTGATGAATACATTTAATGAGATTTATATTCTTGACTTGCACGGTAGTGCGTTGAAAAAAGAAACCTGCCTTGATGGCAGCAAAGACGAAAATGTTTTCGATATTCGGCAGGGCACTGCAATAGCCTTGTTTATAAAACAAAAGGATAAGAAGGATTACAAAGTATTCCACGCTGACCAGTATGGTTTGCGTGAAGTGAAATACAATTGGTTAGATTCAAATGATTTCAAGTTGGATAATTACAAAAAACTTCAGCCCGAAAGCCCATGGTATTTCTTTGTCCCTCGTAACACTGATAAAATTACTAATTATCTTGAATGGAAGCAGGTTAATGATATTTTTATTTCAAATACGGTCGGCTTTGTAACAGGTAGAGATTCAATGACAATTGCCTTTGATGAGAACGAATTATGGTCAAGAATTAATAATTTTATTCGTTTAGATACAGAGTTAGCAAGACAATCCTATGATTTAGGCAAAGACAGTAGAGATTGGCAAATTCAATATGCTCAGGACGACATAAAAAAATCTGGTCCTTCAAGGGAATTAATAAAAAAATTATCCTACCGTCCTTTTGATGATAGATACACATATTACACTGGTAATTCTCGTGGATTTTATAGTAGTCCACAAAAAGCAATTATGTATCATATGCTTGAAGAAAGTAATAGTGCAATTAACATTGTAAGACAAGTGAAAACTGGTGAATCATGGCAACACTGTTTTATTTCAGATAAAATTTCTGAAAGTTGTTACTTGTCAAATAAGACAAGTGAAATCGGTTATGTTTTTCCTTTATTTTTTTATAAAGCAAAAACTTCGAAAAAGACACCTATTCAATCCATGATTCTTTTTGAACCCGAAGTCCAATATGACAGCAAAGACAGAATACCAAATATTGATAAGAACCTTTATGAAAAGCTAAATAAAACCTACAAAAAGAAACTTACCCCCGAAGAAATACTTTATTACATTTATTCCATATTTTACAGCAACTATTATCGCAAGAAGTATTCTGAGTTTTTAAAGATTGATTTTCCAAGAGTGCCATTTACTGCCGATTATAAAATTTTTAACCAAATGGCAGGATATGGAGAAACGTTAGCAAACCTTCACCTTGTAAAAGATAAAGCTTTTGGTAAGTTATTGTCAAAATATCAGGGTGATGGAGAAAATAACAGGGTTGAAAAAGTTGAATATAATGAAAACGAGCAACGTGTTTATATTAATCCAGATAAATATTTCGAAAATATTGCTCCCGAAGTATGGAATTACCAGATTGGCGGGTATCGGGTGCTTAAAAAATATCTAGACGACAGGAAAAAAGCGGGTAAAGAAATAGGCGATGAAAAGCATTACAACAAAATAGTAACTGCCATTGCCAAAACTCTAGAAATACAGACTGAAATTGATAAACTTTATCCTGAAGTTGAAAAGGAATTAATTGAATGGTAAAATCAGAAGATTTGGGATGATCTTATCTAAACTAAGCAATCATATAAAATTACATAAAATTTTATATTCATGTATTTTATTACTTATAACAGTTTATTATTTTTCACTTTCTAAGAGTTTATTTCTTAAAAAATATTCCACCATAGTCCTTGATCGCGATGGCGAATTAGTTGGCGCACGTATTGCAGATGATGGGCAATGGCGATTCCCGGAAGATTCAATAATACCCGACAAATTTAAGCAGTGTATTCTTCAGTTTGAGGACAAGCATTTTTATGTTCACCCTGGATTTAACCCTGTATCACTCGTTAGGGCATTGTTACAAAACATTAAGGCCGGCAAAGTAGTGAGTGGGGGAAGCACCATATCAATGCAGGTAATTAGACTACATCGGTTAAATAAACGCAGGACTATATTTGAGAAACTGGTTGAAATCATTCTTGCAACACGATTGGAGTTTCGCTTTTCAAAAGATAAAATTCTTGGTTTATATTCGACACATGCTCCTTTTGGAGGCAATGTTGTAGGTATTAATGCTGCTTCCTGGAGGTATTTCGGACGAAATCCCAGAAACCTCACTTGGGCAGAAGCGGCTTTGCTGGCTGTATTGCCTAATTCGCCAGCGTTAATTCATCCGGGGAAAAATAGGCAAAGCCTACTAGACAAACGCAATAAGCTTTTACTGAAACTTTATAACGGAAAACTTATAGATCAGGAAACATTTAAGTTATCCTTACTTGAGCCTATACCTATGCAGCCATTATCCTTGCCGGATATAGCTCCACATCTTACAGAACGTTTAAAGAATTCTAATCCGGGAACTATCATTCGGTCAACCGTTAAAAAGTCAGTTCAGGATAATGTTAATCGGATATTATCTGATTATTATAATCAACTTAAAATTAATGATATAAGTAATGCATGTGTATTAGTTGTTGAAGTAAATAGTGGAAATGCTTTAGCGTATGTCGGCAATATTTCTAACGCAAACGTTACTGTTGATGAATATAATGTTGATTGTATACAAGCCCCACGAAGTACAGGGAGCATTTTAAAACCATTACTTTATATGGCAATGCAGCAAGAGGGATTGATTTTGCCTGGAACGTTGATACCTGATATACCTACACGTTTAGTCGGCTTTAAACCTGAGAATTATGATTTAACTTATGATGGTGCTGTACCTGCCAGGCGCGCCTTAGCCCGTTCACTCAATGTTCCTGCGGTAAGGATGTTGCAAAGCTACGGTATTCCTAAATTTCAGAATTTATTGCAAAAGCTTGGGATGACAACCCTTATTTTTTCTCCTGATCATTATGGACTTACCCTAATTGTGGGTGGAGCTGAAGGTAAATTATGGGACATAACCAATATCTATGCTAAGTTGGCACGCTCCCTTCTACTATCGGGAGAAGGGTTGGGGATGAGGGCTTCCCTCCCTATTGGGGAGGGTTGGGGAGGGGCCATTTTTTTAACATTTGAAGCATTACTTGAAGTAAATCGGCCTGATGAAGAATCAGGTTGGCTTAATCTGTCATCCTCCCGAAAAATCGCATGGAAGACAGGGACTAGTTATGGATTTCGCGATGCCTGGGCTATTGGCACAACACCAGAATATGTGGTAGGAGTTTGGGTAGGTAATGCCGATGGTGAGGGTCGTCCTGGGTTAACAGGAATAGGGGCTGCAGCTCCCCTCATGTTCCGGGTTTTTAATTCATTGCCTCCAACCACTTGGTTTCAAATGCCTTATGAAGATTTTGAAAAAATACCTGTTTGTCGGTTAAGTGGGTACAAAGCTGGACCTTACTGCGATGAAATAGATTCAATTTATGTAGCTAGGGCAGGCACAAAAACACAAGTTTGTCCTTACCATCTGTTGGTCCATCTTAGCCCAGATAGAAAGTTCCGCGTAAATAGTAAATGTGAGGAAGTAGATAAAATTCGTCACGAACACTGGTTTGTGCTTCCCCCTGCAATGGAATGGTATTATAGGAAAAAGAATATTTTTTATCGCAGATTGCCCTCCATTAAAAAGGGCTGTGCAGATGATGAGGGCCTTGCAATGATGGAACTCATTTATCCGACTGAGGTTCTCAAGATTTTTGTTCCACGTGAAATTGACGGATCACCCGGGAAAACCATTTTCGAAATGGCACACCGCAATCCCGATGCTGTGCTATATTGGCATTTAGATAATGAATTTATAGGTACTACAAAAGGAATTCATCAAATAGCCCTTACCCCTAGTGTTGGGAAACACTATTTGACGGTTATAGATGACAATGGTTTTACATTGGCGCGTTGGTTTGAAGTGGTAGATAGTAAGAAATAAAAATTCTTATGATTATTTGTCAAATTAATATCCTTTTTAGACGACCTTCAACGCAGCCTATTCTAAGGAACCGGATCATATCCATGCCCTCCCCAGGGATTACACGATAAAAATCGTTTTATGCTAAGGTATAGACCTTTAAATGATCCGTATTTATGTAAAGCTTCAATAGCATAATTCGAACAAGTTGGATAATATCGGCATTGTCTACCAATGTATGGCGATAATGTATATTGATAGGTACGCACCAGCAAAATGAATAAACTATTAATTAGTCTTTTGAAGTGCTCCCATAATAGAATTAAGTGCAATTTTAATTTTAGGTCCAATTTCATGATAGCTTAAAACTTCCGGTGCTATATAAATAATTAATAAATGAATATGAATTCCTTTTTCGTTTAAAAATTGATATAAAGGGGATTTATTCAATCTATAAGCTTCGCGTAAACGACGTTTAACTAAGTTTCGCTTATTCGCCCGCTTAAATCGTTTTTTAGGAACAGCAAAAGCCACTTGTACTGGACTTTGAGTGTTAACGTCATTTACCAGCCATATCATTTTTAAAGGAAAAAGAAAATATACGGAACCCTTTTTTAGTAGGGTTTCAAAGGCCTTCCGGCTGCTTAAGCGTTCAGCTTTTTTAAACGAAAAGTTCAAATCGTTTGTTCAATTAGAAAAATAAAAGCTGACTCCGAAAATCTTATATATAAGATTGAGAGTCAGCTTTTATACTGTATTAACTTCTTTATTTAGTTTTAACTTTAACTTCTTCAGGCTTGGGTTCGTGTTGTTTACCGTTTTTACCTTCGTTTTTATTATACTCTTTAATAAATTGTTCTAATGCCATAGTCATTGAAGGTGCTTGGGGCATAGGAGCCTGAATGTCAAGTCGAAGCCCTGCGTCTTTAACGGCCTTGGCAGTGGCTGAGCCAAAACTAGCAATTTTGATATCTTCTTGTATAAATTTTGGAAAATTTTGCAAAAGCGATTTAATACAAGACGGGCTGTAAAATACAAGTATATCATATTTTACTTCACTAAGATCAGATAGATCAGAACAGATATTCCTGTACAATATGGCTTTTGTATACTTTAGTTTGTTTTTTTCCAGTAATTTAGGGATTTCCGGTTTGTGTGAATCAGAGAGTGGAACAAGAAATTTTTCCTCTCTATGCTTGATAAGGATATCGACAAGTTCCGGAAAAGCCCCGTTGCCATAAAAAATTTTACGTTTTCGATATACAATATATTTCTGAAGGTAAAATGCTGTAGATTCTGAGACGCAGAAATATTTCATATTGTCGGGGACAGTAACTCGCATTTCTTCACATACACGGAAAAAATGGTCGATAGCAGTTTTGCTATTAAAAATTACAGCAGTATGTGTAAGAATTTCGATTCTGCTTTGTCTGAACTCTTTTACCGAAACACCTTCAATGTAACTGAAGGGGCGGAATTCAATTTTAAGGTTGTTCTTTTCGGCCAGTTCAACAAAGGGTGATTTTTCTTGTTCCGAAGGTTGTGGCTGCGAAACTAAAATTTTTTTGATTTTCAAAGTAGTAAAAGTTTAAGTTTTCAACTGATTTAAAACATATTAAATCAATGTGGCTGAATACTTTACCACTAATAACATCGGTAAAATTTCAATTGCACAAAGATATAAAATCAAATAAAATATGGAGACCCCTTTTCGCATAATAATTTGAAATCCCCTTATTGTACGTAAAAGAAACAGTATCAACAAGACTAAAATTCCGAGATAAAGGACAATAGGTTTGATGGGTTCAGCAATATAAGGGAATATGATTATTATGGGAAACAGAAATAGCCCAATATTTTTGTTGAAAAGATATATGTTGTGAATATACTCGGCAAATTCATCCCGAACCAAAAATATGTATCCCAATACTCTGCAAAAAAACGTTTTGATGCCATAGAGGATGATTAAAAATGTACTGTAAATCAGAACGTTTATAATATTATTTGAGCTAATTTTTATTTGTTCAAAACCAAAATATTGTGCGAAGAAGAAAACAAAAAGGCCAAGATTAAGGGCAAACACAATGTTAAGCCCAAATGCCATATTGCGAAACAATACGTTTCGCTCTCGCAATAGCCTTAAGGATACCTGGTAATTAATCAATGATGTTACTACCTGAACCACATATTTTTGGTACATAATTTTAATCCAGGAAAAAGCAAACAAGGAAAACAGCAAGATAAAAGGAAGCCAGTTCATAGAAGATTCGGCCCTTTGAATACCAGTAAATCCTGACTTTTCTTTAGATGGCAACGGTTTATTTACTAATGGGGCAACAATTGTTTGTGTGTTAATACCGTATTGTCTCATCAGAGAGGTATCGAAATGTTGTGAAATAGTTTTATACGGTATAGCTAAAAAGAAGTTATCATTACAAAGCTTATCTAACGTACTCTGCTGGTGTTGATAAGGAGGAACGTTATAGTAAACCCTTGTGTAACTGGTATCTTCAGGGGTTATTACAATTTCCGGATTAGAAGGTAAAGATGTTTTTTTTGAATAAAATTTCTTGTCCCTTTCCTCACTTTTAGAAAAAATTGAATCAAGCTGCGCTTGATCATAATTTCTCTTTGCTGGATTTGTTTCTCCGCCAATCGTGGTTATCGGTTTATTGATGTTAATCTGAGATTGGGAGGGTTTTGAATTGATGGTATTAGTGGTATCCTGAAAGAAAACAAAACATCCCATTACGCTTTCAGAAGCAGGTAAAGGGCACATTTTAGTACTTAAATACAAAAAAGTTAATGTTATTCCCTTTAACATACTGACGTGTTAGGAAATTTCCCGCAAAATTAATCATTTTTTAGCATCACCGACATAAAAACTCAAAATTTTATTATTGGTTGTTGGATTATTCAGCAATTCCATACCAAACCTGCAAAATTATTTCTAATCTTTATTTTTAGTATCTATCATAATGGTAACTGGACCGTCATTAATCAACGATACTTTCATATCGGCGCCAAATTGTCCGGTTTTTACAGGGATACGTGAGGTTTGTGCAAGAGACTTTACAAACGTTTCGTATAAAGGGATCGCAATTTCGGGTTTTGATGCACGGATATACGATGGACGATTCCCCTTTTTAGTCGATGCATGAAGCGTAAATTGACTTACTACTAAAAATTCACCTGAAATTTCCTTCACAGAAATATTCATTACGCCATTTTCATCATTAAAAATTCGCAGGTTAATAAGTTTGTTACAAAGCCATTCAATATCTTCTGTTGTATCAGAGTCTTCGATACCAAGCAGAACAAGCAATCCTTTTTCTATGGATGAATAAGCCTGGTTATTGATGGTAATCGTTGCCTGAGTTACCCGTTGAACTACAACACGCATTTGCTCTTGATTCTTAGGTCTATATCAAAGCTAAAAATATTAATATTTTTGTACATTAGCTATTTATTGTTAATTTTGATTATGTCAATAAAAAATGTTATGTTAGTTTACTCATAATTAATAGTTTATAATTTCATTTTGTAAAATAACTTTAATTTAGAAAGGGATAATTTATGGCTATAGTAAAAGGTATCCACTCACATGAGTTTTTCAAACTTGGTAAAGCACCTGTAAAAAAGGATAAACGTAACCTAAAACTGGTGGCATTCCTAAAGAGAATACCTCCGGTACCAAAGGAATGGGATTTTGATATTGCAAATTCCCGAATATCTATTCCTACTCCACTGTTTGGGAACGATGTTTATGGCGACTGTGTCGTTGCGGGTCGGGCTCATCAAACCTTACGCTTTGAAGTGGTGGAACAGAAGAAGTTGATAGCAATTACTGATCAAGATGTACTTCATGAATATTGGAAAGAGGAAGGGGGCACAGGTCCGAATTTTGACAAGGGATTGATCGTACTGGATTCTATGAAGTTATGGCGTAGTAAAGGATGGCGTGCTGCCAAACAAAAATATTCTATACATGCATTTGCTCAAATTGATCAAACAAAACAGGCTGAAGTCAAAGCTGCAATTTATCTTCTTACAGGAGCAGGAGCGGGAGTTGCTCTGCCGAAATCAGCTGATGCCCAGATTACTGCTGGGAAGATTTGGGATGTAACCGATGGCCCTGATTCAAAGCCAGGCTCGTGGGGAGGGCACTATGTTTATTTATCTGGTTATACTGAGTTAGGGCCTATGTGTATTACATGGGGCCGCAAACAACAAATGACTTGGGCTTTTCTCCACAAATACTGTGATGAACTTTATGGAATAGTCGATAACAAGGATAGATTTGTAAAAAATTCACCCATTGATGTAGATAAGTTGGAAAGTTATTTATCTCAAATAGTGTAATTTATCAATGCGATAGCCCTTTGTTTATCCATTTTGCCTTTATATCGGAATTTTAACTCAGGTTAAATTTTGAAGTAATAATTTGAGTAATTGACCTATCGTACAATGGTATAATTATTTAAAAATGAGATTAAAGTTATGTTTATAAATCCTTAAGAAAAAGAATATTTATTATAAAATATTTTCTAATTTTAGAAGGTTGTTTTAGAATATTAACTTCAAAATAAAAGGTTATGAACATTACATTCAATGAACTTAGAAGGATCAAAGATAACCTGCCGGCAGGCAGTATTAAAAGGATTGCTGAAAGTTTGCATGTATCGGAAGATACCGTTCGTAATTACTTTGGTGCAAGTCATTATCGAAGTGGAGATTGTGTTGGTATTCATTTGGAACAAGGGCCTGACGGCGGTATAGTTTCATTGGATGATACCACGATACTCGATATGGCAATATCAATTCTTGAGAAACAGTGTCATTCAGTAAATTAATTAAATTTTAAATCTATAAGATATCAAGCAGAGAAATCTTTTCTCTGCTTTTTTGTTTTAATTACCTTTAACGCGATGATATTCAAATGCTCCTGACTCAAATGAAAACGCTATAATATTGCCCAGCGTATCTGTTTTTTGAGTCAATTTCATGTCGGAATTTGTGAATTGGTTGATACCGTTAATTGCAACTTGAACAAGCCTTATAAAAGATAACTTTCCATTTTTATTTTTTAAATTGTCCATCTTTATTTTAGTGAGACGTTCAAAAGCATTTGTTTTGGAATAATATTTTGTTTTGTTTTGATTATCAATATTATTAATCAGCTTATTTAAATCATTTTGTAAGGTAATTTCACTATTTATCTCAATAGTATTGAGTTCACGAGATTGAATAAATGCAATTTGGCTTGTTTCTCTTGTACTGATATTGATAGAATTAAGTTCGCTATTACTTAATGTATCAATCAAATTAGTTCGTTTTAAAATATTATTATTTAGATTAATATAGTACGAAGTATTTTCTTCTTTTAGGAATTTAGGTTTTATTGATTTCGAATTGACTATTGACTTTGGTATAATAAATTGATTAGAGGTTACGGCAGAGGTTAATTGTGTATTTGATTGATTATTTTTTTGATACATAAATTTCAGATATACAGTCACTAAAATTGCAATACCGGCAGCAATACTTAGCCATTGTATACCAATGCTTTGCATGATAGGCTTTTGAGCTTCTTTTTTATAAAGAAGTTTTTTCTCAAAAAATAATATTTCAACTTCTGGTTTTATGTAAATTTTTTCAAAGCAATAGAAATCTTTATTAAAGTCAGGGTTAATAATGAGATAATCGAAAAGTTCTTTGGTTTTTTCATCACTTAGCTGATGCTCGTAATATGCAATACAAAAATCGTTGAAATTTTTTTTGGTGATTTGAGCGGTATCGAATTGGAATTTCTTTAGGGATTCTTTATCAGGGCATACAAGGGATTCGTTAGCAATAGTAATTTGTTCGAAATGTTCGAGGTCTTTGTTTAATTCCGGGTACAGAGATAAAAAAGTTTTAAGTTCGGCAATCGATTGAGAATCGAGGCGACCCTCAATTAAGTCGAGAAAATAGGCTTCATAGTTTTTACTATTAATTTGCATAGCGTTTATTTTCATTAGATTACAGTTTCAAGACTACCGATATAATTTTTCAGGAAAGTACGCGCCCTGAAAATATAGACTTTTACCTGCGATTCGTTCAACCCGGTTATTTCGGCAATCTCATTGTATGAATACCCCTCGTAATCGCGCAGTAACACAACCGAACGTTGGATTTCGGGCAAGCGTTTAATAGCTTCATGAAGGATATCATTGATATCGTTAAATTGTTCGTTATGGGAATATTGCTCAGGATTAATGGTTTCAAAATCGGTTGAGTGTTTTTCACGACGAATCATATCAATCATAGTATGATAAGCTGTAGAGAAAAGGTATGACTTTACTTTGTTGTAAGACACGGAATCAATCTTAAGCCACAATTTTTCATAGCTGTCCTGTACAACATCTTTTGCTTTATCTTCGTCACGAATGTTTTTAAGAATGAAGCGGTAAACATTGTCTGAGTATTTATCAACGCATTCGTTATATTGATCGACCGTCATTTGCGTTTAGAATTCTTTAGTATGACGAATGAAGGGTATGAAATGTTACAGGTAAATAAAAAATTTTAAAAGAATATTAAACGCGAAGAAGCAAAGACGCAAAGAACTATTGGGTAGTTAATACGTTGCGCCTTTGCGCCTTTGCGTTTATCCTAGCAACTAGTTAAAAATATCATCTTTCACACCTGTATTTATCTCAATTGAATCGACTTTTATGTCGAACAGTTGAGGGCCAGCGGATTGTTTTATTGTTTTAGGAAATTTTACGCCATTAATATCGGTGTATTCCAGGATTTCACTTGTTTGAGGCACTTTACCCATAGGAGTATCTTCGGTTGATTCAGATTTTATTTTTAAACCGCTTTCAACTGAATAATAATCGGAACTTATAGAATTTAAGGGAGATGTGATTTCAATTAGGTAAGCATCTTTACCATTAATTTCATTAATTCCTTTAAGTTCGGCTTTGTATCCCAATTTCTCGTATTTAAGTTCGGGAAAAGGCTCAGCTTGCATCTTGATTTTTTCAAGTTCTTTCCCTTTCAGATCTTGATTACCTTGCATACCTGACGATTTACCAATTTCTCCTTTTATTACCATTTTTTGGAAAGTTTGATTGTTCATTGTTACTTCCATGAGGTATTCTCCGGGAATTTTATATATCATGTTGATATTTAACTTCATACCCTGTATGGTGGCACTGGCTTTCATAGTTAAATCGTTGATTTTTGATATGTTGGTTTTGCCACCAACAGCCTCAATGTATTTGTTTAGTACAGTTTGAGTAGTTACACCTGCAGGTAACGGTTTGCTTTTTTTATTGGGATCATAAGGGTTGGCATCGTAGTCATAATAGTCAACTTGTTTTTCAGGGCTGAATTGTTTCAGTTTATCGGCTACCTCAGATGCTTTGCCCACTATAAGGATAATAGAGCGGTCAGGAATTATATATTTTTGGGCCATTTGCTGAACATCGGTAGAGGTTACAGCTTCAATATTTTTAAGAAAATTGGAGTAAAAATCTTTCGGAAGCTTATAGCGTTCAATATTTACGGCAAATGAGGCAATGGTCTGCGGATTTTCTAAAGAAAGGGCAAAGTCTCCAGTCATGTAGTTTTTGACTAGGTCTAATTCGCTGCCAGAAACAGGTTCTTCACGCATACGTTTCATTTCATATAAAATTTGAAAAATTGCGCTGTCAGTCACTGCATTACGGACGCCGGTGCTGGCTTTAAAGCTGCTAACTAATGGATTAATGTTTAGTCTTGAATAAGCACCATAAGTATAAGCATGTTTTTCCCGCAGGTTCAAAAAAAGACGAAACAGACCACCTCCAAGTACGGTATTGGCGATATCCGCTTTAATATAATCAGGACTTCCTAAGTTCAGGGCAATTGGATATCCGATGTTGATTATTGATTGTACTGACTGAGGGCGATCTACGATGGCAACTTTAGAAGCAATTGGTTGTTGAGGTTCCGGGTACGATTGTGATTTAACTTCACCCTTTGACCAGGAACTGAAATATTTTTCAGCCAACTTTTTGGCTTCAGCCGGGGTAATATCGCCAACAACAGATAGATAAGCGATATTAGGCTTAAAATATTGTTTGTAGTATTGATTACACATGTCAAGGGTTATGCTTTTTATAGAGGCTTCGGTTTCAAATTCACCATAAGGATGATTTTTCCCATAAATTAGCGCAGAAGAAACATTTCTGGCTATGAAATCAGGATCGTCTTTATTTGCGGCGAGACTTGATAAGTATTGGGTTCTCTTTTTTTCAAGTTCTTCCTCTTTGAAGGTTGAATTCATGGCAACATCAGAGAGAATATCAAGTAGTTTGGGAGTATATTTTTTTAGTGAAGAAGCATGAATACCTGTAGAACTTGCACCTAGACTAGCACTGATAAAATCAATTTCTTCGTCAATCTGATCTTTGGTGCGCGTTTTGGTTCCAGTGCCAATCAGAGAAGATGTCATATTCCCAATACCAACGTTTTGACCTTCAGCAACAGGATCAAAAATCAGAGAAATAGAGAATGAAACCCTGGGTAACCGATGGTTTTCAACGACGAAAACTTTTAAGCCATTAGCCAGTTCAAATTTTGTGTACTCGCCAATCTGAATTTTGGGGGCAGGGGCTGGTTGTGGAGATTTGGAACGATCAACTTGCGCATTTAAAGTGATTGTTGTTACCAATAAGCCGGCAATCAAATATATTATCTTTTTCATAGTTTCGTCTCCTTATTTTTTTAATGATTCAGGTAAGTAGTATAAAACTACACGATTTTCGGTTATCAGGTACTGATTAGCGACTCGCTTAAGATCAGCTTTCGTAATTTTTTGGTATTTTTCAATCACGGTATTGATGAGGTTAGCGTCCTTAAAATATGTATAATATTCTGCAAGATTGCTTGCAATTCCTGCCATAGTTGAGTTTTGACTATAGAAATCGTTTTCGATTTGGTTTTTAATTTTTTGGAAATTTTGGTCGGTTATTTCTTCTGTTTTAGCCTTTTCAATTTCAATATTCATAGCTTTATCAAGTTCCTCGGGTGCTTTGCCCAGATTAGCCAAACCATAAGTAATAAAAAGACCACCATCTTCGAGACTAAAAGGTAAGGCCGCAACATAAAGCGCAACTTGTTGTTGATTGACTAGTGATTTGTAAAATTGTGAGCTTTCGCCTCCTGACAGATATTTTTGAAGCATATCCATTGCATAAGCATCAGGAGTTCCTGAAGCCGGAATGTGATATGCATAAATTACGGCCGGTAGTTGAACTTTGTCGTAGGTTGTTTTGCTTACTTCTTTAGTTTGCAAAGGTTCTTTTTCAGTAGGTCGGTATATGGGAATTATTCCTTTAGGAATATCTTCAAAATATTTTTTTATGAATGCTTTGGTAGGATCTATCTGAATATCACCAGTAATTACCAAAACTGCATTTTGGGGAACATAAAATTCTTTATAAAAATCCATGAATTCGTTGTATTTGGCCTGGTCGATATATTGATCTTCACCAATGGGCATCCAGCGATACGGATGGATTTTAAATGCTGCTGCAAATATTTCGGGCGCTAATCGACCATACGGTTGATTTTCAAATCTTTGTTTTCGCTCTTCTTTTACAACTTTACGTTGAGTTTCTATACCAATACTGTCTATCTTAAGGTGAAGCATCCGTTCTGATTCCAGCCATAAACCGAGTGCAAGCTGATTCGAAGGCAATACTTCATAATATTGTGTAATATCAAATGATGTAGAAGCATTGTTTTCTCCCCCGGCATTCTGAACATACTTAAAATATTGACCACGTCCTATGTTATCTGATCCTTCAAACATGAGATGTTCGAAGAAATGTGCAAATCCTGTCCGGTCTGCCTTTTCATTTTTAGAGCCTACATGGTACATGATGTTAATTGCCACAATAGGAATTGAATTATCCTTGTGCAAAATCACATGCAACCCGTTTTTTAGGTCAAATTCTGTAAGGTCAATTTTTCCCGATTGGGAAAATATCTTTGTTCCGGTTGTAAATAACAGGAAAAAGATCAAAAAAATGGGAATTACTCTTTTCATATTTTATATTATTAATATTTATATTAATTCTTTTGCTAGTTTAACCATGTCAATACCACCAAAATTGCCTGAACTCATAAATAAAAGATTTGTATTTTGATAATCAGTAGATTTTAGGAATTTAATCAGTTCGGTGGTATCATTGAACACATTAACGTTATCATTCCCAAAAGCAGATTTTACGAGACTTATGGATATTTCAGGCAATTGTTTATTTCGGAGTGTTTCGGGATTAAAATAAACTATGCCAATATCTGCTGATGACATTGTGTTTTTATAGTGGTCGAGAAATTGCTCGTTTAAACTGCTGAATGTATGTAGTTCGAGACAAGCTATCAACTTCCGCTCGGTGTATTGTTCTTTAAGCGCAGTTACTGTTGCCTTAACCTTTGATGGGGCATGCGCAAAATCCAGAAAAACCATGGATTGAGGATTCGATTTTAGTACCTGCAATCTTTTTGAGGCCCCTTTGAATGTGTTAATTGCCTTATAAAACTCCAAATCAGTGATACCAATTTGATTGCAAATCAGTTTTGCCCCATTGATGTTTTGCAAATTGTGATTACCAAAAACGTTCAATTTGTACGCGCCTGACTGTGTCAATAAATAGGTACGATGCTCCCGGATTGTATGAACATGTTCTTTATATGGTATTTTGGAAATATGGTTTGAGGTTTGGTTAATTATTTTTTTTAACACCTGATCATTTTCGTAATAATAAAGCACGCCATTAGGCTCCATCAAATCAATGAATTTGGCGAACTGTTCTTTATATATTTCAAAAGTGGGAAATACGTTGATATGATCCCAAGCAATGCCTGATATAAGAGCAATATGCGGTTTATATAGATGAAATTTTGGACGTTTATCCAATGGTGAGGAAAGATATTCATCACCTTCGAAAATAGCGATAGGTGAGGATTCAGTAAGACGCACCATAGTATCGAATTCATCTACTAAAGCTCCGACCATAAAATCAAAATTCAACCCGCAATGCTTTAACACGTGAATTATCATTGATGTAATGGTGGTTTTGCCATGGCTTCCAGCAATGACAACACGTCTTTTATCTTTGGTCTGCTCATATAGGTATTCCGGATACGAATAAATGGTAAGTCCGAGTTTGCGGGCCGTGATAAGTTCGGGATTGTCTTCGCGAGCATGCATCCCAAGGATGATGGCATCAATGTTAGGAGTAATACGTTTAGGGAACCAACCCATCAGTGGAGGTAAAAGTCCGAATTTCTCAAGACGAGTACGTGAAGGCTCAAAAATTTCATCATCTGATCCGGTAACCTCGTATCCTTTTTTGTACAAGGCCAAAGCTAGATTATGCATAGCACTACCCCCAATGGCAATGAGATGAATTTTCATAGAGCAATAGCTTAACATGTTTTTTATGCCACGCTAAGATATGAAATTATAGTATAGGTCAGAATGTTTTTAGTCATTGCTTGCAGGGCTTTAACAAATTTTAATATTTAATGCAAGTTGTTATTTACTTGTTTCTTGTTATTAGTATGTATTTGATAATTAATAATGTAAATCATATTTTATAAATATTGTTTTAGAATATTTTCAAAAAATTAGTGCCAAAGAAATGTCTTTGGCATAAACACCAATCCGTAACTAACAACTTAGGTTATTTAATATACTTATAAACTTTTTTCAACAATAATAATAAGCTCAATGCTATTATCTGTAATTTTGTACTAAATCTTATATATTAAAGACCTTTGACTTAGTTACATTATGTCTAAATTTACACATCTTCATGTTCATACCCAGTTTTCATTACTTGACGGGGCGGCCGACATCAAACAACTTTATAAAAAGGCAATAGCTGACGGTCAGCCCGGCCTTGCCATTACTGATCATGGTAATATGTTCGGGGCTTTTGAATTTGTGGCTGAAGCATATAAGCATAAAGTAAACCCTGATGATAAAAACGATAACCGGTTAAAGGTCAAACCTATTGTTGGTTGTGAATTTTATCTTGTTCAAAATAGGCATAAACATCAATTTACGCGAGAGGAGAAAGATATTCGCTTTCATCAAATATTGCTTGCAAAGAATGACGTTGGTTATAGAAATCTGGTTAAACTATGTTCTCTGGGGTATCTTGAAGGTTTGTACGGGAAATACCCTCGCATCGATAAGGAATTGATAGAAAAGTACCACGAGGGGTTGATAGCTACAACTTGTTGTCTTGGTGCATCGGTACCGAAAACTATTTTAAAAAAAGGAGAGGAAGCCGGTGAGGCGGAGTTTCGCTGGTGGCTCGACATATTTGGTGAAGATTATTATATAGAATTTCAGCGTCATGGCATTCCCGATCAAGACAAAATAAATGAAATCCTGCAAAAATGGATGTTGAAATACAATGTAAAAGCTATAGCTACCAATGATTCACACTATGTGGATGTAAAGGATTATAATGCCCATGATATCTTATTATGTATAAATACCGGCGAAAAGAAAAGTACACCTACCATAAAAGAATATTTGGATGACGAAGATTCTTCTGGTAAAAATACACGATTTGCGTTTTATAACGACCAATTCTATTTTAAGACAACTGACGAGATGAGCCGGTTGTTTATTGATATGCCTCAAGCTATTGACAATACTAATGAAATTCTCGATAAAGTTGAACTTCTCGATTTAAAACGAGATATTTTGCTTCCCAACTTTCCCATCCCACAGGAGTTTTTGACACAAGATCAGTATTTACATCACCTTGCATTCGAAGGTGCAAAGAAGCGATATGGAGAATTGACACCCGAGTTGGAAGAGCGGCTTAAGTTTGAACTTCAAACTATCGAAACTATGGGTTTTGCCGGGTACTTTCTCATTGTCATGGATTTTATCAAAGCTGGTCGTGATCTTGGGGTATTTATAGGTCCGGGGCGTGGCTCAGCTGCCGGATCAGCGGTGGCATATTGTATTAGTATTACCAATATTGATCCTATAAAATATAATTTGCTGTTTGAGCGTTTTCTCAATCCAGACCGTAAGAGCATGCCTGATATTGATACTGATTTTGATGATGAGGGGCGCCAGCGAGTAATTGATTATGTGGTGCAAAAATATGGTAAAAACCAGGTGGCACAGATTATTACTTACGGCACCATGGCAGCTAAGATGAGCATTAAGGATGTGGCCCGTGTGCTCGACCTGCCATTAAATGAATCAAATGATCTCACAAAACTTGTTCCTGAGAGGCCGGGTATTGAATTAAACCGTCTTTTTACTGCCCCAATTGAAGGGACAGATGATAGCCTGCGTGAAAAAGAAGGACTGAACACAGACGAAATAAATAACATCAAACACCTTCGACAAATTATTCGCGGAAATGACCGTCAGGCTCAAGTGCTTAAAGAAGCATGCTTACTTGAAGGCTCTGTGCGTAATACGGGTGTACATGCAGCAGGTATTATTATTGCGCCAATGGATTTAACGGAGTTTATCCCTGTATGCACTGCTAAAGATTCCGATCTTTTGGTTACCCAGTATGAAGGTAAAGTGATTGAAGATGCTGGGGTTATTAAGATGGATTTTCTGGGACTTAAAACCCTTTCCATTATAAAAGGTACGCTTGAACTTATTAAACAAAACCATGATATTGAGATAGACATTGAAAATATACCCCTTGACGATAATAAAACATTTGCACTTTATCAGCGCGGCGAAACCAACGCTACTTTCCAATTCGAATCTCCTGGTATGCAAAAATATTTGCGTGAATTGCGCCCTGATAAGTTAGATGATTTAATTGCTATGAATGCCCTTTATCGTCCGGGACCGCTTGAATATATACCCAACTTTATTGCGCGGAAACACGGGAGGGAAAATGTTTCATACGACCTACCGGAAATGGAGGAAATCCTGAGAGATACTTATGGTATCACGGTTTATCAGGAGCAGGTAATGCTACTCTCTCAAAAGCTTGCCGGATTTACTAAGGGAGACGCCGATACCTTACGTAAGGCAATGGGTAAAAAACAAAAGGCAGTGCTTGACAAGATGAAGTCTAAGTTTATGGAAGGCTGTCAGGTACATGGCTTCGATCTGAAGATATGTGAGAAAATATGGACCGATTGGGAGGCTTTTGCAATGTATGCCTTTAATAAGTCGCACTCTACGTGTTATGCTTTTGTTGCATTTCAAACAGCCTACCTAAAAGCACATTATCCGGCCGAGTATATGGCATCGGTATTGAATAATGCCAGCAGTATTGAGAAAGTCACATTTTTCATGGACGAATGCAAGCGTATGGGCATCCAGGTGCTTTGTCCGGATGTAAACGAAAGTTATTTATCTTTTACAGTTAATAAACAAGGGAATATCCGTTTCGGACTTGGTACTATTAAAGGCGTTGGCGAAAACGCTGTGAATAGTATTGTAGATGAACGGACTAAGAATGGCCCCTTTGGCGGAATATTTGATTTTGTTGAACGTGTAAACCTTTCGGCAGTTAACAGGAAAAATACAGAAGCTCTTTCTTTGTCGGGAGCATTCGATTGTTTTTCTGAAATACGGCGCAGTCAGTTTTTTGCCAATGATGCTAAAGAAGTTGCATTTATTGATAACCTCATCCGTTATGGGGGTAAATTCCAAGCTGATAAAGGTACCGTTCAGAACTCGCTTTTTGGTGATGGCAATTTTGTAGGAATCACCCGTCCTGAAATTCCAAAAGCTGAAGATTGGTCAATGCTCGTAAAACTTAACCGTGAAAAAGAATTGGTTGGTATATACCTTTCAGCCCATCCTCTTGATACTTATAAGCTTGAAATAGATCACTTCTGTACCAATACGCTTTCGGAATTTAAAAATTTAGCCGTATTAAACGGTAAGGATATGACGTTTGCAGGTATTATTACCGAAGTACGCGCTGGTACTACAAAAACGGGCAAACCCTATGGGTCGATAATTCTTGAAGATTTTACTGATTCGCATAAAATGTTGTTTTTTTCAAATGACTGGATCGATTTTAACAAATATTTTGTGGTAGGTTATGCGCTATTAATTAAAGGGAAAGTTCAACCTAAACCATTTGGAGATAACGAACTTGAGATAAGGGTAAAAACTATAAATATGCTTGCTAATGTGCGGGAAGAGTTGGTAAAGAGCATTTCGATTATTGTGCCTTTGCAAATTATTAGCGATGATTTGATCATGGAACTTAAAGAACATACCAATCATAAGGGAAAAGTTGAGCTTCATTTTAAGGTGGTTGATAAATCAGAGAACTTGACAGTTGACCTATTCTCACGGACACAGCGTATCAGTCTTTCAGAAGATTTAATTAATTATCTGGGAAATTGCGAAGAGATTGATTTTAGATTGAATTAACCCTCATTCTTTATGAATCAATATTACAAGATTCTCGAAATTGATGAAGATAGTAGTATAGATGAAATTAAGCAGGCTTATAGGCGACTTGCCAAGAGGTATCATCCTGATGTAAACAAATCGTCCGAGGCTCATGAGAAATTCATTGCGATAAACGAAGCTTATGAAGTGCTTCTTCACCAGGTAACCTATATCCAGGCACAATCCGAGGACGGTCAGCAATTTGATTACGAAGAATTCATCCGTGAAGTACGCGAGGATGCACGTCGCCAAGCACGCATGCGCTATGAAAAATTTGAACGAGAACATAAGGCTTTTCGTCAAAGCGGATTATATGATATAGGCTTGCTTCTTAAATATATAGGGCGCATTTTTATTCCTTTTTTAGCTCTAGCCTTGATAGGTCTTCCTGTTTTTGTTTGTTTTAGTGAAAGGTCTATAGCTCCATTTTTTTATCTTTTCTTCTTTTGGGTTGCTGGAGGAATCCTGTTTTTTGATGTTTTCCAAAAAAGAAAAAATTATTTCAGGGTAGGGAAATTTTACTATTCATTACAGAAGCTTCTGGAGTTTTATACCCTAACCAACGAGTCAGTATCAGAGGAATGTTTTTATTGCAAGGGATTAAAGGCTAATTCTATACCTTATAGAATAACTTTGGTAAAATTAAAGAGTATTCAACTTCAAAACGAGGGGCCTATGCAACATTATGCCAGGTACAATCGAAAGGAATATACCATTAGCACACCCCGTTCACAAAAAGCATTTATTGTTCACTCGTTTGCTTCCGTTATTAAAGTTTTTACCATACTGTTTGCTTTGATATTTTTGCCTTTTCATAGTTTTATCTGGCGTTTCATAGGGGGTATGGGATTAAGTTGGTTATTGGCTTCGCTTATTTTGTGGTTTACAGCTACACACTCAAAAACTTCTTATCTCTTCAGCTATGGAATGATTATTAAAATTTTCATTTGGCTTGGTGTATTTATTCTGATTTCAAAATTTGATTTTACTAAATGTGATATAATCATATCAAAATATGTAAACTTAATTGTTATGATTATGGTTTTTGCAGATTCTTTTATTGAGCAAGCCCTCAATTCGCCAAAAAAAATTCATCTGTTTAAACCTTTATTGAAAAAAGATCAAAATATAGCAGAATATTTTGAGAAAAATTGCAGGTTATATCTCGAAATTCCTTTTTGGACAACGGTCAATCCAATTATCCGTTGGATTTTTTAATGAAGCGATTTGATTAAAAATCAAAACTTCTTCACAAACAGCACGTATAAAAAAACCATTGGGTAATTTATAGACTTAGATTAATTTTTGTATTTTTATTATTCTAATCAATCTCTATTTCAAATGGCAAGTTCAACCTTAAAATTTTTGTTGGGACTTTATCCCAATACCGAACACATCGAACAAAAGCGCGATGAGTTAATCAAGGAATTTGACAAATTAAACCGTATTGCCAAATCGGATGAACTGGCACGTTATGAAACACTTGACAAGTTTGTGAATTCTCCTGAATTTGCAGAAAAGAAGCGATATTGTCAAACCCTTGGGTATAAAAATAGCGAGGAAGAACAGAAGGAGAATGAATACCTTCGTTTGAAGAAATCGCATGACATAAAGTTTTATTATAAGTTTAAAGCATCGGCTGCGTATGCCCAATATAAGTCAATGGATGGATCGAAGGAAATTGCCGATTTCGAGAAGCTGAAAGCTTTTGTAGAATCATCAGAATTCAAGAAGGTTGAAGAATACATGAAGGATAAGAAAAAATGGGAAAAAACTGAAGAATTTCAAAAATTTCAAGAATATGAGACACTTTCAAAAAATCCAAGTATTAAATCTTATTTAAAGTTTGTTAGTGCGAATGGATATGGAAATTTTAAAAAATTATATCAATCGTCCGAAATAGGGACTTATCAAGAAAGGGAAAGATATATTCAGTCGCAGGAATTTTTATCGAAGAAAGCAACTTTAAAAAGCAATGAATTTAAACAAACGGATGAGTATCGAAAATTTCTTGAATTCCAGCAATGGAAAAAGGCCCGTCATTATAAAGATTATTTTAAGCTGGTAAACAGTCAGAATTTTTATGATTATAAGAATTTAGTTGAATCTGAACAACTTGCACAATTTCAAAAACTTGATACTTTTGTAAAATCTCCTCAATTTAAAGAAAAGAAGGCACAAATTGAATCCCTTCGGTTTGAGCAGACTGATGAATACAGAAAATTACAAGAATACAAGAGAATTGCTTCCTCAAAGAGAATCAAGGATTTTTATAAAATGAAATCTTCAAAAGAGCTGGCTGAATTTATTAGTATTGACGGGTCAAAACAAATTCCTGATTACGAAAAACTTGAAAAACACGTCTTGTCTGACAAATTCAAAATTCAAAAAGCATACCTGCTCGATAAGAAAAAATGGGAGAAAACTGACGAATACAAGCAATTACAAGAGTATAATACTTTGAAAAGGACGTCTAATATTATTTGGTATTTTAAGCACAAGGATTCTCCCAAATATGATGATTTAAGAAACTGGAACCTTGTGTTTGAAGACGAATTCAATTCTGGCAAACTCGACCGTAACAAATGGCTTACCCGTTATTTTTGGGGAGAGGTGTTTCTTCACGATTCATATGCACTTCCAGGAGAAAAACATTTATTTACTGACGGTAAAAATTTGGAATTAAGTGGATCAGCAGTAAAAATTGTTACCCGCAGTGAAAAAATATCAGGTAAAGAGTGGATCCCTTCCTTAGGTTTTTATCCTAAAGATTTTAATTATACATCAGGGATAATTTGTTCAGGAAGTAGCTATAGGACTAAATATGGTAAATTTGAAGCCAAAATTAAGCTCGATGCCTCAAAAGGTGTACTTCATGCCTTCTGGCTCACGGGCGATACCATAGTACCGCAAATAGACATTTTTAATTGTTCTAATAACAAACTTTTTCTTAGCACATTTTGGGGAAATCCAACTGACGCAAATGGTATTCAAAAAGATACTGCTTCGATAAGCGCTTCAAAATTTACCGGGAAATTTTTTATCTTTTCATTTGAATGGACTCCTGATAAAATGATTTGGCGAATTAATGATGTTGATGTTAAAACCCAAACTTCCAATATTCCAAACGAGCCTTTGTATGTTGTATTTAACTCGGGTGTAGTTGGCGACCAACCACAAATTCCAACGCGACTGGAAGTTGATTGGATTAGATGCTATCAACGAATCTAAAGATTTAAATTTATTCATAAGCATTTGCAAAACTATTCGTTGGGAATAATTGTGTAATTAATCAAGAACAAGCTATGTTTGAAGCAAGTCATATCCATCCAATGTTAGTGCATTTCCCTATAGCACTGATAATGGCAGGCTTTTTATTCGATGTAATTTTCCTGGTTTTTAAAAAAGAGCAATGTTTATCTAAAGCAGGTCTGTACCTGATGATTTTAGGCACTTTGGGAGCGGGAGTTGCGTTAGCAAGTGGCTATTTATTCACCAATGCGCCCAGTGATGGCGAAGTTGTCAATGTTTATAATTCGCATAGAACAGGTGCCTTGGTTACGACAATAATTATGTTCATTAGCTCCATTGTTCGAGTCTATATAGTAACCTCGAAGAAAGAAGAAACCTCACTAAAATGGGTTTCTTTCGGATTATATCTTTTGGGGGCCGTTGCTGTAAGTTTTACGGGTTTTATGGGGGGTACCATGGTATATAAATACTTTTTAGGGCTATAGGCATAAAAAATTTTGCCGAACTAATGGAGGTCAATCCTCAATCAAAATAGCAATAAAAATATCTTTCAACGAGGCATACGTGTTTTTCATTACCTCGCTAACATTTTTATAATCAATCCACTTAATTTCCGTAATGTCTTCCGAAACCTGGGGAACAGGTTCTTCGTTGCCAATCAGCAGCATATCATACCAAATCGTACATTTTAATATTTTTGTTCCTTTTTCAGTATAAATATGGTAAGTATCAAATAAGTGTTTGCCCGCTTCAATATGTTTTAACCCACACTCTTCCTGAACCTCCCGGAGAGCTGTCTGTTTGTAAAATTCTCCTTTTTCAACCTTGCCCTTGGGCAAATCCCATTTTCCGCGACGGAAAATAGCCAATATTTCCCCGGATTTATTATGTACCACCCCACCTGCAGCTTCAACAAAGGTAAAGCAGAACTTGATTTTTTCCAACAATTCATCTAAATCGTCATGCTGAACATAAAGTGTTTCTATGTGCAAAAAGTTTTCAAAAGCATTTAGCAATTCAAACAGTTCTTCTTTTGTTTGGTACTTATAAAATAAGCCGTTGTCTTTTTTAAAGCTTTTCGAAATTTTGTTGCTTAACACTACAACACGGTCATTATAATATATCTTATAATTTTGTTGCATCGTTATTAGTCATTCTAAATATCTTTTGTCTTTTATTCTTTTGTTTACCGTGAAATAGGTTGAGCATAAGTAAGCACATCGCTGCCAGTTATTTCCTTATCACAAAGGATAATAAGGCGTTCCAGCACATTGCGAAATTCACGAATATTCCCATTCCAAATAATTTTCTGAAGCTCTTTGATAGCATCTTCTGTGATCGTTTTTTTTTGCATGCCATATTCTTCGCAAATTAAATTATTAAAATGTTCAGTAAGTAATGGTATGTCATCTATCCGCTCATTAAGTGTAGGAACATTTATGAGTATTACGCTAATGCGATGATACAAGTCCTCCCTGAAATTAGCGGCTGCAATCTCCTTCTTTAGGTCTTTATTAGTGGCCGCAATAATTCGAACATCTACTTTAATTTCCTTATCCCCTCCGACCCGGACAATTTTATTTTCCTGAAGTGCACGCAACACCTTTGCCTGTGCCGAAAGGCTCATATCTCCTATTTCATCAAGAAACAAAGTACCTCCATTGGCGATTTCGAATTTCCCTTTACGGTCTTTATATGCCGATGTAAAGGCTCCTTTTTCATGTCCGAACAATTCGCTTTCGATCAGTTCCGAAGGAATAGCGGCACAGTTAACCTCAACAAACGGAAACGCGGCGCGCTGGCTTTTTTCATGTAGCCACCTAGCCACCAATTCTTTTCCTGTGCCATTCTTGCCTGTAACTAAAACACGGGCATCAGTTGGCGCCACCCTATCAATCATGTCAAACACCTTTTTAATCGCCTCAGATTGACCAATAAGGTCGAATGTCTTATTTACTTTGCGCTTCAGCACTTTGGTTTCTGTAATCAGGTGCGATTTATCCAGGCCATTGCGTATGGTAATGAGTAAACGATTGAGGTCGAGCGGTTTTTCAATAAAATCGAAGGCCCCCTTTTTGATAGCTTCTACGGCGGTATCGATATTCCCGTGCCCGGAAATCATGATAACTGTAGCATCAGACGAACATTCACATATCTTTTCGAGTACTTCAATGCCATCCATTTTAGGCATTTTAATGTCGCACAATACTACATCATATTTGTCTTTCGAGAAAGTCTCAAGACCTTCAATGCCATCAGTAGCAGTGTCAACCTGATGGTTTTCATATTCAAGTACCTCTTTCAGGGTATTACGGATACTTTTTTCGTCGTCAATTACTAATATTTTTGCCATTGAATTTATATTTTAAAAGTCATTCGCTTCGCTATCATTTGTAATCATTAATTTATATTTTGCCATTTATCATTTCCAACATAGCTCCTTCTTTAAGTGAGTAAGCCGATTGGTACATGGTTTGGAAACCTAATTCTTTGATTACAAAATTAACAAAAACTGAGGCAAGCACAATCATATCGCGACGCACTGGTTCAAGGCCCTTCATGTTGTCGCGATCACTTTTAGTAGATTTTAAGAGATTTTGATGCAATTGCCCATAAATGTGGATCGGTATTTCGTGAAAAATACCGACATCTTTATATTCAAGAAACTTTTCTGAAACTAACATGGCCACAAAACTATCAAATGAACCTGAAGCCCCTATAAAGACTTCAGGCTTGTAAAGTATTACCTTCTCAAAAAGTTCTTTAAGCTCATTTTTGAAATAAATCTCCAACTGTACTATCTCTTCCAAAGTAATAGGGTCTGAAGTATGAAATTTCTCCAGCAAACGCGCCATACCAAGTTTAAAGCTTCGTTTCCAAAAAATTTGGTTGTCATCGGCAACAATAAATTCATTACTGCCACCACCAATGTCAAGAATAAGAAATCGTTTATCGCGAAAAGGAAGGGTCTGTTTCACTCCAAGATAGATTAGTTCAGCTTCTTTATCGCCAGAAATGACGGATATCGTAAGATTAAACTTTTCTTTAAGGGTTTCGGCAAAGTCTTGACCATTATCGGCATCGCGAATAGCTGATGTGGCAAAAGCTATTACCTTATCTACCTTGTATTGCCCTATAAGCAAAAAATGTCTGGCAATAGCATCTATACCTCGTTGAAAGGCGTCCTTGGTAATTACTTTCTGATTAATTCCTCCCCGGCCTAGTTTGACGCCTTCTTTGGTATTGATCAATACCTTATAATTCATACCCTCAACAATTTCTGCAATAAGCAGGTTAAAGGTATTAGTACCTAAATCAAGAACAGCTATCCGCATTTCCTCAATTATCACAAAACAAAGATACTCGGAAATGCATGATAGAAAAAAATATGGTTAGGAATTATCGGGGGTGAACCTTAATCTCATCTAAAGCTTCTTCGAGAGACAGGTCAGGTTTTATAAAATTAAAACCTCCCCAAAAACTATCGTCATACTTGCCCACCTTTTCAACAAAAATATCTTTAGACCGAACGGTTTCACTGGTTTTGAAACGCTGTACGTTAGTGGAATCGGTTTGTGTAATCACCATCTCCGCTGTAAGGTCGAACAATGTATTATAAAAATTAAACTTTTTATGAACTTTGAATTTGACCTCTTCCCGAATATAATTGAGCGCCCAGATATTGTTTCGTGCAACATAATTTACGATATAGGTAGAAGAAACCGGCTTTACCTTAACGCCCGATGGAGATTTTTGCACTAATAAAGCCGCCGCATAATCAATTCCTTTGGGGCTCAACATAAACTCCACTCTTACAATGGCTAATGATTCCCTATCGATATAAATTTTCCCTTTATATAAGGGATAGTGAATATTTTCTCTCTGATCAAAGGCAATAACATAGGTTACACGCTCCTGAATATTGATAATATCTTCAAGATTATAATCATAGTAATCAATAAATTCGTCAGCCATAAAATTACTGGGATTTTTAGCAATGTCCAATAATAGACAAGTGTATATTCCTCCCTGAAATTTAAATCTTACTGTATCCATCTGCTTTACAAATGGACTTTTGCGCCCTTTGTATATCATTACCTGGTCGCCTGCATAATGATTATAAGGAGCCTTATATAGTCGCAAAATAGCTTCAGAAAGCGCAACATAGTCATGGTTCTGCTTTATCGTTTCGCGGTAAAAAGCAGTGAGCATTAGCGGAATACGGCTATAATTATGGTTTATTTTTTCAAAAGAGCTTTTGATAATTGTTTTTGGGTCAATATACTTAATAGTAACCGCTTTGATCTGAATATAATTTTCTTCAAGAAAAATAAGATTTTGACCAGGCATTAGATCGTTAACTTTTTTTACAACTTTATTATATCCGATGCAAGAGAAAAAGATCGAATCATTAGCGTTTTCAATCGGAATTTTAATAATAAAATCGCCTGCGTTATTGGTAATAGTGCCTATATTTTTATTAAGGATATAAACATACACATAAGGAACAGGTTCATTGTGCTTTTTATCGAGCACTTGTCCGCTCAATGGAATGAATTTTACCGTATCTATCTCTCTAACAGAAGAGATGTTCTCATTGGCAAACGATAATTTTACAATTACAATGTTGTTATTAACAAGCTTATAAGTAAGATTTAAGGGAAGAAAAATACTATCAAAAATGATTTTTAAAGGATCATACTTGAAGTTGTAATTTATTATTTTATTTTGAGGAAGAACATCAGGATTATATGAAAAGCCATAGTCAATTGCTTTCCGTAAGGAATCAATTACTGATTCAAGGGGTATATTCTTAAATTTAAATGAAAATCGCTTTTCGAGAATTGACGTTTGTGCTGCAATTTTTTGGGAATAAATAACTATAAGCAAAAACAGGCATAGGAAAAACAGGCATATTTTAAAAATTTTTGCCATATAAAATATGACTAAGTGATATTATACCAAAACGATAGTTGTCTGAAAAATCCTTTTTGCTTTACAAGGCAATGTTAGTTAGATGCTCAGCCTCTCGATGCATGGAAGTTCACTTTTTCTTTGCAGTCTTTAAGGCTTCTATCAACAGCCTGGCCCAGTCAAAATATAGCCATCGTTGGTTTTCTTTATTTGAAGATTTAATGTTTCTTTGATTACCTCGATAATACTCTCCAAGTCTCGGTTTTTGAAGTTGGCGTTTAAACGACAATTTTTCAGTTTAGCATTCTCCAGGATAATAGGTTTTGAAAATACTTTTTTCAGAGTTTTGCTGACATAATCAAGGTTCGATTCATGAAAAACGATATCATTGGTCTTCCACGCAAAGGCATTGACATCTGATCCGGAAAGTTTGACCATTTTATAGGAACTGGTAAAATAAACACCTGTATTCCCTTGGTTTAAGCGAATAATTTTATCAGTTTGCCCGGATGAAAGTTCCACCGTTCCTGTTTCAACAACAACCTGTAAGCTATCACATTCTTTATAGGCCGAAACGTCAAACTTTGTCCCTAAAACCTTTACCTGGGCTTGGGGAGTTCGAATTACAAAAGGTTGCTGTGCATTATGGACAATATCGAAAAAAGCTTCACCTGTAAGTTCTACTTCACGAGTATTTTTGTTAAAAGATTTCGGATACCTGATTGAGGATCCAATATTTAAAAAAACCATACTACCGTCGGGCAAAACGATAGGCTTAAGAATTTTTTCTTTTTCAGCAATTACTTTGATATAGCTCGATTTACCAATGATCCAACGAACAGCAAATGCCAATACTATTAAAATCAAAAGGGAAGCAGCTACCCTCATGGTAGTCATCAAAATGTGCTTTCTAATGGCAGATTGAATACCTTTTATATGATGTATACGCCTCTGCATCTTTCCCCAACCCTGATCGGCATCAAATAACCCTGATTCTTTCGAAGAGCTAAACTGCCATATCTTTTCTGCATTCTCAAGTTCCTTGCGGTTTGCATCCGACTGTTCCAACCATTTGTCAAACTGCGCACGTTCCTCATCACTCAGTTCTTTACCAAGATATTTGAGCATTAACCCCCAATTCTTATCTTCTGTTGTATCTTTCATAGTCTTCCTCTATTGCTATGATCCATTCGTTATGTTTTACCCTATGATGATATTTTTACTTCTTTTTCTCCGTAATTTATTTAGGACATTTTTAAAAATTCAATAAACACACCAAAACAACCACCAAATAATCTTTTAAGTTTTTACGTAAGAGTTTCAATATGCTGGTCATGTGTGCTTCCACGGTTTTAACCGAAATGTCCAATTTTTCAGCAATTTCATGGTATTTAAGTCCTTCGTTCCGGTTTAGTTTAAATATTTCGCGGGTTCGTTCGGGCGCCTCTTCAAGGGTATTATTAATAATATACATCATTTCTCCAATTTCCGCATAATTCTCTTGAAGTTCAAACGTATATTCCTGATTGCTTCTCACTCTTGTCTCGTAATCAACAACAATCTTCTGATGTCTAAGGTATTTTAACGAATTGTTGTGTACTGATTTAAAAAGATAAGACTTAACTGAGGTAACCAAATCAAGAGTAGTACGTTTTTCCCAGATATAAAAGAAAATATCCTGCACCGTTTCTTCAGCTATAATAACATCTTTAAGAATCTTATGAGCAAAGGCACAAAGCGATTTATAATAAGTCCGGAACAGCAATTCAAATGCATCCTCATCGCCCTTTCTGACTCGCTCAAATAGTTCCAGATCGCTAACAGTCATCAGTTATTAAATATTATTACTCAAAGATAGAAGTATTTTGGGAGTAAGAATTTTAGTTAGAAATCTTTTTAAAAGTAACAATTCTATGTTTCGCTGTCATTGGTTTTAAATCAACTAAAACATTCAAGGTTTTAGCACAATTTAGGTCTTATACCTAATCCACTTCAACATTTCTCCAAGAGAGACTTTCTTTCCGTACATTAAAATCCCTGTGCGGTAAATCTTACCTGCAAGCCAAATGGTTCCGATAAAAGTAACTATCAATAGGGCCATCGAAATTGCGACCTCCCAATAAGGAACACCATAAGGAATCCTCGCCATCATCACAATAGGCGAAGTAAAAGGAATTAGCGAAAACCAAAACGCTATCGAACTGTCGGGATTCTGGAAAGCACTTAACATGACAATAACTCCCAGTATTAATGGTAAAATGACAGGAAACACAAATTGTTGGTTATCAGTATCAACATCAATAGTTGCACCAACCGCAGCAAACAAAGAAGCATATAGTAAATACCCTGCTATAAAATAAAAAATAAACGCACTGATCATTACATAAAAATCAATTGAATTAAGAATTGAAAAGGCCTGACTAAGTTCCGGGCTCACTTGTGGCGCTTGCTGCTGAACCTGTATAGCAAGTTTTGAAGTTTCCATTAGGTTTTGCGGCTGATTAGCAATGGCAGCAGTTGAAATATCAGGCATAAAGGCTGCTTTTACAATTGTTATAAACACAGTAGTAAGCACTATCCATACAATAAACTGGGTAAGGGCAGTAAGAGCTACTCCCAACACCTTACCCATCATTAATTGAAAAGGTTTTACTGAAGTAATGATTACCTCTACAATTCGGTTGGTTTTTTCTTCAATTACCCCGCGCATCACCCTTACTCCAAAGGTGAAAATAAACATAAAGGTAAGCAACGAACTAAAATATGCTACCCACATCCTGACTCCCTGGTTAATCTCCTTCTCCTCTCCCGTACCGGAAAGTTTAATTGTTTCAACATCAATCCGTGTTTCGACTGATTTTAAAATATTATCCAGATTCTTAATATTAAATGCCAATAACTTCTGATTTCGTACCTCTTTTTCAATTGCGTCGGCAATATACTGTGTAACATTCAAGCTGGGTTGCTGGTATGAATAGAGCTGTACCGCCCTGGGCGAATATGACACAATCGGCGAAATATAAAGAATGCCATAGTAATCGGTCTTTTTCAGTATTTTCTTCAAATCATTGACTTTGATATTTATCAAATATTCGAAATGAAGGTACTTGGTATCAGGAATTTTCTTAATAAATGCACCTGTACTATCAATTACTGCAATTTTCTTAATATCAGTATCTTCCGTGGCGGCAAAATAAAATATCAATGCAAAGAATCCGGCAAATATAGCAGGTCCAAGTATCGACATTATGATAAAACTAGGTTTCTTAACTCGTGTAAGAAATTCTCGTTTAGTAATAAGCCATATCTTGTTCATAAAATTTTCTGATAAAGGATTTTACATTTGGTTTTGATTAGAGGATTCCACCACATTGATAAATATTTCGTTCATACTCGGATAAACCTCGTTGAATGAGATTAGGTGAACGTGAGGAAGAATAAGCGATAGCAACTCATTGTCACGGTTATGGTGAACCATTTTCAAACGGACAAAATTAATGTCCTTGACCATTTTATGCTCCAATACATTGTACTTAGAATTCAGAATATCTCTAATCTTCGAAAAATCACCTATAAAAGAAACCTCGTAAACATCGGATTTATAATGTCTTTTTATATCAAGCACTTCGCCTTCGAGGATACTTTTCGATTTATTTATAAGGGTAATATTGTCGCACAACTCTTCTACAGAACTCATGTTATGAGTAGAAAAAATAATGGTGGCCCCTTTTTCACGAAGATCGAGAATTTCATCCCTAAGCATGGTAGCATTAATGGGGTCGAATCCGCTGAAAGGTTCGTCGAAAATTAAAAGACTTGGGTTATGCATTACAGTGATAACAAACTGTAATTTTTGTGACATGCCTTTTGAAAGTACTTCCACTTTCTTGTTCCACCAGCTCTGCATTTCAAATTTTTCAAACCAACATTTCAGGCGTTTCAGTGCTTCAGCACGCGATAATCCTTTTAGCCTTGCCAGATAGAGAGCTTGCTCACCAACTTTCATTTTTTTGTAAAGACCGCGTTCTTCCGGCAAGTATCCGATATCGAATACATCGTCAGGAACCATTTTGCGGCCTTTATAAAATAGCTCACCCTTGTCGGCAGCAAAAATTTGATTGATAATGCGTATCAGGGTTGTCTTACCTGCTCCGTTTGGGCCTAAAAGCCCATAAATTGAGCCTGCGGGCACACTGATGCTTACATCGCTTAAGGCATTGAAATCACCAAATTTTTTATCAATATGTTCTGCTTTGAAAAATTCCATAAACATGGTTGCTTTGGAAAATAAAGACTCAAAATTAAAAGAAAAAATGGTAACCCATGATTTTTCTCATTTGCCATTTTCTTTTGAAAATCCTACATTCGGTGAAAATTTTGGATTAATAATTTACTTTTTTATGAAAACACTAAAAATATCTATTTTATTGCTTTTTATGAAAACAGTTATTCTACATGCACAGCTTGCGGAATGGGAAAATGCTAAAATTTTTGCAATCAACAAAGAACCTGCCCATGCTTCGTTTATGGGCTACGATAGCGAAAATTTGGCCAAAGCCGATGAATATTCAAAATCGCCCTGGTATCAATCCCTTAATGGAATGTGGAAATTCAATTGGGTGGCACAGCCTGAAAAACGGCCGATTGATTTTTATAAAGAAAATTATGATGTAAGCTCTTGGAAAGAAATTCCTGTGCCAAGTGATTGGCAAATGTACGGCTACGATTATGCTATTTATACCAATGTTAAATACCCTTTCCCAATGAACCAGCCGTATATTTCGCACGATTATAACCCTGTTGGTTCCTATAAAAGAACCTTTACTGTGCCTTCAGGATGGAAAGGAATGGAAGTTTTTATCCATTTTGGCGGGGTAAATTCGGCTATGTACCTTTGGATTAATGGCGAAAAGATAGGATACAGCGAGGATAGTAAAACACCTGCCGAATTTAGCATCACTAAATACCTGCGCGAAGGTGAAAATTCACTTGCTGTTGAAGTGTATCGCTGGTGCGATGGAAGCTACCTCGAAGACCAGGATTTTTTCCGCCTTAGTGGTATTGAACGCGATGTTTATCTATACGCTGCACCAAAAATATGTATTGCAGACTTCTTTGCCAAAACCGGACTTGCTGCCCAATACATCAATGGTACACTCAATCTCAATGTAAAACTGAAAAACTCATTAAAAGATAATCTCAAAGATTATAGCTTGCAAGTAAACTTGTACGATGCAGCATCGGGCGATAAAGTTTATGCAGAGTCAAAAAAAATTACCATTGCTCCTAACTCTGAAAATAGTCTGAACTTCTCCTCGGTTATTAGCAATGTAAAGCAATGGTCGGCTGAAATCCCCAATTTATACCAGCTTACTATCCAGCTCTTCGATGCAAAAAACAACCTCATAGAAGCCACAAGCAATAATATTGGCTTCCGAACCTGCGAAATAAAAAATGGTCAATTGCTGTTAAACGGTAAAGCCATCCTCTTCAAAGGTGTAAACCGACATGAACACGATCCTGTTACAGGTCATGTGATTTCGGTTGAATCTATGATAAAGGATATCCAACTCATGAAACAATTCAATTTTAATGCTGTACGCACTTGCCATTATCCGAACGATCCAATGTGGTACAAGTTATGCGATCAGTATGGTATTTACCTGATTGACGAAGCCAATATTGAGTCTCATGGTTATGGTTACAAACCTGATCAAACGCTTGGTAACAATCCCGATTATATGGATGCCCATCTTTACCGTATTTCGAATATGGTGGAACGCGATAAAAATCATGCTTCTGTCATTATCTGGTCAATGGGCAATGAAGCAGGCGACGGTGTTAATTTTCTGGCAGGTTACAAATGGATCAAAGCGCACGACCTATCTCGCCCTGTTCATTATGAACGGGCAGAATACCAGACAGATATTAAGGAACGCCATAAGGATATGGTTACAGACATGTATGCAACAATTGGTCATATAGAAAAGTACCTTTCTACCAATCCGGATCGCCCTTTCTTCTGGTGCGAATATGCCCATGCTATGGGTAACAGTACAGGAAATTTCCAGGATTTATGGGATTATGTTGAATCAAACCCTCAGCACCAGGGAGGTTTTATCTGGGACTGGGTCGATCAGGGTTTCCTGAAAACAAATGCCAAAGGCCGTCAATTCTGGGCTTACGGCGGCGATTTCGAACGCGAAGGGATTTACAACGACCTTAACTTTTGCACTAATGGCCTGGTTTGGCCAGATCGCAGCATTCATCCCGGTATTTGGGAAGTAAAAAAAGTTTATCAATACATTAAAGTTCGTCCCGTGAACCTGGAAACCTATCGTTTCGAAGTAAAAAACATGTTTGATTTTAACTCGTTGAAAGATTACAAAATCCGATGGGAAATACAGGGAAATGGCATTACTGTTCAAAAAGGCGAGTTACCCATATTAGACATTGCACCCCGCGAATCAAAAATTGTCCGTATCGACGAGATTACAATAGTCCCCAAACCCGATGTCGAATACTTCATCAATTTTTATGCTGAAACGTTGAAAGCTACTGATATGATACCGCTTGGCCACATCGTAGCAACTGAGCAATATAAATTACCTGTTTCTGCAACGAAATTTGCCGAAAAATCGAATATTCCGCAGAAATTGTCTTTTAAAGAACTGCCTGATAAATATTTAGTAACAGGAAATAACTTTACCCTCAGCTTTGACCGTAAGGCAGGTAATTTAAACTCATACAAGTTCAAAGGCGATGAATTGGTAAAAGGAGGGTTACAGGTAAATTTCTGGCGTGCCCCAACCGATAACGATTTTGGTAATAAAATGCAAACCCGCTTGAAAGTTTGGAAACTAGCTGGTAAAAACAGAATAATAACCAGTGATTCAACTATAAAAATAAGCCATGGCGAAATCCGGATTATATTCAGCTTCAACCTGCCGGATGTGGAGTCGAAATACCGAAGTGAATATATAGTTTACAGTAACGGCGAAGTTGTAGTTAACAATTTATTTGTTCCAGGTAAAAAGGATTTACCGGAACTTCCGCGATTTGGCATGTGCATTACCTTACCTGTTGAATACGACAATATGAAATGGTTTGGCCGCGGCCCATTCGAGAATTATAGCGATCGCAATACAGCTGCTTTTGTTGGGCTTTACCAGGATAAAGTGGCTGACCAGTTTGTACCTTATGTTCGTGTGCAGGAAAATGGAAATAAAACCGATGTACGTTGGGTAACACTGACCAATAATAAAGGCAAGGGAATAAAATTTACCGGAATGCCTGTATTAAGCATTAGTGCTTTGCATTTTACCATTGAAGACCTTGATCCGGGTGAAAAGAAGTTAGGGATTCACCCAGCCGATCTTGATCCTCGCAACCAGGTAAATGTGAATATCGATTACCTCCAAATGGGGGTGGGTGGAGATACCAGTTGGGGCAGATTGCCTTACGATCGTTACCGCCTGTTCCCAAAGGATTATTCATATAGTTTTAGGATATGCCCTGTGGAATAAAGTTTGTCCTATATCTGACTTCATTACTAAAGAGAAAAAAAACATAAGAAGCAATAATTAAGTATAACAAGCGCAATCGATTACGCAAAATGTCAAATTAATTCTAATTCACCCATGTATAATTTCAGCTAAGTATGGATTAGTATAAAAAAAGATGTCTAATTTTACTACTATTATTAAAAATCAAAAAAGTATGAAAACATCTTATTCTGTTCGCAAAATGAAAAGGTTTAGGTTTTATATTTTCGCGCTCACTGTTTTTTTTATTACCGGAGCCTGGACTATATATCAAACAAATCATCCTACCATCTATGTTATCGGCGACTCTACGGTGAAAAATGGACAAGGGAAGGGCGATGGCGGATTATGGGGATGGGGAAAGTTTCTTCCTGATTACTTCGACACAGCCAGGATAATTGTCGAAAACGATGCCATGGGAGGTACAAGCAGCCGGACATTTCAAACAAAAGGATTGTGGAACAAAGTTTTGGCAAAAATAAAACCTGGCGATTTTGTGATAATGCAATTCGGACATAATGATGGCGGCCCATTGGCGGATTCGGCCCGTGCCCGTGGGACTATTAAAGGCATTGGCAGTGAAAGCCAGGAAATATATAACCCTATCCTTAAAAAGCAGGAAGTGGTTTATACTTATGGCTACTATATCCGCAAATTTATTGCCCATACCAGGGAAAAGGGGGCAACACCAATTATATGCTCCCCCATACCCCGTAACGACTGGAGAAATGGAAAAATAATTGCCGACTCATCAAGTTATACGGTATGGGCAGGTCAGGTTGCTAAAGCAGAATCAGTAATGTTCATCAACCTGAACGAAATAATAGTAAAACACTACACTGAACTTGGAGAAGAGAAAGTTAGAACAACATTATTCACCAATAAAGATCATACCCATACTACCGAAGCCGGGGCTAAGCTCAATGCCGCCTGTGTAATCGAAGGCATTAAAGCATTAAAAGATTGCCCATTGAACAAATACCTGTTGCCAGCTGCCGGTGAAATAGGGAAAAAGTGACTTTGAGTGGTCTGCATGAGGCTTCCATAACACAGGGTATTCGAAATGTTTGGTAACAATTGCAATATAATGGACAATAAGTATATGTTAAAACATGCGCTAACTCAGTTTGCACAGCTATTTATTATGATTATGGTTACGAATTTCATGTTTCCACAAACAGCTCATTGTGCATCAAAATCTTATTTCATAACTAATTATGGAGCAATCGGCGACGGTAAAACATTAAATACAAAAGCCATCCAATCGGCCATTGAAAAATGTGCGGCAATAGGTGGAGGTTTAGTAGTGGTACCTAAGGGAACATTTCTCACTGGTGCCCTTTTTCTCAAACAGGGAGTAAACCTCAAAATTGATAAAGATGGTATATTGAAAGGCTCAACAAATCAAGCCGATTACCCTCAGGTTAAAACGCGCTGGGAAGGGGAAGAGCGAATATGGACATCGGCATTACTCAATATAATTGACATTAACAATGTAGAAATAAATGGCGAAGGCACTATTGATGGTTCCGGGATCGAATGGCCGAGAAATGTCCGCCAAAACCGCCAGCAATGGCAGCAACTACCTCAAGCTACCCGCGACAGTATAATGAAAATACCCCGTTTAGGCCGCCCTCGTCTTATTTGTTTTCAAAATTGTACAAAAGTCCGAATCGCTGATCTTAAACTACTCAATCAAGCGGTGTGGTGCCTGCACATTCTTTATTGTAAAGATGTTGAGGTCAAAAACCTCAATATCCGTGCAAACCATACTATCCCCAGCTCAGATGGTATAGATGTGGATTCCAGCAATGGAGTAATTATCATTGATTGCGATATCGATGTAAACGATGACTGCATCTCGATTAAATCGGGCAAGGATACCAGTGGTCTTAGGGTTAACCGTCCCAGCGAGAATATCATTATTGAAAAGTGCCGGTTTGGTTATGGGCACGGTGGCGTAGCTATGGGAAGTGAGACTTCGGGAGGAATTCATAACGTTGAAGTACGTAATTGTGTTGCCGATTCTGACAATTGGGCTCCTATTCGATTTAAAACACAACCAAGCCGTGGTGGTATTGTCGAAGATATTGTTTACCGAAATATACAGATTAAAGATGCCAGACAAGCCTTCGAATTTAATATGGAATGGCGAATGGTATCTCCAATTGCCCCACCTGCAAAAGTTTTGCCTATTGTCCGAAACATTCGGTTTGTGAATATTACAGGCACGGTCAAATTTGTGGGTAGCATTCATGGGCTGAAAGATAGCCCGATTACGAACATAAAATTTGAAAAATGCAATATCGTCGCTCAAAAAGGACTTACTGTTGATAATGTGAAAGATTTAGATTATTCGGGACTTATTGTCGATGTAAAAGAGGGTCAAAAAATTATAGAGAAACCTGAAAAATAACATTCGACGCAATGGATTAAGTTATTACCTTATGTTTATTTTATCTTTATAGCCTATAAAGAACACCTAATTTTAACCCAAATATAACTATGACAACTATTGCTAAGTTTAACAAAACATTTGCCATTGCTGTGTTTGCTGTATTTCTGAGCGTTGCCGTTACCAATGCCCAAACAGTGGATAGCACAATTAAAGTTTTCCAGTTCCCGGCAAACATGATCCCCAGAATTGATGGGAATACCGACGACTGGGCAATGGTACCCAGCCAATACATCGTTGGCAGCGACCAATTGGTGGAGGACTTTGGCAAAATAGCCAAACTCGACACCAACGACCTGAACATAAAAGTGCGCGTGGGCTGGGTAAAAGGCCTCAACAGGCTTTACTTCCTTTACGAAGCTTACGACAACTATTGGGACTATACCCGTACGGACTTGCACCACGATATTTTTGAACTGGTGGTAGATGGCGATTTTTCAGGCGGTCCTTTTATTAACGATTTTCATCCAAATAAAAACCGCATTGATTCTTGGGAAGCTTATTCCACGTTCCATGGCGTTCAGGCACAGAATTACCACATTTTTACCCCGGCTGAAGGGCAGGACTGGTGCCTTGCCTGGGGCTGCCAGCCCTGGATTAAAGAATTGCCCTGGGCCAATGCCGCTTATTCTTACAATTTCAAGCCCGGTGAACCCGGGAAGCTTACGCTGGAATTCTGGATCACACCTTTTGACTATGCCGGGCCGGAAGGTCCTTCACGCGCCGTTGAATCTGTACTTTGGGAAAATAAAATTATTGGGCTGTGCTGGGCAGTTATTGACTTTGACGATGTGAATGCAAAAGGCAACCATGGCTTCTGGAACATCTCCAATAAGCATAAAATGTTTGGCAATGCCACGTATTTGCGCATGGCCAGGTTAATGCCCCTGGAAACTCAGTTCCGTAAAAAGATTGATGCCAACTGGTCCTTCAAAATACTCGATATGAACCGCCGACTGGTGGCTTTTGAAGATTTGACCGAAGGTAATGTTACATCCTGGAAATGGGACTTTGGCGATGGAACAACCTCAACCGAACAGCACCCCATCCATAAATATGAAAAAGGGGGACGCTTTATTGTAACGCTCTATGCCGAAGGCCCGGATGGAAAGTCGCGCCGTGCGAAGGTTTGGGATGTTGCACTTAAATAACAAAAACCTATTGAAACAACTTAACTTAATACAAACAAACACTTAAAAATTAAAACATTATGCTAACTCGCTCATTAACAATTTTATTTATTGCTTTAATCACCAAAAGCCTTGCCATTGCCCAACTTCCGGCAACTATGTTCAACATCAAAAACTACGGGGCTGTTGGCGATGGGAAGAACCTCGAATCGCCCGCCATCAATAAAGCCATTGAAGCTGCGGCTGCTGCCGGGGGCGGAACTGTTTATTTCCCGGCTGGAAATTACCTAAGCCTTTCCATACGTTTAAAAAGTAATATCTGCCTTTATTTCGACCAGGGAGCTATCCTCACGGCAGCCGTCCCCTCCAAGGAACTTGGCTGGTATGACGAGCCAGAGCCCAATATTTGGGGAGATTCGTTGGTTTACCAGGATTATGGCCACAGCCACTGGCACAACAGCCTGATCTGGGGCGAAAATCTTGAAAATGTATCCATCACCGGGTTTGGCCTTATTGATGGCACCAATGGTATCCTGCGCGGGGGTGGGGACAGAAGGCCTAAAACAACTGCTGCCGATACGATCAAGTATAAAATGGTAAGCATGGTTGGAAAAGCAAATAAGGCTATTTCATTAAAAAATTGCCATAACGTCAATATCCGCGATATTTCTATTCTTTACGGAGGGCACTTTGCCATTTTGGCCACAGGGGTAGACAATTTCCTGCTCGACAACCTGAAAATTGATACCAACCGCGATGGCATTGACATTGACTGTTGCAACAACGTGCGCGTTTCGAACTGTACCATCAATGCACCCTGGGACGACGGTTTGTGCTTAAAAGCTTCGTATGCCCTAGGCTATGTTCGTCATTGCCAAAACATCACCATCACAAACTGTTATTTAAGCGGTTTCGACCGGGGGACTTTACTTAACGGTACTTTTCAGAAAAAAAACGACAATAAAGCTCCCGATAGAGGTGGCGTTTTTGGCCGTATTAAGCTGGGCACC
>Ga0182027_10000863_pt1 | contig 51485 bp, 41 predicted proteins | sample 712E1DmetaG_FD_121300 | JGI IMG/M metagenome (GOLD analysis project Ga0182027, IMG submission 121300) | Permafrost microbial communities from Stordalen Mire, Sweden - 712E1D metaG (Illumina Assembly) | ecosystem: Environmental > Terrestrial > Soil > Wetlands > Permafrost | place: Sweden...
CCATGTATCGCTTTCTTATCGTTATTGAAAAAGCAAATGGCAATTACTCGGCATATTGCCCTGACTTACCTGGCTGTGTTGCCACTGGCAAGACACGCGAAGAAACAGAGCGCAATATGCACGAAGCCGTGGAAATGCACATACAAGGCATGCTTGAAGATAAAATGCCCATCGCCGAAAGCGTTACGCTTGCGGAATATATCGCCGTAGCAGTGTAATCAACCAGTCGAAAGTCTGGAAGCAAAAGACGCCCAACACCGTCTCCAGCGGATGTCGCTCCGCTCCGCCGCTGAGCCATTCCGTTAGGCGGCTCGCAATGGATATAAACATAAAAGAGTATGAATGAATTTATGTCTTGGATAATTGGTATTTTTATCAGCTTTTTCTTTCTCTGCGGTCTTGTCGGATCGATAATCATTTATGAGGAGACACATCCTAAAACGATTGTTTATTGGGATCATAACAACGATTCGGATGACTTTCGAGGTGGTATTGCCTGGTGGGTATTACCAGACATAAACAGACCCGCAGATGAGCATTTTGGGGAATTCATGATCTCAAAAAGCTTGTATGAAGCGCTCTTTTCATTAAGCATAATTTACTCTTTTAATAAACTATCCCATGATTTTATTTTGGGCGAGTATGAAGAAGGTATCTTGATCGGGTCGGGCGTTGTTGAGGCTGCGGAAATTTTACGTAAGAAAGCAGGCTCTTTATCGCAACTCTTTTATGATTGGCATTGCAGCGAACAAATAAAACCAGAGAGAATAGCATATAGAATAAAAGTGGATGCAAATGATTTACGACGAGAGTTATTCGCCTTGGCCGATTTCATGAGCGAAGCAGCATTAAAGAATTATGCCGTAGAACTTTGGCTCTAGGCAATATCCGGCTTTCTGGCCGCCGCCCACCGATTACCGGCTCCAGCGAACAGCGGCTCTGCCGCTGAGCCATTCCATTCTTAACGACTTCCGTTAAGTTCCACAGAGATCAGAGTCGCCTTTCCTTTTCAGGTACAATTCCCGTCCTTATCTCCAATCCTCCATAGTCAGAGACTGCTTGCCGGCTGTTTTACCCGCGAACCATGATAAACTCCTGTCATTCTGAGAAGGACTGGAGTGGCATCTTGAGTTACGACATCGAAGTGGACAGCCAAAGTCTCGAGCAGGATCCACTCATGGTTTCCGTGATAAATGGCTTACGGCCTGGATAATTGGAAATCGTCTGCGCCTGATTGTTCTTCCCATGACCATACTCCGCTGGTTCGTCACCAATGTCATGAAGCTTGGCCTGCATATCCTGTGCCGGGTGGATGCGCCGGATATGAACAAAATTCCCGCACACGGACCTTTGATCATTTACAGCAATCACACCGGCTCCATTGAAGTTCCCATGCTTTACGGGGAAATCTTTCCGCGTCCATTAACAGGTTGGGCTAAAGTGGAAAGCTGGGATAACTGGTTCCTGAACTGGATATTCACCCTCTGGGATGGCATCCCAGTGCACCGCGGCGAAGCGGACCTCTCTGCGCTCAAAAAAGCGCTGGCTGTTTTAAATCAGGGCTATATATTTGGTCTATCACCCGAAGGTACACGCAATAAAACCGGCCAGCTCAACCGCGCAAAACCCGGCATTGTACTGCTTGCCCTGCAGGCGGATGCACCCCTCCTGCCGGTCGCTCATTGGGGCGGCGAAAACTTCCTTTCAAATTTGAAACAATTCAGACGAACCGACTTCCATATCCGCGTGGGCGAGCCGTTCAGGATTAACACGAACGGCGCAAGGATCTCCGGCGATACCCGTCAGGAGATCGCAGATGAGATGATGGTCCGGCTGGCAGCCTTATTGCCAGAGGAATATCGGGGTGTGTATGCGGATTTATCAAAGGCAACGGGGAAATACCTTTTGAACATCGAAGAGTGTCTTAAAAAAGAAAAAGCCTCGCCCGTAATGGGTACGCTCAAAGATTATTAGTTTCGGAATCCGAAGTTTCCTGACTTTGGACGAAATCTGGCCTCGAGGAAGGGGATGGTATTTATCTTGGTAATCAAAATTTCAAAACTGTCGAAATATAGTTACAGTTTTGTGGGTTATGGATATTGTGGCCTAAAGAGCAATGAAGTAACATGAAAGTTGTAAGTGCTCAAGCATCCAAATCGAATACTTTTCTCTTGTTGGAAAAGTTCTTAGGGCAGGGTGTTCCATTTAGATATTTCCATTTACAGAATTTCTAGTGCATCTTGATCATTCAACAATATAGTTTCCCCTGGCAATGTTGTGTTAATCAAGGCAAACAACGCGCACGGGATTGTTAATGCCCGGCGATATGCACATCAAGGATATAAAAATCATGCATCGAAGCATTCGGAACTGGAGGCAAACGAAAACATATGTTCATGGAACCATCTCTATTGTGATCATTCAAGAGAGTCCTATGTGGCTCGTTCTTAAAAATTAAAAGGAAAATAAAATGAAAAGTATATTTACCAAAACAGCCATGTTTCTTGCAATCCTGCTGGCGTTGACCTTCGGCGCACTGGGGACTATACCTGCGCAAGCTCGTTCTTTCTCGTATGGAGTAACTACCCCGACATATTACCCGTTTGGGCCTCAAGCCAATGTGGATCAAAGCGCGTTGACCGGCTGGCAGGCATGCTGGACATCCGACTATAGCAGCACGGTGAGTTTGGATTCCATTTTGGCTGCCTGTAACGGTGATTATCTGCTGCTGGCTGGTGGCCCTTCAGCAAGCACGGTCTTTGATGTTCTTGCAGCTGCTCCACGGTCGGATGTTCTATTCGACACGGGCACGGGCAACACCCCCCACGATGCCAACGGCTCTGGCTGGTATTACAACTCGAGCTGGTCTTGGGGTTTTGCCCCAACAGGCGATGTTATCGACAGAAATAGCTGCGATGTAGCAGCCGTGTATGATGGGGCCGGTGATCAGAACCTTCGTTTGTGCTGGCATACATACAGCAACAACGTCAATCCCGGATGGAGCAGCGGAACTAATACTAGCGAGTTCGACCCAACTTACAGGCGCGTGATTTATCAACCATCCACAACCCAGACGGTGACCTATGATGGCAACGGCAGCACGAGCGGCAGTGTGCCAGTGGATGCCTCAAGCCCTTATACTCCCGGGGCAACAGTGACCGTGCTTGACAACACCGGTTCGCTGGCGAAGACCGGCTACACCTTTAGCGGCTGGAGCACCACGGATGTTGAAGGCGGAAGCGAGAGCACATACCTGGGCAGCGATACCTTCACCATGCCGGGTAATGGCGTCACGCTCTACGCAATATGGACAGCTAACCAATACACGATCACCTTTGACAGTGCGGGTGGTAGTTCAGTATCTGACATCACCCAGGATTATGACAGCGCCGTGACGCCTCCTGCCGATCCGACCAAGGCTGGATACACCTTTGCAGGTTGGGACCCATCAGTCCCGGCAACCATGCCCTTAGACGGAGCATCCCTCACCGCTCAATGGACGATCAATCAATACACGATCACCTTTGACAGTGCGGGTGGTAGTTCAGTGGCTGACATCACCCAGGATTACAACAGCGCTGTGACAGCTCCTGCCGATCCGACCAAGACTGGATACGTCTTTGCAGGCTGGATTCCGGCATTCCCGGCCACCATGCCTTTAGATGGCGACTCCCTCACCGCACAATGGACAGCCAACAGCTACACGATCACCTTTGACAGTGCAGGCGGTACTCCGGTGGCTTCCATCACTCAGGATTACAACAGTGCTGTAACCGCTCCTGCTGATCCGACCAAGGCTGGCTACACCTTTGCAGGCTGGAACCCGGCAGTCCCGGCGACCATGCCCTTAGACGGAGCCTCCCTCACCGCTCAATGGACGATCAATCAATACACGATCACCTTTGACAGCGCAGGCGGCAGTTCAGTGGCTTCCATCACTCAGGATTATGGCAGTGCTGTAACCGCTCCTGCTGATCCGACCAAGACTGGATACACCTTTGCAGGTTGGAACCCGGCAGTCCCGGCGACCATGCCCTTAAGTGGAGCCTCCCTCACCGCTCAATGGACAGCCAACAGCTACACGATCACCTTTGACAGCGCAGGCGGCAGTTCAGTGGCTTCCATCACTCAGGATTATGGCAGTGCCGTAACAGCACCTGCTGATCCGACCAAGACTGGATACACCTTTGCAGGTTGGAGCCCGGCAGTCCCGGCGACCATGCCCTTAAGTGGAGCCTCCCTCACCGCTCAATGGACGATCAATCAATACACGATCACCTTTAACAGTGCAGGCGGCACTTCAGTGGCGTCCATCACTCAGGATTATGGAAGTGCCGTAACAGCACCTGCTGATCCGACCAAGACTGGATACACCTTTGCAGGTTGGAGCCCGGCAGTCCCGGCGACCATGCCCTTAGGCGGAGCCTCCCTCACCGCTCAGTGGACAGCCAACCAATACACGATCACCTTTGATAGTGCTGGCGGTACTCCGGTGGCTTCCATCACACAGGCTTATGGCAGTGCTGTGACAGCTCCTGCCGCTCCGACCAAGACTGGATACACCTTTGCAGGTTGGAACCCACCAGTCCCAGCCACCATGCCCTTAGGCGGAGCCTCCCTGACCGCTCAGTGGACGATTAGCACCTACACCCTGACCTACACGGCTGGCACTCATGGTTCGATCAGCGGTACTTCGCCGCAGACCGTGGACTATGGCGCGAATGGTACGGCAGTGACTGCTGTCGCTGCTTCCGGCTATCATTTCGTGAACTGGAGCGATAGCTCAACGGCCAATCCGAGAACCGATAATCATGTCACAGCCAATATCTCCGTAACGGCCAACTTCGCTCTCAACGGAAAGCAACTCCTCAGGAACGGCGGATTTAATGTCTACGTCGGTCCATCCGTCATTCCGCAATATTGGACCGCGCAAGGCTTCGCATCGAAGGATGGGAAGAATACGGCCAATGTGGAAGAAGGCCTGGCTTCCGTGCAGATTGGATCACATCAACCTAGTGTCTCCAAAGTATTGAGTCAGACCATCTTATTCAAGGGCCTAATGAGCGATGCGCTCACGTTCTCGTTCTGGGTAAAGGGTCTTGCCATTCCCGTGGGAAAATGCAGCGGGTCGGTGCTGTTCTACAACGAGCCGCCCAAAAGTGGTCCAGGAACTCCCCTGAAACTCGTCGACACCGAGACCATTAAATGTCCCACCGGAACGTTTGCGTTCAAGCCTCTCTCCATAAGTTTTGTAGCGCCTTCCGACTACGTACAAGTTGTGGTCAAGTTTACATTTGCCGAACCGAGTGGCACAGTTTGGTTTGATTTTTCCAGTCTGTTGCTAACCCAGTAAAACAGTGAACTAGGATTTACCCGGTAATGACAACCAGCCCACCTTGAAGAGAGATGGGCTGGTTGCGTTAAGCCTGGAAAGAAACACGGGAAACATTCCTCTGGGGTAATACGCTGTTGAAACGATATTCCCAAGAGACCGTTTAAGCCCTATTTTGCAAAAGTATGCGGGTTAAAACCTGTTGGAAGGAAAATGATCAATTACTCAAACCTGTAATAATACGCGTTCGTCTCGCGCTGCTTAAATCCCATTCGTTGATATAACCGGTTGGCCGATTCGCGTTTTGGATTCGATGTGAGCGATACCCCGCCCGCGCCTTTTTCACGCGCAGCCTCCAAACAGCGGCGAACCAGGTTTTCACCTATCCCCTGCCCACGCGCGGAAGCATCCACGATCACATCTTCAATGACAGCGCGCAGGCCGGTAGGGACGCGATAGACTGTTAAACACGCCGCTCCGAGGATGGCGCCTTGCTCGGCGCGCGCAATGAACAATGTGGAAGATTCGGATTTAACCAGAGATTCCAAATCGGCCCGCGACGGAGGCGGATTATTGGAAGTCAACTGTGGGACGAGCCTTTGGAACGCGTCCCACAGTTCTTCGGTTGCCTGGGCCACAATCTCGATTTGCATTGCAAGCTCCTGCGCCATCTCTGTAGTAAATACAATACACCACGGAGGTGGCAGCTCAAGCAACTTATGACTCTAGTGAAAAAAGACCTCAAACACGAAGGACACGACGTACACAAAGGGAAAACGAAAGGGGTTTACTTCGTGTCCCTTTGTGTACTTTGTGTTTAATTGTTTTTTCAGTACAGTCACTTATGCCTTCACCAGCCCAACCTTTACATTCTCGCCATCGAAGTTGTCCTCAACGGAAGGCGCACCAGAAGGCGGTTCATCAAAATCAAGCGAGACTGCCAGCGTTTCGGTCGTGATGTAGTCGCGATGCGCCTCAATGGAAGATCTCAGGTTGGCCGAGGCGGTCACAAATAATTTTATGCGATCCGAAACATCCAGATCAGCACTCTTTCGCAGGTCTTGGACGCGGCGGACAAATTCACGCACCAGGCCTTCCTGAACAAGCTCCGGCGTAAGTTCCGTGACCAGCGCGGCTACATACGCACCTTCCTCCGCAACCGCAAAACCTGCCTTTGCCTGCGCTTTTACTTCAACCTCATCCGGCAAAATATCATAAACCTGCCCATCCTCCGTGACCTTTACGGAACCGTCATCGCGCAATGCACGCGCGACTTCATCCGGATTCAAAGCCAGGATGGCCTTTTGAAGCGCCGGGAATTTGTTTCCGTATTTTTGTCCGAGTTGTTTCGGCAGTGGTTTGACCGTGTGCGAGACCGCTTCCGTGGATGCATCCAATAGCCGGACGGTCTTAACATTCAATTCTTCTTCAAGCATATCCGCGAATGTTTCGACGGCTTTGCGTTCGGAAACGTTGCCCAGTGAAAAAGCAACCTCCTGCAAGGGCTGGCGCACCTTGCGATTCGCCTTCTGCCGCGCCTGATGTCCGAGCGAAACCAATTTCATGACCAGTTCCATATCGCGATTGAGCGCTTCATCAATCAACGCTTCATCGAATTTCGGCCACTCAGATAAATGCACAGACTCCGGCGCGGATTGATCCACCGAACGGACGAGGTTCTGATAAAGCTCATCAGCCAGGAACGGCATGGCGGGCGCGATCAACTTGGCGAGCGTGACCAGCGCGCCATAGAGAGTCCCATAGGCGGCCTGTTTATCCGCATCGGATTCGGATTTCCAAAAGCGGCGGCGCGAGCGGCGCAGATACCAGGTTGATAGCTTTTCGACAAAGGCTTCAATGGGTCGCGTGGCGGCAGTGACATCGTAGTTCTCATAAGCCGCCGTCACATCACGGACAAGCGTATGAAGCTCCGATAACAGCCAGCGGTCCAGTACATTACCGCTCTGGACGCGCACCGTTGTCAATTGCGGGTTATCCAGATTGGCATATGTGACGAAGAATGAATAAACATTCCAGAGAGTCAATGTAAAATTGCGGATCACTTCGCCGACCAAATCCACCGAGAAGCGGCGCTCGTTGCCCGGAGGCGATGCGGTATAGAGATACCAGCGGAATGCGTCGGCGCCGTTAACCTTGAGCACATCCCACGGATTGACAATGTTGCCCAGGCTCTTCGACATTTTCCTGCCACTCTCATCCAGGATCAAACCCAGGCAGATGACGTTCTTGTAGGAAACCGAATCCATCAAGAGTGTGCTGATGGCGTGCAGGGAATAGAACCAGCCGCGCGTCTGGTCAACGGCTTCACAGATATAATCGGCGGGATACTGCGTCTTGAATTTATCCTGATTCTCGAACGGATAATGCCATTGCGCGTAAGGCATCGAGCCTGAATCAAACCACACGTCAATCAGATCCGGGACGCGGCTCATCTTCCCGCCGCATTCAGGGCAGGCAAAATGGACCTCATCCACATACGGGCGATGGAGATCGAGATCGCTCAGGTCGCGCCCGACTTTTTCCGACAATTCACTGACCGAGCCGATGCCCACACGATGTTTGCAATCGGCGCATTCCCAAATGGGAAGCGGCGTGCCCCAATAGCGCTCACGGCTCAGCGCCCAATCAATATTATTGGAAAGCCAATTGCCAAAACGCCCTTCGCGGATGTGTTCAGGGACCCAATTGATGGTATTGTTCAGCTCCACCAAACGATCGCGGAATTGGCTGGTACGGATGTACCACGAGTCACGCGCATAATACATCAGCGGCGTGTGGCAACGCCAGCAAAAGGGATAGGTATGGGTATATCCTTCCGTGCGGAACAGAAGCCCGCGCGTCCGCAGGTCTTCGATGATCTGCGGATCGGCATCCTTGATAAAGACGCCGCGCCACGGCTTGACCTCCGGGATGAAAGTGCCGTCGGGCAGGACTGTCATCAATACCGGCAGGTCATGTTCATTTGCCATCTGCATGTCTTCCGCGCCAAAGGCCGGTGCCATGTGGACAAGCCCGGTACCATCTTCCGTCGTGACAAAATCGCCCAGCACCACGAAATATGCCGGCCGGTCGGGCGGTACGAAGGTAAACAGAGGATGATATTTCAAGCCTTTGAGTTTCTTACCTTTGAATGTTTCAAGGACCTTTACTTCTTCGCCGCGGAAAACCTTGTCGAGCAAAAGTTTTGCAAGGATCAGTTTTTCCACACCGCCTTCAGGCAAGGCGCGTTCCACCGTCACATAATCCACATCCGGATGCGCGGCAACCGCAACGTTACCCGGTAAGGTCCAGGGCGTCGTTGTCCAAACCAATAATGAGGTATCTTTCTTATCCACCAGCGGCATACGGACAAAGACCGAAGGGTCGGTGGCCTCATCGTAGCCCAGAGCCACTTCATGGTCCGAAAGAGGCGTGCCGCAGCGCGGACAAAATGGCACAACTTTATATCCCTTATAAAGCAAATCCTTCTCCCAGAACGATTTCAAGATCCACCATACCGATTCGATATATTCGTTGGTGTACGTCACGTATGCATCTTCCAGGTCAACCCAGAAGGCAATGCGATCGGTCAGTTTGGCCCAATCCCGAATATATTCAAAGGCGGACTTGCGGCATTCCTCATTGAATTTGGCAATGCCATATTCCTCGATTTGCCGCTTGTTGTTAAAGCCGTGCTTCTTCTCGACTTCGATCTCCACCGGCAGGCCATGCGTGTCCCAGCCGCCGCGCCGGGAGACATGATAGCCGCGCATGATCTTGTAACGCGGGAACATATCCTTGAATGCGCGCGCCAAAACATGATGCACGCCGGGGCGGCCATTGGCAGTCGGCGGACCCTCATAGAAAACGTATTCCGGCCCGCCTTTGCGCTGCTCGACGGTCTTCTTGAAAATCTCTTCGCGCTGCCAAAAATTCAACACACCTTCTTCCATGGCAGGCACATCGAGCTTGGATGACACTGATTTGAACATGCATAGTCTCCGTTGTTCGATCTTCGGTTGCCGAATTTCGATTATCGATTTATCGAGTATCGATTTCTCGAATATCGAATTATCGCTTCTTCGAATATCGGCATTAACAAAAAACGCTCATCCCAAAACAGGGACGAGCGGCGCTCGCGGTACCACCCTGATTTCCCGCATTCGCCTTCAAAGGCTCGCGGGACTCTCGGCGGATGACGGTCATCATCCTGTTCTGTTAACGAAGAACAACTCCGTCTCACTTACTGATCGAATATTCACGCTTGAAAATTCGACTTTTCGGATCGCAGCTCCGGGAGGATTTTCAGTCCGTGGTCCTGACCTGGCTCACACCTTTTCCAGATTCGCTGACAGCCTTCGGCAGATTTACTCGTTCCCATCAGTGCTTTTTCAGATTGGCTGATTATACCCACCTCAGCAAAGGATGGCAAGGCGCTAATGAAATGTCATTGCGAGGAGCGTTCTTTGCGACGTGGCAATCTCCTGTCTATCGGGTAAATCTCTTAAAACAGGCCATTGGTTCGTCGCATGCAATCCTTCTCTCATTAGGTGTTTTCTTACTCTGGTACCGCCATAGGCGCTATCCGGCCCTCAAGGTAAAGGCTGTGATTTCCGGACGGCAGTTGATTCGAACATAGGGCACCGTCATTCCCACGCCTCGACTTGTATACTGGAGCATCCTTCCAACGCGATACAAGCCATTAAAGTACTTTTTCCCCTGCTCCGGTAAAGCGGGCGGCCCGACCAATGGCAGCACCACCTGTCCTCCATGGGAATGTCCGGAAACCTGCAAGTCAAAAGCATCGGTCACAGAACTGACATCCGCAAAGTCTGGTTCATGAGCAAGAAGGATTGCGGCCCCGCTTCCCGGCAGTTTTGCAAGCACTGCGTGAAGATCGGGATGACCCATCAGAATATCGTCCACACCGGCGAAATGCAGCTGCCCTCCGCCGCGTGAGATGGTATGAACGTCATTGGTGAGATCAATGATGTTCAATCCTGAAAACATGGACCGCAGACGGAGATCCATGCCGCTGCGATAATCCTGGTTGCCGAGAACAGCCATTACCGGCGCAAAGTTCAAAGAAGACAAAACATCCTGCACATCCTGAACAGATTGTGACGCGCGGACCAAATCAGAGGTGTATTCGATAAAATCGCCTGTGATCAGGACCAAATCAGGCTGAGTCCCCTTAACCAACTCGATCACGCGCCCAAACTGCTCCTTATTCATCCAGCCGCCCATGTGAATATCGCTGATTTGTGTAAGCCGGAAGCCGTCAAATGCAGGATGCAGGCGGTGTAAATCAAGCGCCACGGTTTCGATGTCAATCCAGGCAGGCTCGACCCTCGTACCATAGACCGCACCGCCAATCGAAAGGAAAGCCAATCCAGCAGTTGTCACCGCCATGAGTCTAAGAAAGTCACGCCGGGGGAATTTTGAATTCAAGCGCATCCTGATCAGTCTCCTGCAACTTAAAAGATGTTATGATAAAAACATGCTTCAAGTCTTGAAGCCGCAAACATTCGAAACCCTTCATGAAACCCGAGGGCAGCCATGAACATCCCTTTCCACTTGATAACTCCGCTTCCAGATAATACAACCTTCGATAAGGTCGCGGAAGGTTTAATTATAACTTCAAAAAACATCTCACTTGGATTGCGCACCCAACCCTCCCGTTTTTACCGCCATGGATGGCAGTCCTGGTCGCTGGCGGCTTGGACGGATTTGAAGCCGCTTCCCATCCAAAAACCTTCCATCCTCCACCCGATGCAAACCGACCCAGTCTACTCCACGGAGAAAAGGCCGCACAGTTCATGGATCGCCGCGGTTGAATTTGAAGATGGCAGAATCCTCCTGCTCGGATCGTTAGGGTTGGATGCGCATGTCTTCTTGAACGATAAGCAACTGGAAGGAATCTATGAAGCAGGAAAAGGCGAATGGTTCATCGGATACGGTGATGAAAGAAATGTCTTTTCGAAATACACAAACGAGTTAACCAAACGTTTTGGGAAAAAAACCAAAAAACCGGCCCCGCGCGTTTGGTGCTCATGGTATAGCCTTTATACCGCGATTGACGAAAAAATACTTTCAAATGCGTTCGACGGACTCGCTGATTTACCATTCGATGTTCTGCAAATTGATGATGGCTGGCAGATCAAGATCGGCGATTGGGAAGCGAATTCCAAATTTCCGTCAGGCATGAAGGCGCTGGCCGAGCAGATCAAATCAACCCGGCGCAAAGCCGGCTTGTGGCTGGCTCCCTTGATCGCGGTCAAATCGTCAACGCTGTTCCGCGAACATCCGGATTGGTTTTTGCGGGATGAACGCGGCCGTTTGGTTTCCGCCGGTTTCAATTGGAGCGAACCGCTTTACGCATTGGACACCACCCATCCCGCCGTCCTGGAATGGCTGGCCCAGTTGATGAAAAAGGTCCGCACGTGGGGCTTTGATTATCTCAAACTTGATTTTCTTTATGCAGGCGCCTTACCCGGTAAACGCTGCCAGGAGATGCCGCGCGAATCTGCGTATCGTAAAGGATTACAGGTCTTGCGGGAAGCCATGGGAGCAGATGCTTTCTTTCTCACCTGCGGCGCACCGATCATTCCATCCATGGGATTATGCGATGCCATACGCGTCAGCACCGATGTGGCCGCCAAATGGGAGGATCGCAGCGAGGTGGTGTTCCTGCAAAATTATGCAATACCTTCCACAAGAAACGCCATACGTACATCTCTCCATCGCCAATGGCTTGATCCTCTTTTTCACCTCGACCCGGATGTGACCTACTTCCGCACCCAGGAATGCGCACTGACCACGGAGCAAAAATCATTATTGCAGAATCTAGCATTGATCTGCGGCTTTAAAGCCACATCCGATTTGCCGCAATGGTTGATAGCCGATGAGCGTGAAAAACTGCGTGCCTTTTTGGAAAGAAAACCAAAAATTAACCAAATTTCCCGATATGTTTTTCAGATTGACAAGGAAATTGTAGATTTCAGTCCTGTTATGCCATTGCCCCCGGAGCCAAAGGGCATGGAAGCCATCGAAGCCGCTGTTTTTGGCTGGCTCGCAAACCATGATTGGGCTTTGAAAATCAACGACCAGATGGGCAAAGCGGCTTTGAAGAAAATGAAGAAATCGCTGTAAATGTGTAGGGGCACGTTTGAAACGTGCCCCCTTCCTTACCAGAAACGTGACCCTACCCTGCCAATTCGTCCGTCTTGGCCGCCATGATGAAATCATTCTGATGCAGGCCGCGGATCTTGTGAGTCCACCACTGGATGGTCACCCTGCCCCACTCGGTGACGATCAACGGGTGATGGTCTTCCTTTTCAGCGATCATCGCGATCTTATTGGTAAAGGCCACTGCTTCGATAAAGTTTTTGAGCTTAAAGACGCGTTCAAGCCGCTTAACTCCATCTACTTCTTTGATTTGCCAGTCTGATACTTGTGGATGGAATTCGGCAATTTGAGCATCGGTCAAAACCGGCTCGCCGCCACGGCAGGCAACACATCTGAGTTTGGATAATTCTGTCATTTCAACGCCTCCACCAATAAAGCCATATCTTTCACAGCGGGCAAATGCACGCGCAGCACCTTGCGCTTGGCTTCGATCAGGGCCTCATAATCACCCAAGGCCTGAGCACGGATCAAAGTACCAAAGGTTAAACCTTCCTTTGGAATCTTTATATTGTTTTCCGGCTCGGCGGTAATCTGGATAAAGAGCGCGTTCTTCGGACCACCCTTTTGGAATTGGCCGGTTGAGTGTTGGAAACGCGGGCCAAACCCGGCGGTCACGGCATTACCCGTCCTGGCTCGGATTGCCACGCGCAAGGCCTGCAAAGCTTCAATCATCTCAGCGTTGCGCGGCAAATATGCATTGATGGCAATATAACCATCCGGTTTGGCTTTTTTCAAAAAACTATTCAAGATCGTCTTCAAGGATGCGCCGCCGACCCTGTAAGGCGAGAACACCTTCACACCGTCTTTTTTCCAGGCAGGTTTGCCCTCCTTCAGTTTGCCTTTCTTTTGATATTCAGCGATCTTGACGTTTGTGATCTTCTTACTGGCTTCCACGTTGGGCTGGTCGAAGGCGTTCACGCCCAAAATCGAACAGGCAATTGAAACAGCGATTTCCCAGCGATAGATTTCCGCACCCACATCATATGGATCGGCAATTTGAAAATCAAGCACAGGATATCCTGCGTCCCGCAAAGGCTTAATGGCCGGATCCAATTCACCGGTTTGACGCAGGTACACAAAAAACCGGTCATTGCCATAAACCTTACCGTCACCCAGCGGCTCGAGCGGAACAGGCAGGATTCCCTTTCCATCCTTGCCACTGGACTCGGCGACGATCTGCTCGATCCAGCCGGCAAAGGCGGATAAAGGCGCATCGCTCAGGATCGTCAATTTATCCCGGCCCGCGAGCGCGGATTCGCCAAGCACGGCGCCCAGCGCCAAGCCCGGGTTGCGACCTGCCGGAATATGTTCACCGCACTGTCGCTTCATCCAGTCGGCTTTATCGAGCAGGCGATTCAAATCCATGCCCAGCAACGCGGCCGGCACAAGGCCGAAGTCGGTCAAGGCAGAGTAACGCCCGCCCACTAGTGGATCAGAGGTAAATATTTTTCCAAATCCACGTTTGCGTGCCAGCGCTTCCAAGGATGTCCCGGCATCGGTTGTGGCAATAAAACGCGAACCGTCCTTCCGGCTCAACTTCCAAAAGTAATTAAAAGCCGCCATGACTTCGGCAGTCCCCCCGGATTTGCTCGCAACAATATAAAGACTCTTCTCGGGCGGATATTCCTGGGCAGTCTTCGCTACTTGCGCAGGATCGGTGGAATCCAAAATCGCCAGGGAAAGCGGAGCATCCATATGGGCAGCAGCAAGCAGGGAGCTCAATACTTCCGCCGTCAACGATGAACCGCCCATTCCCAAAACCATGACCCGATCAATCTTCCGTTTGCGAATTTCATCTGCAAACGACTTGTATTCTTTCAATCGCTGGCGGGCTTTATCCGGCGAATCCATCCAACCCATGCGAATTTTCGCTTCAGCTTGACCGGCAGGTTCTTTTGTCCACAGGGTTGGATCATGTACCCATAACCGCGCCGGGACGGAGTCCGCCTGTAGCTGTGATATGCGTTTTGCAACAGAAGCGGAGAGTGGGCCAAGATCAGCGATGCCTTTCTTCTTTCTTTCATCAATAGTCCCCAATAGCTCGGAGAACGCATCCGCAAACGCTTTGACCCCTTCATCCTCCAATTCCTGTGTCACTTGATCCATTGAAATGCCCGCGGATTCGAGTGCAGCAATGGTTTCATGTGCTTGATCCAGATCACGCGTCAAAGTTATGGAAACAGCGCCGTGCTCGCGAAAAGCGTCCAGGGTTGCGGGCGGAACTGTATTGACCGTGTCAGGACCGATCAGGTTATCCACATAGATGGTATCGGGGTACGCCGGATTCTTGGTGCTGGTGGAAGCCCATAATGGACGCTGAACGCACGCGCCCCGGACCTTTAAGTTTTCCCAGCGGTGGCCGGCGAAGGTTTTCATAAATTCATCATAGGCTAGCTTGGCGTTTGCAATCGCAGCCTGACCACGCAAGGCAGAACCATTCGGGAGCTTGGGATCAATTTTCGAATCCAAGCGCGAAACAAAAAACGAGGCCACCGAGGCAATATGATCAATGGAATGTCCGGCAGCCAGGTGATCGTCCAATCCTGCCAGGTAGGCGTTTATCACCTCGGCATATCGCTTAAGCGAGAAGATCAAAGTAACATTGACATTGACTCCCGCAGAAATGGCGCGCCGGATGGCCGGCACGCCTTCCTTTGTGGCCGGAATCTTGACCATGAGGTTGGGGCGGGCGACGCGCGCCCAAAGCTGCTGCGCCTGTGCGGCGGTCGCCTCGGTATCATGGGCAATCAACGGGCTGACTTCGATACTCACAAAGCCATCGCCGCCATCCGTTTTCTCATACAAGGGGTGGAACAAATCGCAGGCGGCGCGAATATCTTCAATGGCAAGTTCCCAAAATATTTTTTCCGCGTCCCAGCCCGCCCACGCCAGCGGTATAAGCGCCGAATCATAATCCTGTGATTTTGAAATGGCGTGATTGAAGATGGATGGATTCGAAGTCATGCCGCGGATGTCACCGCGTTCGATCATGGCTTTGAGTTCGCCATTCTCCAATTGCCGCCGCTGGATATTATCCAGCCACAGGGATTGACCAAGGGATGTTAGTTTTTGAATGGGGTTCATAGTATTCTCGTTTTCAAGTTTGAAAGGTAATGAGTTCAAAAGTTTGAAGGTTTGAAACTTTGAAGCTTTGAAAGTTTACAGGTTAGATCTCATACAAGGCGGAGTCTTCGCGGATTTTTCTCGATTGAGGCTGGGCTTCAAGGTAATTAATAAAGCGAGCTATCTGTCGGGATGCTTTTTCAGCCATTGCAAATACTTCAGTAAATTGCTCCTCAGCGATATTACCTAAATCCTGTGAAACATACAATTGGCAGCGCACTTCCCCTGCCGAAGCCTTCGCAAGCCCAAGGTAATGAACGAACTGCATCTGCGTCTGACTTTCAAATCCTTCTGAAATATTGCTCATCACCGATACAGACGCTCTACGGATTTGGTCTTTTAATCCAAAATCACGAAAGAACATGCCTTCCTCAGAGAGTAAGTAAATGATCTTAGTCAATTCTCTTGCAGTTCTCCATGCTTCGATTTCTTCAAAACGTGTGATCGTTGTCATTCTTTCCTTATTTACAAGTTCATAGGTAGGAACATTTACAGGTTAGTTGTATAACCTTCCAACTTTCTCACCTTCCAACTTTCTAACCTGCTAACCTTCCAACCTTCCCCCATCTTCAATCTTATGGATTTTATTCACTCGTCTCGCCAGCCGTTCGCCGCCGGGATCATTTCCCAGGTAGCGCGCCTCAAGGAAAGCAAGGATCAACACTTTGGCAAGTTCCGGTCCAATCACACGAGCTCCTAGGCACAATACGTTCATATCATCATGCTTCACGCCCTGGGCGGCGGAATAGGTATCGTGGCAGATCGAAGCATAGACCCCTTTCATCTTGTTGGCTGCTATGCACGCGCCGATGCCTGAACCACACACCAAAATCCCACGCTCCGCCACACCAGTTTGAATTGCACGCCCAACTTTTTCGGCAAAATCCGGAAAGTCCACAGGTTCGGGGCCGTTCGTTCCCATGTCTATTGGCTCATGGCCGGAATCTCTAACTGTCTCCAATACGATTTGTTTCAAAGGAAAACCGGCGTGGTCAAATCCAATTGCGACCTTCATTTTCTGCCTCGTACACTTTTCTTTTCCAATAAGGACCTGGCTTCCGATAAAACGTGCTCCACGGTTAACCCAAGGTGTTCAAAGATAATTTTATAAGGAGCCGAGGCGCCAAAGCGGTTAATGGCGATCACCCTGCCCGAATCCCCAGTGTACCGTTCCCAGCCCAAACCGGCTCCTGCTTCAACCGCGATTCTCGCCTTGACCTTGACGGGCAGCACAGACTCCTTGTATTCATCGTCCTGCATTTCAAAAAGCCGCCATGAAGGGAATGACACGACGCGCACGCTATAGTTTTCCTCCGCCAGCTTCTGCGCGGCTTCGTAGATCAAGCCGACCTCCGAACCGGAAGCCATCAATATAATATCCGGTTTCTTCCTTCCAAACGAAGCAAGAACATACGCCCCTTTTTCAACCGCAGTCCCAGCCTTCGGCTGTTCGAACGTCGGGACGCTTTGACGGGTCAATGCGAGAGCCGTCGGCCCATCGCTCCGTTTGATCGCAATCCTCCAGGCCTCCGCCACTTCATTTGCATCCGCGGGGCGGATCACGAGGAGGTTCGGGATCGCGCGCAAACCGGCCAGTTGCTCGATCGGCTGGTGAGTCGGTCCGTCTTCACCAAGCCCGACGCTGTCATGAGTAAAAACGAATATCGAACGAATATGGGATATGGCCGCGATGCGGATGGCCGGTTTCATGTAATCCGAAAAGATAAGGAAGGTTCCGCCGTAGGGGATCACACCCCCATGCAAAGCCATGCCGTTGAGCGCCGCACCCATGGCATGTTCGCGGACACCAAAGTGAAAGTATCGTCCGGCTGGATTATCCTCTCCAAAATCAACTGCGCCATCGAACTTCGTGTTATTCGAAGGGGTCAAATCAGCCGAACCACCGACCAACTCGGGGATAATGGTTGAGAGAGCATTAAGCACCTTGCCAGATGAGACGCGCGTGGCCATGCCTTTTGGATCCGCCGGAAAGACGGGCAGCGCCGCTTCCCAACCCTGGGGCAATTCACCCTTCAAGCGGCGTTCCAATTCCGCACCAGGATCGGGATGTTCGGCCCTATATGCATCGAACCTGTTTTGCCATTCTGCCTCGCACCTATTTCCCCGCCCAATGCTTTCCCGATAATAGGCAAGGACATCTTCGGGAATATAAAAGCGCGGTTCCACTGGCCAGCCGAGGTTTTGTTTGGCGGCCTTCAACTCCTCCTCGCCAAGCGGTTCGCCGTGCGCTTTGGCAGTATCCTGCCTGTGCGGCGCGCCAAATCCGATATGTGTACGGCACAGGATCAATGACGGCTGGGGATGAATCTTTGCGGCCTGTATGGCGGCATCCACTGCATCCACGTCATTTCCATCCTCCACCTTTTGAACGTGCCAGCCATAGGCCGCGAAGCGCGCAGCACGATCCTCGGTAAAAGCCAGGTCCGTGGAGCCGTCAATCGAAATATGGTTATCATCGTAAAGATAGATCAAATGACCCAATTGCAAATGACCGGCCAACGAGGCGGCTTCCGAAGAGATGCCTTCCATCAAATCGCCATCGGTGACGATCCCATATATATAATAATCAAACAAATCGGGAGAGAATTTTGCCGCCAGATGTGCACGCGCCATCGCCATGCCCACGCCGGTCGCAAAACCCTGTCCCAGCGGGCCTGTGGTGGTTTCAACACCGGGCGTCAATCCATATTCTGGATGGCCGGGCGTCCTGCTTCCCCACTGACGAAAATTCCTGATCTCCTGCAGCGAAAGATCGTAACCCGTCAAATGTAATAGCGAGTAGAGCAGCATCGAACCGTGCCCGCCGGATAAAATAAACCGGTCGCGGCCAGCCCAATGGGGATTGTGCGGATTGTGGTGAAGATGACGCGTCCACAAAGCGAAAGCCATCGCCGCCGCACCCATGGGAAGTCCGGGATGCCCCGAATTGGCTTGCTCCACCGCATCGGCGGAAAGAAAACGGATTGTATTGATCGCTCGCATTTGCAAATCGTCATTTAGCATGGTCTGTCCTCAATTAATATCTGATGTTATGCACCGTCCCGAAGGTTTGGGCAAAAAACTGCCTTGAATCACGGCAACCTTCGGGACGTTTTGCGTAAGGTGAGTTAATATTTTTCCTTCAATGCAGATACCGGCAGTGTGATAAAACCTTCCAGGTGATGTCCGATCCGAACCGCCTCGGCGGGTTTCTGGATTACTTGCCAGGCGGTATAGGCCGCAACCATGGCATCCAGTTGCGCAGGAGAATGGACAAGTTCAAACGGCAGGATTCCATTCAATAATTTATGGCGGGTGATCTCTTCAAAGAAAACCATCGGATCATGGATGTGCAACCCGAGTTCATACAACAATAATTCGCGCTGCAGCCGTCCCTCCAAAGTCAACTTTGGGAGCGGGTGGATACCGAGCAAAACACAGAAACAGGCGTACGAATTCGTCTCCAGCCATTGATGAGCCGCATCCGCGTCTGGTTGCGATTCGAATCCGAGCTTCGATAACTTCTTGTAAAAAGAAAATCCTGCACGGACGGCAGACGGGCACAGCGATTCTTTGGCATCCGTCCCCCTGACAGCGATGCCCCGCTGGCGCAGTTCATATTCTGCGAGACGCATATCCAGGCCACGAATGGACAACGGGGTCAAACTTTCCGTTCGGAGATTCTTTTTTATAATACCGTGATTGACATGCGAGGGCGCATTGACTGCAATCACCGCTGATTTTTGCCCTCCGAGAAACGCCATGAGCTTTTCGGAATGCGCGTCAGCAAGGGCAACCAGGTTTAAATCACGATCCAGCGCGGCGTAAGTCAATGCCTTATGCCCCGAGATCAAATCAACGCCAATATAAACCAAATCCGTGAAAAGCATAGTAAGATATAGCCTGCGAAGGCAAACAATAGTAGTAGTGTAGCCTAAAAAACAAACTTATGCAACCGATTCTTAGACGTTCTCTTTATGCAATGGTTTTACTATCCGGCCTGATCTGGATCTTCGCCAGCGCCGACAAAACCAATTCCTCAACCGCCGGACACATCCCCGCTCCGCAAAAAGGGTTCCTGGCTCCCGAATTCAAACTTGAAACACCAGACGGCCGGACAGTGGCTCTGACCGATTTTCGCGGCACAGCCGTATTGGTGAACCTCTGGGCGACGTGGTGCCCGCCATGCCGCGCCGAAATGCCAACCCTGGAAAAAGTTTATGAAGAATACAAAGATCAGGGATTGGTGGTGTTGGGCATAGATGCGGCCAATCAAGACAATCTGGATGCCGTCGCGGCATTCGAAAAACAATATAACCTTACCTTTCCAATTTTACTGGATACGAACGGCGAAGCGTCCGCGCTTTATGAATTACGCGCATTTCCGACATCCTTCTTCGTCGGGCGCGATGGAGTGATCAAGGAGGTCGTGGTCGGCGGCCCCATGTCCGAAGCTTTGTTGCGCACGAACATCGAAGAAATCATCAAATGAATGTTTTATCCTCCTTTCAGAATATTTTTGCACCGCCGCGCGATCTCATTTTGATCATCCTGGCCGCATGGCTGGGCTTGGCATTATCCGAGCGAGGCGCAACCCGTCACCGTGTCAATCTTGATTCATTAGGCAACATGCTGCTTGTCGGCGTTTCCGGTTTTGTGGTTGGGGGACGCCTTCTTTACGTACTTGAGAATCTCGCCAGCTTCGCTCAAAGCCCGTCCAGTATCTTTGCCCTTAACACCTCACTTTTCGATCTATGGGGCGGTCTGGCCATTGCAGGCCTCTCAGCCTTTGCCTATGGGGGACGCATTCACCTTCCCTTTTGGGAATCGCTTGACGCGCTGACGCCCTTTTTCGCCTCATTAGCCATCGGCATAGCCTTCTCGCACCTGGCTTCGGGCGCGGCATTTGGCAGGGAAACAAATGTCCCTTGGGCCATTGATCAATGGGGCGCGCTGCGACACCCGACCCAATTCTACGAGATCATTGCCTCACTTTTGATCCTGGCTTTGATCCTTATCCAGAAGCCCAATCCCACCGCGGGGTATGAATTTCTATCCTTTGTTGCATTGACATGTGCCAGCCGGCTCCTCATCGAAGGTTTTCGCGGGGATAGCACCTTGGTCTTCGGCGGCCTGCGCGCTGCACAAATTACAGCCTGGTTTATTCTATGCGCAACATTGATCGGATTGGAGTATAAAAAAAGGCAGGAACACCGGGAGGAATAGCAATTATCCTTCACCATCTCGTAAAGAATCAAGCCCGGCCAAATGGCCGGGCTTGATTTGACATCTTGCAAAAGTCTAATAGTAGAACAGCAACGCTCCTGAAGTGAGGGATTTTTTCCTTGGGTACTTCTCGAAGCACGCAAAGCGTTCGTGTACTATGCCCTGCCTGTACTGTGTTCTTTCAGTGCGTTCTCTCAGGGTTGTGTTTAAGCTTTTCTCTTCGGAATTAAATTCCAAATACTACCTATGTAAGAGGTCTATTAACCAACTTCTGGTTCGATCAATCCATAAAAACCATCCCGGCGGCGGTAAAGCACATTGATCTTGCTGGTATCGGCATTGTAAAAAACGAAGAAATTGTCGTGGCCGAGCAATTTCATTTGTTCCACCGCCTCCAACTCGTCCATCGGCATGATTCGGAACTGCTTGCGGCGCGCGATCAGCGGAGGCAGTTCGCCTGTATCATCTGCTGGCGCAGCATTCTCTTCCTCGTCACTTGCCGAGCGGCCATCGCCGCGCCCGTGATAATGCTTGCCTTTATAACGATCAATCTGGCGCTGTAATTTATCTATGGCAGAATCGAAGGCTATCAATGCCTCGTCCGCGCGCTCTTCCGTGCGAAGCAGCAGCCCTTTGCCGCGCACCGTGATCTGGGCCACATTGCGATCGCCGGCATTGCGCGCCGATTTATGATAGGTCAGTTCCACATAGGCTTCCTCAATGGCGGGCAGGTAATGGTCCAGCTTTCCGGCTTTCTTTTCCACATGATTCTTGATGTGATCGGACATTCGAATGTTTCGTGTTTGGACATCCACTTGAATTGCCATACAGGCCTCCTTATCAGGAATGGAAAATTTATTCGAACTGCTCAGACGTCATTCAAGCCATGACGAGCAAGGGCGCGGGATACCGACAATGCAAAAACGTCCCGCGCTCCCGCAGCATAAAGCGCCTCGGCACAGGACGAAAGAGTGGATCCCGTTGTGGCAACATCATCCATCAATAAAATAGTACGGTCCTTCACACGCGTCCCCCGGGCTTGAAATGCTCCGCTGACATTCGCGCGACGCTCCGACTTTCCCAATCCAACTTGAGATCGGGTCTCGCGTACCCGGGTCAAAGCATCAGGAGCGAAGGGCATTCCGACCGCCAAAGCAAGTGGACGCGCGATCAAGCTGACCTGATTATAACCGCGTTCCTGAAATCGTTTTTTACCCAACGGAACCGGAACGACCATTTCGACCGGCCATTTGAGATCAATGGCATATTGAGACAATTGAGCGGCAAGGGCATCGCCGAGCGCCATATCACCGTGGTATTTAAGTTTATGTATGGCATTGCGAACGGGAGCCTCAAACACCGACCAGGAGCGAAGAACGCGAAAACTTGGCCGCACCTGCCTGCAATCCGAACAAAGCCCCTCTTCATCCACAGATTTTCCGCAAACATCACAAACCGGCTCAACAACGCGCTGGACTCTATTCCGGCAATCTTCGCACCAGCGCGAACCCGGCTTGCCGCATCCACCGCAATTCGGTGGGAACAACAAATCCAAACTACCCCATGCGAATCTGTACAAAAGATACACCAGGGAAGTGTTCATCCCCAACCCAGTCCTCCTGTTGCCTGGAAGATCTCTTTTTAATGGAACATGGAATGCTGCAACTGGATGCCGGCTGGCACCATCAAAATGATGAAGATGGTGGGAAAGGTAAGGAAGGCCATCGGAATGATCATTTTGATCGGCGCCTGATGTGCCAGTTCTTCCGCACGCTGGCGGCGCTTTATGCGCATCTGATCCGATTGAATGCGCAGTACTCTTGCCAGGCTGACACCCAGAATTTCGCTTTGAATCACCGCAGCTACAAAACTGGTCAATTCCGACAAGCCAATGCGATCAGACATATCCTTCAAGGCATCCCGCCGCGTTTTACCCAATTGGATCTCGCGGATAGCTCGCAGGAAAGCCTTGGAAAGCTCGTTATTCCATTTCTCACTCACCTTGGACATGGCGGCATCGAACCCCAATCCGGCTTCAACGCAAATGGTCAGCAAATCGAGAGCATCCGGCATGGCTTTGCGAATATCTTTTTGGCGCGCGTTAATGCGGCTTTGAAGCATTAATTGAGGAATGAAAAATCCAATAACGGTCAGGACGGTTACAATAATAAAAACCCGAAGGAACGGCCATTTGCTCGGAGCGATCAGGGCAATGAAGAGCATTCCTCCGCCTAAAAGCACGGCAAACACAAAACGGGAAGCCAGCAACGTTGCCGCGTCCACATTACCGAACGGATTTCCAGCGAGTTCAATTTTCTTTGCGGTATCCTCCAGTGCCTTCTGGGGGGTAAAGCGGGTGGAAAACTCACCAATCCTTCGCAGCAGTGGCAAAAGAACACGCTCGCTAAACGGCTGCTGCATCTCGATCTGTTCGATGGATTGCACCACATCCCCGCGCTGGGTGGCATCCGCCAAACGGGCCATCAGTGGGTCGTCTTCCGTATTACGGCGGGACGCTCCAATCCCCGCCACGATCACTGCCACCGCCCCGCCAAGCACAACCACGATGACGATTGCCCAGATCAATATATTGACCATGTCACACCTCGATATCTGCGATTCGCATCATTATAAAATAGCCCAACCCAATCAACAGCAAAACAACAACCGCCACAATGCCGGCACAAATCGGGCCGTCATCCAAAAATGATTTTATGTAAACCGGATCAATAAACCACAACACTACTGTTAAGATAATGGGCACAAAGGACAGCAAAGTGCCCGATGCGCGTACTTGAGAGGTCAAGACCCGTATCTCTCCCTTGATCTTTACACGCTCGCGGATCGTAAACGAAATGGTATCCAGGATTTCGGACAGATTACCACCGACTTCGCGTTGAACATTTATGGCGGTGACCATAAAATCCAAATCTTCGCTGGGAATGCGGCGTAAAAGATTGATAAGCGCCGATTCCATGGGAATGCCAATTTGCATTTCCTGCACTACGCGTCGAAATTCGTCCGAAATGGGTGAGGGCAATTCCTTGCTGACCGCTTCCATTGCCTGCATAATGGAATATCCCGCACGCAGGCCGTTTACCATTAGATTCAGCATATCAGACAATTGGTCATTAAACTTGTTCAATCGCTTGTTCTGCTGCTGATGAACATAAAAACCGGGAATGAAATAACCGAACAACGCCCCAATTCCAAAGGAAATAATACTCCGGCCGCCAATCAGCCATGCGATTCCCCCCACCCCGATCACCGAAATCACGATCAAGGCAATGTACTCACCTGCTTTGAATTTCAAATCTGCGCGCACCAGGTTGCGGCTGATGCGGTCGCCCAGGGAGGTGTTCTCAACGCGTTCTGTGACCCATTGTGTCAGCGCCGTATTTTGGGCCTGGCGGTCAGCAGTCTTGTCTTCATTGAGATATTGACCAAGGCGTTGTTCCACCAGGGTTCGCTCGCTTGAAGACGAGACCACTACGCCAATGATCAATAGAACGATCACCACGATACCACCAATGACAATTAACCATGTGACCATTTTAACCAGCTGCCTTTTGGATGATTTGGATTCTACAAGCGCCGCCGTTCGCCAATGCCAAAGATGGAGGGCGGCAAATGAATGCCGGCTGCTTCAATCTTATCCATAAACTTCGGGCGCAAACCGGTCGGGCGCAACCGTCCGATCACCTGACCGTTCTCGATGCCTGTCTGTTCAAAAGTAAAGATATCAGTCATCGTAATGACATCACCTTCCATGCCGCTGATCTCTGCGATGCTCACCACTTTACGAGTCCCGTCTCTCATACGCGCAACCTGGCAAATCAAATCAACCGCACCGGCAACCTGTTCGCGAATAGCCCTTACAGGTAAATCCATGCCGGCCATCAAGCACATGGTTTCGACGCGGGCAAGCGCATCGCGCGGACTGTTGGCATGAGCCGTGGTCATGGAGCCATCATGGCCTGTGTTCATTGCCTGCAACATATCCAAAGTCTCACCGCCTCGGCACTCCCCTACAATAATACGTTCAGGGCGCATACGCAGGGCATTAATGACCAGATCGCGGATGGTGATTTCGCCCCGTCCTTCGATGTTCGGCGGACGGGATTCCAATGTCACCACATGCTCCTGACGCAATTGCAATTCAGCAGCATTTTCGATGGTGATGATGCGTTCATCCGCAGGGATGAAACTTGACAGCACATTCAAAAATGTGGTCTTGCCCGATCCGGTTCCACCGGAAATGATGATGTTCAATCGGGCTTCTACACAAGCTTTTAAGAACTGAATTGCCTCTGGCGTAACCGTGCCAAATTGAACCAACTGCTCCACGGTAAAGGGGTCTTTGGAAAATTTACGAATGGTGAGGACCGGCCCCACCAATGAAATTGGAGAAATGACCGCATTCACACGAGAGCCATCCTGCAAACGGGCATCCACGTAGGGGCTGGATTCGTCAATACGGCGGCCAAGCGGCGCGACGATGCGGTCTATGATCCGTAAAACATGCTCATTATTTTCAAAGGTCACAGGCACACGTTGGACTTTACCCTTGCGCTCGATGTAAATATTCTTGGCGCCATTCACCATGATTTCCGTAATGGTGTCATCTTCGAGAAGAGCCTGAAGAGGACCGAGACCAAGAATTTCAGCGGCAATCTGTTCAAACAGGCGCGCCCTTTCCGGCCTCGATAAAACGATATTTTCCTCCGTCAGAATCTGCTCAAAAAGATCCTGAATGGTCTTGCGAACCTCATCGGTCTTGGTGGGATCTATCGAAGGATCAAGTTCGGAAAGCAATTTATTTTGGACGCGCGTCTTAAGATCGAAATAAGAACCCGCCTGGGGAGAAGTGATCGGGGCGCTAACCCTGCGGGCTTGCAGGGATGAAAGGCGTGAAGAGTCGCCGCCCTGTGACCCGCCACTCCCGGAAGGTTGCGATGGAGTAGATCCCTGCCCCTGTTGGCCGCTTTGCTCGATACGTTTAAGTAATGACATAACCTTGCTCCTTAACGCTTGCCGGCTGGAACTCCTGGGGCTTCAAGAGCAGCCAAGTGTGCACGTACTGCCTCCGCGAGGCTTAATATGCCTCTGGCGGCCGGCTGAGACTTATTATCCAACATAAACGGGACGCCCCGGTTGACCGCAGGAATAACCGTCCGTTCATCCAGTGGAATTACCGCCTTGATCTCCTGCTTAAGATTCTCTCCAACTCGTTCGGGAGTGATGGCAATGCGCTTATCGAAGCGATTCATCGTAAACACAATGCGCTCCCGTACAATGCCCATCGTCTGGGATAAATCCAGAAACAGACGGGCGCTCTTAATCGAAGGGATATCCTGCGTGGTGACAAGTACGATCGCGTCGCCTGCATCAATGGCAGCCAGGGTTATATCTGTCAAAAGGGACGCAGTATCCACAACCACATACGCGTATAAACGTTTCAAATACTCCAGGACCTTGGAAAACTGATCTGCAGTGATTTTCTCGGCCATTTCGGGGCGCTGAGGGGCTGCCAGGATATGAATCCCGGATGGTTCGTGCTTAATCATGATACCTCGGATGATATCAGGATCCAATTCATCCACGCGCGGGGCAATATCAAGAATTGTATTTTTCCCCTGCTCATTAACAAAAACCGCCACATCGCCAAATTGCAGATTGGCATCCACCAAAACAACGCGTGTATCTTCATTATGCAGGGCCAGTGCCAGGTTGACGGCTATGGTGGTGCAACCCGTTCCACCTTTCGGGCTGTATATGGTGACAATCTTTCCCTGAGAAAAGCTGGTTATTCCCGGAACGGCTGCCAACCCATTGCCGGGCGCTGCAGAGGCTATACGCGATTGGGTATTTTTGCTTCGCTCAATGCGCGCCATTTCTCCGGCACGCCGTATGGCCGACACCAATTCATCACCGCTGGGGGGCTTTGCCAAAAAATCGCGTGCGCCTGCCAGCATGGCTCGGCGCATATAATTCTGATCGTTTTGGACCGACAATATGACTACTTGTATATGAGGCGATTTCTGGCGGATGGTTTCCGTGGCGGTGATGCCGTCAATATCAGGCATATTGATGTCCATCAACACCACATCCGGATCCAGCTCACTGGCAAACTGGATGCCCTCCTTTCCTGAGCGCGCCGCGCCGACAACATCCACGTCTGACTCAAATTGGAGCAGTTTACGGACATTCTCGCGAGTATCCGCAACATCATCCACAATCAGAACTCGAATTTTATCGGCCATGCTTTTCTCTAAAGTTCAATTTATTCCGATGAAACCTTATTTGGATGGAGTAGCTGGAAGATCATTAGGCAAAACCGGCTGTGCCAGGGGACCGATGGCAGGTTGAGTTCCATATGGCAATTTGGCCGGGACTGGAATATTGTACTGGCTAAGCGCAAACTGCAAGGTAAGTGCATTTGTCGCCTGACGGGATTGATCGTTTGGATTTCTTAAGGCCATGGTAATTTGCGCATTCGTATAAACCCAGAAATCCAGCGCGATCGCATCCTGAGGGGTAACTATCAAGGTAACAATATCCGGCGCGACCAAAGTTGTGGGAGCAGCCTGCGTCTGCGCCTGCTGTTGCTGGGTGGTCGTCTGGCTCGATGAAACCAGGGCAAAATTTCCAACCTTCATCACCACCACATCCTGTAGAAAAGCCTGACAAACAACGCGCGAACGCTGTGGTTCGGAAGGTACAACATCATACGGTTGTTGAAACGACGGCTCAAGTTCAATCCGACCCTGAGCGCTTGCTCCACCGCCGGAGCTCACGCCCAAAGAAAGGATCGACAGGGAGCCTGGAAGTGCTCCCGTTCCTGTCAAAATTGCCGTATGATTCGGTAATTCAGATTGAAAACCCGCATCAAGATCTACAAAAGGAACACAGACATTTACATTCACATGCGCGCCATCGGCAACGCCGTAGGCTGCTAGGGAAAAGCGTGTCGTCGGGATGGATTTTGCCACCATGCCCGGCGGGATCACCGTTGCCCACGAAGGTCCGGGAATTGCCACGGACTGCGATGCATCAGTGACTTCCCCTCTCGTAATAAACGTGCCCTGACCCAAGGGATAACTTGCGATCTTGTTATTAAGCAGATCAGACTTCTCAGCCGTTGTATACATATCGGCAGTTACCATGGTCTGAGGCAGGGTTTTGGTGGACAACACATCGGAAGTGATTTTTCCGCCCTGTGGTATGTTTTGTCCGGCAACGTAAACATCCACGTTCGTGGTAACCGCCTGCTGCGTGGTTTGGGACTGCAATTGATGAATTACAACGTATACGACCACCGCCCCTACAGCCACAATCAAGAGCACAAAGATGATAATTAGCCCGCGGCGCATATGGTTCTCCTCTCAAGCAAGGGATAACAATTCTGTATCACGTTCATTATACAAGAAAAATGGCTAAACATGTCAACAAAAAAGTGGGACTCTGTCAGTTCGACAGAGTCCCACCCGCTCGCCAGGAGCAGTAAACTTTACACACCAGACAGGCTCTTATTGACTGAGCTGAATACATTGCCGATAATCGGGCCCAAAACCATCAAGACCGCGATAACAACAATGGCAACCAAAACAAGAATCAGCGCATACTCAACCAGACCCTGGCCTTTTTCCTTCGGGGCGAATAACATGGGATTAATTCTCCTTTCGATTGAATTCTCTGGAGGCCCTCCAGAGTTATTTATATTATAGCAATATCCATATAATAATCAAGGTGTAGCCTTTACAATAATGTTAGCCTAATACTTCTGTAATTGATTTAACATGAATTGCGCCGCTTAATCCCCCAAAAAGCATATATGCTTTCATGATAGAGTAAACCATAAGGGAGGATTTCAACATTTCAGGCTCCGCAAGCCTGCACCATGCAAACGAGTATCATCCGCGGACCGGGATGGAAAATGAAATTCGGGCTCCCTTTCCAACTGCGCTATCTGCATTAAACGTGCCTCCCAACATTTCGGTCCGTTCGCGAATAAGCTTCAATCCCAGGCTGTTTCCCTTGAGAACCGCTTCAGGGTCAAAGCCCTTTCCATTGTCATCCACGCTTACACGTACCAGCTCGCTTCCCATTTCCAGGGCGATCTTGACCACCGTAGCCTGGCTGTGACGCGCCGTGTTTCCAACAAGCTCCTGAACCGCACGAAATATCATCACTTCCAAATAAGGAGCGATGCGGCGATCGCCGCCGGTAATCACCAGGTCGGTGTCCAACCCCGTCTGATCTTTAAATGCCTCCACATATTTGCGTAAGGTGGGGGCAAGCCCCAAATCATCGAGCATCATCGGACGCAATTCGAAGATGAAATTGCGGACTTTTTGAAAAGTTCCCATGGCCGCGGCTTTTAAATTACCAAGCTCCTCCTTGGCCTGGGCCGCATCCACGTCAAGAAGCCGCATCGCAATTTCGGTTTGCAGGATAAAGTTCGACATGGCCTGGGCCGGCCCATCGTGCATCTGACGGGAAAGCCTCTGTCGTTCCGCCTCCTGGGCATTGATGATCATCTCCATTCCGCGCGAAGAAGCCTTCTCTGCATTCTGAGTGGATGTGCTGTCGGCGGCAGTCCCTGAAGCGACCCGGTTAAGCACAACCTTGTATTTTTCAAGGTGATTCTTATCACTTTGCAGTTTTTCCAATTGTCCGCGCATCACAAACAGGCGCTGTTGTGCATCCAGGGCAGAATCATACGCCATGCGAATATCCTGCACGGAAGTTTTTTCAACACGACTTTGGATCTGCTGAAGGTGAGCTGTGATGGCCGCATTCCGTTGAGCAAGCTTGGATACCTCTCCCTGACTCTGCTCGGTCATCAAAGTAATCTCGCGCAAAGCCCGTTGAGTCTCCTCCAATTCAGCCTGAACATCAAAATTCTCATCCGTCATTTTCAACATCCTCAGAAATTACATTTCATTTCCGGGTTTTATTTCCGGAGCTTTTCAACTGCACCCAGCCATGTTTCAAGGCATACACAACAGCCTGCGTACGATCTTCCACGCTGAACTTTCGCAAAATCGAGGTGACATGATTCTTGACCGTTTGATGGCTGATGCCCAGCATGTTGGCAATCTCCTTGTTGCTCATGCCTTTGACCACGCACTCCAGCACTTCCATTTCCCTCTCGGATAGTGGATGGAACGGGCTTCCAGGTTCACTATACGAGTGCCGCATCCCCTCCACCTGCTCGCTCACCCATTCATCCAACTCCCGCTGATTTAAGATCCGCGACCCAAAGTTGAACTTACCCTGGGCTACTTCACGAATGATCTGAATTAAATTCTGCGGCTCGATGTTCTTCGAACAATATGCCGCCGCACCGGCAAGGGCAGCATGCAAAGCCTGCTCGATATCATCATATCCCGTGACCAAAAGAACTCGAGTGGGTAGTTTTTCCTGGGTCACCTGATGTGTAATCTGCTGACCGTTGATGCCCGGCAAATTTACATCGAGCACAGCAACGGCCGGTTTGAGGGAACGGATCAATTCCAATGCCTCGGATCCGCTGGGTGACTGCCCCACCACTTTCAAATCCGATTCCAAGCTCAGTGCATCCACCACACCCTGGCGGAACAACGGATGGTCATCCACAATGAGCAAGGTGATTTTTTTCATTCCAGACTCGCAAATTCATCCCGTTCAGTATAGCATGAATACATGATCCGATTCTAACCGATTAAGGAGAATTCCAGCGATACACAGCCATATTCGTTTCACCCGCGGCAATGGCGAACCTGCCGCCGCTGGTAAAAACCAGCGGTGCGCCGTTCGTCAGCGAGGGGTAGATATCCGGGAACGCGATCAAATAACTTACCTGGCGCTGATCCAAATATTCAGCCAGGCGCGTCTCATTACGCATGAAAGGGATCACCTCCGGGGAGATGAGACCGGCCAAATCTATCAATGGGTGGCGGTCAAAATAACCCAGCGCACCGATATCGTGTGCAGCGACGACGGCATTGGCAGGTATATTCTGCGCGACCCATTTGGCCGTGACCACCATCTCCGATTCGATCAGCCCGACATCCTCGCCATAGGCGCGGGCGCCGATGGCAACAAAACCAAGCGACACGAGGATCAGGCTGAACTGCCAGGCCCATTTCACCGGCTGGTGATAACGCCTCCACAGATTGGATTTTGAAAATTCCAGGAAAGCCAGCAATCCGAAGAAAAATAAAATTGGCATGGCAGGCATGAGATAACGACCATGCTGATAGGCGGGCAGGCGCGAAAGGTAGATGAAAAAATAACCGCCGCACCACAACATGGAAGAGATATTCGCCCAGGAGCGGCGCCGAACGGACAAAACAACCCACGCCGCGATCCCCGGCAAAAGGAGGATGCCCGGCCCGCTAAAGACCTGCAAAAGGAAGACGCCGATCCTTTGCGGCCACGGCAATAACGCTGAAGCATATTCAGCCTGTTTGGCGTAGAAGGTATTGGGCATGGGTGTGCCGGAAAGCCAAAGGTTAAAAAGAAGATAGGGAATGAAAAGCGAACCGAAGCCGATCAGGTATTGAAGGATGGCATTGAACTTCTCCCGGTTGGATTTTTCGACCAAGAGAACGGTCAGAATTACGGGGGCAAGGAGAGTCAGGCCATCAGGTCGAACCCAAACACTCAGGCCGGTGAGCAAGCCCATCGTCAAGTAACGACGCGAGCCGGTCAGCAGGAGAGCTAGAACGGAGGTCAATAGCAAGGCATCCAGCAGGGTCTCCATGCCGGACATGGCAGCCCACAGGAAATGCCACTCGGCGACGAAGAATAATCCAACCCAGGGAATAACCGGACGATAGGTCGAGAACATGGCGCGCGCGGTGCTTTCGGTGAGCAATGCCAGCCCAAAGAGAGTCAACCCGCCCATGAGATAGGTCCAAAAATAGGGAGCGAGGCCCAAGCGAAAGCCAAGCGCCAGCAGGAAGGTCCACAGCGGTGCGGTGGAACCGGCCGATGGATGCCCAAGCTGAAAAGCCCATTGTCCATAAAGGGCAAGGTTGCGGGCATAGGTTTGATGGATCCATGAGTCGTCCAACGGGAAGCCGATCTTATATATCAGCGCGCTGGCCAGCAAATAAGCACCCGCGCCCAAAAGTACGGCAAGCGCGAGAACGAGCAGGTCGCGGCGTTTTAGTTCAAGAGGCATCTTGCAAAAGTCCAATGGGTGCAGACCAACCCTCGGAAAATTGGGGATCTTTTTCCCTTTGTGTACTTGGTGTCCGTTGTGTTTAAGCATTTCTCTTCACGATAGGATTCCATATTTTACTTATGCAGGAGTTCTAAGGTTGGATTTCAAAGATGCGTGTGACATTATTCGGCTCATTAACTTCGCCCAGGAATCGAAGGGAGGCATCGCCCATATTCTTATAGATCACCCCGATCGGGCCGGAGGCGCCCGCGGCTTCAATCGCAACAAAACGGGCGTGGAAACGTCTGGCAGCCGCCAGCAATGAATTTTCATCCCCGTAGGGAATCACAATCGCCGAACGACCGGTCATCAAGTAATAACCGGGGGGATTGCGAACCATGACCACATCCACAGGCAGAACACCGTTTTGTTGAAGCACGGTCTCCACCTTGGGATAGATTTGTTCATCCTCGCCCCAGCCGGGCTGGAGGATGCGGATAGTAAAAATAAGGCCGGTCATCAAAATGGCGATTCCCACCAAAGCGAACCGGAAGACCGGGAAGGCTTGTGAATTCAAGCCACCGCGCCGGCGCACAAAACCAACCGCGGAATCCAAGCCCAGAGGCGCAAGAGTCCACCACAGGGATTGGAGGGCGGCGCCCGAATGGAAGAAGCCGCCGCGCGGACCCGCGAATGGAAAGATGACTGTCATCACGAACAAAAGCCCAAGCCACGCCAGGGAGGCGAATTGAACGCGCTGATCGCGGCGATATTGCCAGAGGCCGATCAGGATAAACGGGAATAGGAATATTCCGCCCTGCGCCGCGAAGGCATTGAGCAGGTTGACGCGCAGAGCATCCCAACGAACCGCGAGAATGGTCCGCCAGCCCTGTGCAAGCCAGGATTGCATCGTCAACTGACTTGCTGGAAATGCGAAGGTCTCATCGTAATTCTTGAGCCAAAGGAGATATGATCCGCCGGGCGCAAGGAGAGTGCCATAGAGCTGTTCATTACGCCAAAACCACGGCCCCATGATAAGAAGAAAGCCGAGCAAGGCAAGGCCAAGGTTAATGAAGGCCGCACCCATTTTGCGGTCAGCGATGGAACGCCACAGGATGAGCAGAACGGTCAGACCGATCCAGAGCAGACCATCACTGCGGGCAAATGTCAGGAGACCGGCGATCAACCCAAGAAACAAATACGTACGAGGCCGGCGATCCAGGCAAAGCAAAAAATACACTCCCCCCAGGGTGATATAGATGCCATAATTATCCGAGACGGGGATAAAGGGCGCGTAATAAATGGAGAAGACCGCCAGCAAGCCCGAAGCCAGGGCAAGATCACGGCGTTTCGAAAAGTTAAACGCCAGAGCTGCAGTGGTCACAGGCACGAGCATGGCGAAAACCAGAAAACCGAGACGACCGGCAGCATAGGTGGTCTGACCCGTAACGGCCAAACCGGCCGCGGCTACGAGAGAAGCCAGCGGCATCCAATAGCTGTGGGAAGGCTGCGGCAGTGACTGAGGATCATCGAGATAATTCCAAACATACGGCTCGCTAAAGCCCCTGCCCTGCGCGAGCTGAAGGCCGCCGCTAAAATAGTAATCTGAATCGAGATAACCGGGGAAAGGCTCGAAGAGGGCAAAGAATAAAGAAACAAGCAAGCCCAGCAAGGCAAGCAGAAGATAATGGCGCCAGGTCATATTCCCAGATTCCTAGAGAGTGTTTCTAAAGTCCAATTCATTGCAGATAAACACCGAAAAACCTATTTTTCAAGAACAAAAACGACCCACAATCGTTGTTCATCTCTGTTTATCTCTGGTGAATCCGAATTTCAAAATACTCTCTATGCACGCGAGGCGCGCACTTCATCAAGCCAGGTGCGCGCCGGACGAATGAACCACCAGCGCGTCCAGTATAAGCCCACCAGCGTGAAAAGTGGGTAGAAGAGGAAAAGCGAATCTAGATAGAACTGACTTTGAAAAATAACACTGCGCATAAAAAATCCCCAGGGAATCAATAGGACGATCAAATAGAGCAGACCGGCCACCACATATCCATAACGCCAGCGCGCCGCCACAGTGACAAAGATCAGGGCAAGCGCCGGGAAGAGAACCACCAGATTAACCAGATCGGTGCGGAAGCCGATGAGTGGAGTTATAGCAAGGGTTAAACATGAGGTCCAAATAAAATGGTGAAAGTCCCTCCCATGCGAGGCGTACCATTCGTAGCCCAATAAAAAGAGCAGGCCGACTGGAATGATCCAGGTCAGATGCGGATCAAAGGCAGGCCAAAGACGAAGGAGAACCGCGCCGGAGGTGAAGCCATAAGCAGTGTGAAGATCGGTGAGGCAGGATTGCAGGAACGGAATCACCCAGCCGGGATTCATCAAAAACGAGGCGATCAAAAGGATAAGCATCAACATGCCGAAACCGTAAAAGAAGCGGGTGCGTTTTTCGGAATAGAGGCGCCAGACTACGATTATAAAAAACAACAAACCGACTTCCCAGCGAAAGAAAGTCAACACAAGCAAAGCGCCCGCCAGTTCATCCTGCTCGGTTTGCAGTGCATAAAGGATTCCAAAATAAAGCAAGCCCAGCAAAATAACGGGTGTTCCATCCAACAAGGCGGAGACGGAATAAAAAGAAAAAACGGACAGGAGAAAAAATGCGATCAGGAAAATACGGCGCGGCGACCACTCGACCAGTCGCAAGACCAGAAATGCAGTTCCAACCAAGGCGCCTTCGTTCAGGAACATCCACAAGCCGCGCACCACACTGGGGTCCACCACAAAGCGCGAGGGGAATAAAGCGAAAAGGGTATCGGAAATAAAGGCAAAGGGGAAATAGAGAGGCAGAAGAAAAAAAGGAACGGTCAAATAAAAAGGATTTTGACCGGCGGCCGCGGCCTGACCATAGGCCAATTGCTGGGATTGCAGTGCGACATCCAGATTATACGGATTGACATGGCTGAACAAAAACTGGCGGGCGCCATCCCAAGGCGAATAAAACCCGCCTCCGCCTCCGACCGAGCGGCTGAGTCCGATATTGACGCCCACCAGAACGCTGATGAGGATCACGGCAACGAAGCCGATCAGGCTCAATAGGCTGATCTCACGAGGGGTTAAACGCGGTTTCCGCCGAAACTTCACTGCCCCGCCCTTAGGATCTTACAAGTGAACTTCTTGCTTTTTGTGCAAGAATTTTCATCATAGAGATTCACCAAGGTTTTCCTTTGTGTTCCTTCGCGAAGCACGCAAAGCGTTCGTGACCTTCGTGTTTAAATCCTTTTTGGTTCCGGCTTGTCCGGGTTAGGATCTTACAAGTGAACTTCTTGCTTTTTGTGCAAGGATTTTCATCATAGGTGTTCAGAAGAGATTTCCTTTGTGTCCCGTTGTGCCCTTTGTGTTTGAATCCTTTTTGGTTCCCGCTTGTCTCGGTTAGGGAGTCAAAATGTTTACAGCATGAGGGAAGATCCGATACTCCAGGTCGCTGAGCCACTGATCGAACAATTCACCATCCGTATGTGCCGGGGAAGGTTTATCCAAATGAACATTCAACCGCGTGAAATGTACCTCGACCATTCCCGGCAGTTCCACATAATTCCCCTTATCCGGCTTGAACGCCTGGGGCAGGGCCGTAAAGAGTCCAAGACGCGTGCCGCGATAGCCGAAGGCGAGGGTCAGCTTCCCATCGAACGGATCGGCATGCGGGGTCATAAAAAATCCGCCTGTGCGGCGGCCGTTGCCAACCGATGCCAGCGAAAGCTTGCCCTTGTATTCACCGCCATCCCATTTCAGTTCACCCTGCCATTCAGGTTTGTCCATGATAGCCCACACTGCGGCGACTAAATAGCGTGTCATGCCTTTGAGCCAATGAATGCGCTCATGGCGGGTGGTGACATACGGCTCAAGGCAGATGCCGGAATTATTGAGGAACAGTCTTTCGTTGCATTGGCCAAGGTCAACCGCTTTGACTTTGCCGTTTGCGATCACACGTGCGGCCTCGTTCAGATCCAGAGGCAGGCCGAAGGCAAAGGCAAAATCATTGGCAGAACCCATCGGCAAGATTCCAAGCGTGACTGGGAAAGGCTTATTGCGATCCCAATGACGGGCAATGCCATTCACGGTTTCGCCGATGGAACCATCGCCGCCGGCGACGACGAGGGTGGTAAAGCCTACCTGAACCGCGTCCGCGGCCAGATAAATGAGGTGATCAGGATGTTCGGAAACAGACAGGTCAAAATCAATGCCCGCAGATTTGAGCGCGGCCTCCGCCTGGGGCCAGCGCTTCTGCGCGTTCCAGCGATTTGCAAAAGGGTTCAATAATACTTTTAGTTTCATCGGCCTTCCATCAAATGCTCACGGTCAATTTTACCCCATCCTATGGGTTGAAAGTTGGAAGGTTGTGAGTATCTTAAGTCAAAATGAAAAATTCAGATGTCGTTGCGAGGCTGAGCGTAGCGAATGCCGAAGCAATCTCCTGGAGAATTCAGGACTTGCAATGACCTTTGATCTACTCTGATTTAGATACTCCTGGAAAGTTGGAAGGTTCATCCCTTCATCCTTTCTTCCTTCTCCCTTTTCCCTTCTCCCTTTTCCCTTCATCCTTCCGCCTTCATCCTTCTCCCTTTATATTGTGAAACCATTACCGCCAGAAAAATGATCACGCATCCCGTAATTTGAACCGGCAAAAGATTCTGTCCAAGAGCCAGCCAACCGGCAATCACCGCAAAGACCGCTTCAAGCCCGAGGATGAGAGCAGCGTCGGTCGGAGGCGTATGCTTCTGCGCCCACACCTGCAGTGTGTAGCCCACACCGATGGAGAGCGTGGCGCGATATAGGATGGCGCCCAGCACCGGTAGAGCCATCAGCAGAGAGGGAGGCTCAAGGAACAAACCGAGGATCAAATTCATCAGCCCGCAGATAAAGAAGTGCCCGGACGCGAACGAGATGGATTCAAATTGCGAGGCAAACTTGCCGAGCACAACAAAATGAAGCGCCCAGAAGAGCGACCCGGCGATCTCGAGCGCGTCGCCGGGTTGGAGTTGCAGGCGGCCTCCGGTCGAAAGCAGGAACGCGCCGATGACCGCCATCGTCACGGCGATCCCATCCAACCAGTGCGGCTTCTCGCGGAAGAGGATAAATAACAGGAAGGGTGTGAAGACGGTATACAGGCTGGTCAGGAATCCGGCGTTGGCCACCTTGGTATAGAAGATGCCGACCTGCTGTAAAGCGGTGGCGGCAAAAAGTACAAGCCCCGCGACGAGCATCCACAGCCACTGCCCGCGCGGCATCTTTTGCCCACGCGGAATGAAAGGAATGAGGATCAGTGAGGCGAGCATGAAGCTGACGCCATTGAACAGGTAGGCCAGGTGGTATTGCCCGGCAATCCCCTGGGCCACAAAGGCTGTGCCCCAAATGATGGCAACGAGGAAGAGAAGCAAATCGGCTTTGAGGCGCATTCGTTTGGGATACAATCAAGCAAGGAAGTCGCACAATGGTAAATGGTAATCGGGAAATAGGGAATGGGAAGTGGTGAATAAGAAATGGGGGCGGATGTGGAGGTGAGGGAGCCAAAGGAATTGAGGGAGACGTTCAGGCGCGAGGCGCAGGGATTTGACAGATTTGCCTGTATGCTTTACTCTATATTGGGAGATATAATCAGCTTGTGCTTACAACCGACTACGATCTCAAGCAATCTGCACTTCAACAAATTGCCAACGCAGACGCACTGGTGGGACTATTTACCGCACTCGGTTATAACACCAGCCAGCGCATCGTGCAAACACCGGAAGCAATGGGATTCCCTGAAGGATTGGCGCGGGAAGTTGTCCGCATGGAGCGCGTTTCCAGCCATGACGATAATGTTTTACAAGTTTATCTCGTTGAATTGAAGCATCTGACCGTTGCACTGACGCAGGCCTTAGTTGACCTAATATGTTAACAGGTACAATACAAGCATAGGTGATTTATGGAAGCGCAGAATAAATTATCCCCCCAGGTAGCCAGGTTTGCTGATGAAGTCACACGCCGTATTTTGGAAATCGTGCAGCCTCAGCGTGTGCTGTTATTTGGTTCCAGTGTCCGTGGTGAGTTCACCAAAGACAGCGATTTGGACGTGTTGGTCATTGTGCGCGGCCCGGTTCACCGCCGCCAATTGGCGCAGAAGATCAACCGTAATCTACATGGTATCGAAGTGCCGGTGGATATCGTCGTTGCCACCGAAGAGGATGTTGCCCAATTCGGCGATAAATTGGGTTCGATTCTGCGCCCTGCATTGATGGAAGGACAGGTGCTGTATGCCATCTGACCCAATATGCAGTCCAAACGCGTTACCCGGGCCCCGTCGAGGAAATCACGCTTGAGGAGTATAAGGAATCGCTTGCGATTGCAGCGCGTGTCGTATTCTGGGCGGAAAAAATGATTTCGGCGTAAAACCAGAAAAGTCAGATGTGACAGACAACTGGTTCAGTAATTGAGCTAGGATTGTCTGGATAGCTGTCAATCTTCACCCCAACTGCAACAAAAGTCACGCCAGCGCTTTGGTCAGCTTCTGCAGGATTTTCTCAGAATCCTTCAGCTCATGTTCCCATATCCGAACTACGCGCCAGCCCGTTTTTCGCAGCTGTCTCGATACAGTAATATCCCGGCGAACATTTCCCTCCAGCTTGTTTTTCCAGAAGGCACGATTGTTCTCGGGCAAATTGGAGTGTAGAGGGCATCGGTGCCAAAAACAACCATCCACAAACACAGCCGTCTTCTGTCTTGGAAACACGAAATCCGGTTTGCCCAGAACAAGCTGATTTCGACGCCAGCCGGTAATGTGATACCGATGGAAGATGCGAATCATGGCAAGCTCGGTGTCCTTGTTTCCTTTCCCCCGTATGCGGGACATTACTTCGGAGCGCTTTTCTTTAGTAAAAACATCTGGCATAATTGCGACCTAAGGTTTCCAAATTCTTTCTTTAACTGTCATGTATCTGGTTGGAGCAGAGGTAAACCATTCATCACGATCTGGATTTGGAGCGGAAGCGAGTTTTAGGCGAAACATATAGTCTCATTATTTTGAACTCAAAATTTTGAAAACAATATCGGCAATTTTATGGGCCAACATGGGCGGAACAGCATTTCCCACCTGGTGATATTGTTGTGTTCTATTTCCCTCAAAAAAATAGTTGTCTGGAAAGGTTTGCAAGCGGGCTGCTTCTCTGACTGTTAAACTGCGACATTGCGATGGGTCATAATGAATGTAATAGTGTCCATCTTTGCTAATATGTGACACAACAGTCGTAGATGGTTTATTACGAACCTGAACACGAAAACGGTCATTAAATTTTGAGCCAGAAATAGCTTCTTGGATATTCTTATGCTTTGGAAGTAACTCTTCTGGAAATTCGCTCAAGATGGGTGAGCGACCATTTACACGAGCGAACACAGCAGCAAAGAAGTATCTATGCAAATCTTCACGAATGTGCGCCCTGGTTTCATGATTACAAACTCCCACCAAGACAACATCTATATACCATTCTTCGTATTTCTTGGGATTGGATGTTGATGATAAATAAGCTTCTCCGCGGGACATCCTTTTTCCAACTTTCATCAAATCACTAATAATGCCTTCCCGAAGATTGGTCGAAATGGATTTTAACCATTTTGCTTTTGAAATTGACATAACCGCGTCATACCAATCCTTTGCGGTATCTCCTTCTTTAGAAAGCCCACTGCGCAACTTTGGCAAACCACCTAATACTTCTTCAACGGAAACTCGATCCATTTTTTCCAGTCTGCCCGGGTTCGTAATATAAATATCCGAGCGGATTCCCAAAACAATAATTCTATGCCTTGCTTGTGGGATACCATAATCTTCAGAACGAACAATAAAATCTTCCGGCTTAATTTCATCCAAATTTTCCGGACGCATTTGTGAAATCGAAAACAACTTATAAGATAGCGCTATTCCATGTTTATTGCCAACAGCAGTTGATGGATTACGCAGGTCAGCAAGAATTAATTCGAAGGTTTTTTGTTGATGAAGTTTAGCAGAAAGCAAACCCTTTACATTTTCCATTACAAATACCGGTGGCTGATGATCTGCCAAAATCTGCAGATATTCCTTGTAAAGAAAATGACGCGGATCCGATTCGTATTTTCCCTTATTTTCACCAATCATTCTTGATCGACCAACCAGAGAATAGGCCTGACAAGGAGGTCCGCCAATTAAAACCCATTTTTCCTCCCCATTTAAGGCTTCTGCAATTCTAGACTTCACTAAGTCGCGATCGGTCTTCCCTAATTCAGCTAGCCATGCTTCTTTTTCAGCACGTAAATATTCACTTGGATACTTCCCAAAAAGAGTTGCTCGACTTATCCGCCCTTTCAAATATTCGTAATACTCAAAAGGAACCTGCTTTCCGTTAAATTGCCGAAAGAACGCTCTTAATTCTAAAGTTTGATGTGCAAATTCATCCTTCTCTATTGACAGTCTTATTCTAAATGGCAATTTTCCATTTTCCGACTTGAGGGACGAAAATCCCTCTCCCAAACCTCCGGGGCCAGCGAATATATCTATGATAGGAATGGGTATTTTCATGGTCGCGGCAGGAATTATAGCATCCTATTATTTCGGATTATAATTATATAATTCCGATGTTGGCCGGAAGCTGAACAAAAAATACCCATGATATCGATTTTGACTTTCAACATGTCAGATTCACAGATCATGACGAATATCTCAAAAGAATTCGGACCAAACGATTAATTGTTTGAAAACGGGTGATAATTCCGAATTATTCGATCGGGCAATCTGGGTTTGTATTTTGAGGTCAAGGATGAGTGAATACATTAACGTACCACCTTCTCCGGTATCACTGATACAATCTCTTCGAGATATCGGCTACTCTATTCAAACAGCAATTGCCGACATCATTGATAATAGTATCACTGCTAACGCAACTACCATAAGGATTCGTTTTTCCTGGAATTCAGGCAAGCCTTGGTTGGCGATTATTGATAATGGGGATGGGATGACACACAAGGAACTCGTAAATGCCATGCGTTTTGGTAGTGCCAGTCCATTGGAAACTCGTTCCGAAAATGATCTGGGCAGATTTGGGCTTGGCATGAAAACTGCTTCATTTTCACAATGTCGCCATCTCACAGTTCTAAGTAAAAAGAACAAACAAACAACTTGTTGCGAATGGAATTTGGATTCAATCGCTAAGAATAACAATTTGGGATGGATGCTTGGTGTTTTGGATCTGGATGCAATACAAAAACGTGAAAATCTTAATGAAATCTACAGAAAATATCTTGCAGGCGGGGAAAATGGAACAATCGTTTTATGGGAGGATATTGACAGAGTTACCGAACAGGGTTTGTTGAAGGAATCGGAAAAGCATATCAACTCTATTATTGATGAAACGCGAAAACATCTTGAACTGGTTTTTCACCGGTTTTTATCCCCAGACCCTGGACAAAAGAAAATAGCAATAACAATAAATGATGACGAATTGATGGCGTTTAACCCTTTTAATCCCAAAAATCTTGCAACTCAAGAACTTGAACAACAGCTAATCCCTATACTTAACAAAAAAATTATCGTGCAACCCTACATCCTTCCTCATCACAGCAAAATTTCCCGCCAGGAATATGAACAATATGCTGGTGAAGGAGGATATCTTCAAAATCAAGGCTTTTACATTTATCGAAACCGGCGCTTAATCATTAAAGGTACTTGGTTTCGACTAATTAAGAAGGAAGAACTCAACAAACTGATACGAATTAGGGTTGACATTCCTAACAGTCTGGATAATTTATGGATGATTGATGTGAGAAAATCCCAAGCATCTCCACCAGAAGTTATCAAAGATGCATTACGGCAAGTTATTGACAAAATAGAATTGGCTGGAAGAAAAGTTTATCGCCAACGCGGAATAAAACTTTCCACCCGTACAGAAAGCCCGATTTGGAATCGGCGGGCTGTCGGGGGAATAATTATTTATGAGATTAATAGAGAACACCCTTTAATATTAGATTATATGGAAAAATTTCCTCTTGAACAGAAAGAATATTTCAAGCAATTAATAACCATGTTCGAAAACAGTTTCCCTAAAGATATGTTTTTCAACGATATTGCAGCAGCTCCTGAGCAGGTTGAGAATCCGGGTTTTGATGCAAAGGGTCTGGAATTATTAATGAATCTCTTTATCGGGTTTTGGTATCCTGAGGGGAAAGTAGGGGATGACTTGGTAAAGAAGTTGCTTTCAGTTGATCCGTTTGCGTCAAATAAGGATTTGACGGAAAGAATATTACTACAGAAGGGCTACCTCGACGATGAATGATTCTCTTGCAATCATAGAAGATATGGCAGCCAACCTGCTATCGCTAATGCCGGTGGAGGATGTGACTAGAAGTAATATCCTCAATGCGGTAACCGAGACTTCAGTATCAGTTTCTACGATGTACCATGTAAATATAACAGAGGCTGACATAAACCTCATCACCAAAAGACTGGAGGAGAGGTTTGATATCACGATGAAATTGGGAACGTTATTTGCCGAGGATTACAAACCTTGGCTGGATCAGGCAAGAGGAGAAATTGACTGGTATTACTGGAACAGATATCGAAGATATATTAGCAAAGCAAAATATCCACCGCAAGTAATCCGCAGTATGGATAGTATTACAGATCAAATCCTTGATCATATGGAAGATCCCAGAAAGAAAGGAAAATGGGCAAGAAAAGGAATGGTTGTAGGCCATGTCCAATCCGGAAAAACCGGCAACTATACCGGGCTAATCAATAAAGCTGCGGACAGTGGCTACAAAGTTATTATTGTGTTGGCTGGCACCTTAAATTCCCTCAGAAATCAAACCCAAGTTCGTCTAGACGACGGCTTTATAGGAACAAATACAGAATTAAAGCAACCTACTGGTGTCGGGCTTATCTATAGTGAAAAGAAGCCGGCTTATTTCACTACAAACACAAAAGATTTTAGAAAATCAATCGCCAATCAAATTGGCGTGGGAATTGGTGATCTAAAAGAACCCGTTATTTTAATTATAAAAAAGAATAAAAGCACGTTGGAAAACCTTATTGATTGGATGAAGCACAACAACCCTCATAATCTTAAGGATTATCCCACACTCCTAATTGACGATGAAGCCGATCACGCTTCCATAAACACAAGCAAGGATGGGAATGAAGTAACAACTATTAATAGAAAAATACGGGAACTCCTAGTTCTTTTTGATCGATCGTCTTATGTGGGTTATACAGCAACACCTTTTGCCAACGTGTTTATTGATCCTGAAAGTGACGGTAGCATGTTCGGCGACGATCTTTTTCCACGCGATTTTATTATTAACCTTGACCCACCCAGTAATTATATTGGGCCGGAACGCATTTTTTCTACAGATGCAGATATTAAGATCGTCAGGGAAGTCGACGACTTCGAAGAATATCTACCAACAAAACATAAAATAACTTGGCGTGTAAACGGATTGCCGGAAAGCATGAAAGAAGCAATTCGAGTTTTTGTATTAGCTCGTGCCATCAGATTACTACGAGGGCAAATTACTGCACACAATTCGATGATGATCAACGTAAGCCGTTTTACAAATATTCAGTCTCAAATTATGCTCTTGGTTGATGAGTATTTGAAAGAAATTCGCCAATCTGTTATCAACCATTATAGATTGAGTATTTCTGAAGCGCTTAAAAATAGTGTAATTCTTGCCTTACAAGAAACATTTCAAAAGGAATTCCATGACTATCATTTTAGTTGGGACGAAGTTCAAGCAGTATTAAAGGATTCTGTCTCTCCTATCGGCGTAATTGAAGTCAATTCATCATCCACGGCTAAGCAACTGGATTATAGTGAAAAAAATTACCCGCAAGGAAGGAATATTATTGCCGTAGGAGGAATGGGCCTGTCAAGAGGATTAACATTGGAAGGATTAACGGTAAGTTATTTCCTTCGCAATTCGATAATGTATGATACCTTGATGCAAATGGGACGCTGGTTCGGTTATAGAGACGGTTATGTGGATCTTTGCCGAATTTACATGACTGCGGAAGCTGCATCATGGTATGCTCACATTTCTGATGCCATGGAAGAATTGCGCGAAGAATTCAAGCGTATGAAGGCTGCAGGTATGACGCCAAAAGACTTTGGATTGTGCGTTAGAAGCCATCCTGAAACTCTGATTGTGACAGCCAGAAACAAAATGAGAACCGGAACTACTGTTCTTAGGCAAGTAAGTCTTGAAGGGCGACTCGTTGAAACATCCATCCTTCTTAAGGATTCTGGTATTGTTAAACAGAATTTTGCTTCTATGGAAGCATTAATTGTAGTCTCAAAACAATTTGGCAGAAGAGCTGATACAACATTTGGATATTTGTGGCAAGGTGTTCCGGCAAAATACATTCTTGAATTTATTGATCACTTTCAAAACCATCCAGCATCTCAACTTACAGAGAAAATGCCATTAAAGGAATATATCAATTGGCTGGATTCAAAAAAGAATACTGGTTGGGACATAGTTTTAGTTTCTCTTTCGTCAGATGATAAATCGGGTACATTAAGAAAGGATGTCGGCGAATTCGAAATAGTATCGCAAAAGAGAACGATTACCGACTATCCAAACAAAGGAGACAATGGTATTGTTCTGAATAAACACAGAGTTGCCTCAAGAGGCCTGGAAAAAGCAGGATTATCTATGAGTGAGGTACAGCAAGCAGAGGAGAAATATAAATTAGATAATCCTAATGGTAAAAATATTCCTGACCTCTATTACAGGGGGCAAAGGAGCTGCCCTCTTCTAATGTTACATCTCCTGGATTGCAAATCGGAAACACGCGAATTTCCGGAGGGAATTGTTGCATATGGAATCAGCTTTCCAGGTGAGGCGGGCAGTAGAAGGCCGGAAAAGCTGGTGGAATATGTTGTTAATACTGTCTGGTGGAAAAACAAATACTTGGATTTGCTTGACGAGAACGAGGATGACGAAGATGGACAATCCATGGAATAACATAAATCAGCCATCAAAAGATGTTGCCGCAAGACGAATTGATCACACTCACCCATTTGACCTTTTTTGGGCGATAGATTATTCAGGGCACTATTTATTCATCTTTGAATTTTCTCCCGAAAATAATCTCAAAAAAATCAGCCTTCCCAATCTTGTCGGTATACAAACGGTTTATGCCCCGGCCAATAACGTCATCGCCAAGGATCGACTAATTTTATTGCTAAATGAGCAAAATAATTGGGAGCTATTTCTATCATTATGCAATGACCTAGTTCAGGTAACCCGTAATTCTGAGAATTCATCCGACGCGTTCATATCCATTCTCGGCAGATTGGATCATTGGCAGGAATTTCTTAAAAATATTCGAGAAGGCATTCTCTCAGAAGAAAAAATATTGGGCTTAATTGGAGAACTTCTGTTCATCAGAAATTATCTAATCCCCACATTTGGTGCTGGACAATCCATTAAATTCTGGCAAGGTCCGGAAGGATTTTCTCAAGATTTTAATGTCAATGAATGCGCGATCGAAGTTAAATGCCAGTCCGCTGCAAAATCATCTTATGTCAAAATTTCTTCCGCAGAACAGTTGTGTCCGCAATTACCAGAAATATATTTGTTTGTTGCAACTCTGGGCAAAACTTCGCCGGAAACTACAAATGCAATAAACCTTCCCACCCTAACAGATCAAATAAAAGGGGCCATCAAATCAGCCACTTCAATTCAGATGGAGAGATTTATGGATCTTTTACACTTGGTTGGTTACATTGATTCGGATCGCTATCTGGAATTTAGTTATGTTCTTATTAGCGAGAGGATGTTTCTTGTGGCAGACGACTTTCCAAGAATCTGTTCAAAGGATCTACCTCGTGGGATTGCAAACATCTCTTATTCCATCAATCTTTCAGAATGCACTAAATTTGAAAAACAACCTGATTGGATGCGTATTATAAAATGAACATTGATGAATATTACGCGGATTTTATGCAAGATATAGTAGCCCGTTCAGGGGCAGGGAACGATTTTCATGAGACCGTATTTACCGAGCGTTTATGCGAGTACTTGATTGATCAGGCGATAATTGAGGATTATACATATGTCGGATACAAAAAAGTTGTCAAGGGCATTCGCGTCGATGCGTGGTGTTACAACAATGAGACAGGGGTCCTAAACCTGTTTGTGACCGATTTCAGATCTACTGATAAATTGGAAACACTGTCCAACACAGATATTACAAAATCCTTTAAAAGAGTTGTCAAGTTTTTCGCGGAAAGCCTAAATGTCAAATTTCATCCTGCGTTGGAAGAAAGTGCACCAGGATATGAATTAGCTAGATTGATTTATGATAATTCATCATCGATCTCGAAGATTCATTTTTTTCTTTTATCAAATACCCAACTAAGTGAACGCGTGGAAATAATTGAAGCGAAGAAAATTGAAGGGTATGGTTGCACTTATGATATTTGGGACATGAGCCGTTTGCATCGCATTGACTCCTCGGAAAATGCTCGGGAGAATATTTTGGTTGATTTTCGACAATTTGAACCTGATGGACTTCAATGTCTTCCAGCTTATACAGGATCTGGTGAGTTCGCCTCATATCTATTAGTCATGCCGGGAAAATTAATCGCAAACTTATATGATGAATATGGCGAAAGATTGTTGGAACAGAATGTGAGAACATTCCTTCAATTTCGAGGAAATGTTAATAAAGGCATACGGAATACGATCCAGAACGAACCGCAAATGTTTTTTGCCTACAACAACGGACTTACAGTAACAGCGGAAAATGTGGAAACAGACAGCGGGCGCCAACGAATTACATCTGTAACCAATTTACAAATTGTAAATGGCGGTCAGACCACTGCGTCAATTTTTACTGCGATGAAGAATTTCAAGGCGGATTTATCAAACGTCTTTGTTCAAGTAAAACTAACGGTTATTCCTCCCGAGAAAGTTGAAACGGTTGTACCGAGAATTTCCGAATATGCCAACACACAAAACAAGGTGAGCGCGGCGGATTTCTTCTCCAACCATCCTTTCCATTTAAGAATTGAGGAAATATCCCGTCGGCTTTGGGCGCCTTCACCTGAGGGCGGTTTACGAGAGACACATTGGTTTTATGAACGCGCACGCGGTCAATATGCAAATACTCAAGCCAAATTAACTCCCGCAAAATTAAAGGAATTTCTTTTAAAGAATCCGAGAAATCAAATGTTCACTAAAACCGACCTGGCGAAATATGAGAATACATTTGGCATGCAGCCACACACTGTAAGTCTGGGCGCTCAAAAAAATTTCGCTATATTTGCCAGCGCGATTGATGAAAAGTGGAAGAAAAACGAAAAACAATATAATGAACTATACTTTAAGCATTTGGTTGCTAAGGCTGTCATATTTCGATTTCTTGATTTATCCATCATGAGGGAGGATTGGTATGGGGGGTACAAGGCTAATATCGTAACCTACTCATTGGCTAAACTAATACATATGATTTCAAGCATGGGCAAATGTTTGGATTTGGATCAAATTTGGCTGGAACAAAAGCTATCCCCCCCGCTAAAGACGCAACTTTTGGCAATAGCCAAATTAGTAAATGAACAGATACAAAAAACTCCAAACGAGGTAACAAATGTCACAGAGTGGTGCAAGAAGGAGATGTGCTGGAAGTTTATCCAAGAAATGCCAATAACCTTGGGGAAAGATCTTTTGAGTGTGCTAAAGGATACCGAAGATGCTGTCGATGACAAAAAAGATGCAGAAAAAAAACAAATAGTGGATAACGGTATCATTGTTCAAAAGAATGCTCTTGAGAAAGGAGCCGAGTATTGGAAGCAAATTGCCAGTTACGGTATGAAGCATTCGCTTCTTAGCTCCAAGGAAATGGGCATTCTTGAAATTGCTTGCGAAATCCCATTAAAAATTCCATCCGAAAAGCAGTCAGAAGTGCTGTTGCAAATCGAAAAAAAGGTAAAGAATGAAGGTTTCTTTTCCAAAGAATCTTAATGTTAAGATGTGCCATAACTCGGTTGCTGGCAAAAATTCCCAATTCCATATTGGATTTTCTGGTCTATAAATAACCTGGACAAAAAAGTGTCAACCGGGTATCCTGGTGGAAAGGAGAACACCAACCATGTATAAATCCAAATTCAGCATCGATGGTGATGAGAATGATGAAAACATTGTCGAGGGCTATACGGACGGAACGCTCTGGAACGGCTGGGCTAATGTTTGCTTCACACGCGAACAGGTTTCCGCTTGGCTCGATGCTTCACCATACGACTACAGGTTCTTGGAAGCAAATACAAAATTAAACAAACGAGATTACCCCGTACTGCTTATCTATTTCGATGACAGGGAAGAAACTATCGAATCCACCCCACTCCCGACAGATGATGGCGATATTCTGGAAGGTTACTTCATGGAGAGCTATTGTTTCGTTGAAATCAGCAAATCTGCTCGGCTGGGGTCTTCTGACCCCGCCGAACGCTGACCGCAAGGCCTCTAATTGTGTCTTGCGTTTTAGGTCTCCTGCACCCTTCCCCTCTTCCCCCTCGCCCATCGGGAGAGGGTCGCGCAGCACTTCCGTGTTTTTCGGAAGCGAGGGCGAGGGCTAGACGGCAACCGTGTTCATCCCATCATTGGTTCCACAACGACCACGTTCATTGACCAGGTTTATCTATTGGCTACACGCATTTTCTTTCATGTCCTCATACTCACCAACGCTTCCTGCAAAACGAGCCAATACAAAATACTGCAACCTTGCACCCCTCGCGTTACCTCCCTCGTTTCCTCGAATCATCCATAACTCCATGATCCATTAACCATTCTCCATGCCCGAATTACCCCCGTTGCCTCTTCACCGGCCCTCACTTCGGACGGGCTTCGCGCCGAGAAGAGACTCGGCATCTGCGACCCTCGCACACTGCATACTTCTGGAACAGCCAATCCTTTACTTCAAAGTGAAAAGCAGCCAGGTGCAGACTAATAACACTTATGATATGAAACCTTCACGATTATGGTCTTCCCAAAGTTGCTTGACGAATCGGATGTTTTGGAACGCGCATGCCATACATGGGTTAGTTCTACCAATTTTCTAGGGCTTATTCGCGGCATTCGCAAATTCGCGACATCGTACTCGGAGAGTAAATTCGCGTTAAGGGTTTTCTGACTTTGCTAAAGCCATGCCTTCACGATTGTGTGTGCTTGACATCTTTCAAAACGGGTCTATACTTATTGTAAATAAGCGGGGATGTTTATAAGTGGCGATTCACGTAGATGATCCTTTAGCGGTACAGTAGATTTCAGAGTTGGCGCTCGTATTGGGCAACGGCCAATTCTCATGACGAAATAAGTGTCAATGACTACTGTTCCATGGAGAGAGAAATGAAACACACTCAATGTTTTTTTGCCATTTTGGTCCTGCTGATGGGATTGCTGTACCTGTCTCCGATCGCGCAGGCACATGCTTACGTTCACACTCCTGCCGACGACTTCGTCATCACCGTCATAACGGACAACTCTGGAAGTTCCTCCAGCACGCAGTTCACCATTCCCACCACGGGAAGCGGGTACAACTACAACGTGGACTGCAACCATGATGGAACCCTTGAAGCCACCGGTGTGACCGGGGACTATACCTGTGATTATGGCGCAACGGGGTTGAATACGGGAGCGGGAACCTACATCATCAGCATCGAAGATAACAGCGGCGCTGGCACTGGCTTTCCAAGGATTTTCTTCAATAATGGTGGCGATGCCCCCAAACTGATGAGCATTGACCAGTGGGGTACAGGCAAATGGGATTCGATGAACGCGGCATTTTATGGATGTTCCAATATGGTCATGACAGCCACAGACAGCCCGGACCTTTCCGGTGTGACCGACATGTCTTATATGTTCGCTGGTGACAGCGCCTTCAACCAGGACATTGGAGGTTGGAACACCGGTAATGTGACCGATATGGCCTATATGTTCTTTTATGCCAGCGCCTTCAACCAGAACATTGGAAGTTGGAACACCGGTAATGTGACCGATATGTCTGATATGTTCGCTGTTGCAATCGCCTTCAACCAGAACATTGGAAGTTGGAACACCGGCAATGTGACCGATATGGCTGGGATGTTCATTTCGGCCAGCGCCTTCAACCAAAACATTGGAAGTTGGAACACCGGTAAAGTGACCAATATGGCTGGGATGTTCGCTTTTGACACCGTCTTCAACCAGAACATTGGAAGTTGGAACACTGGTTATGTGACCGATATGTCTGAAATGTTTATGGGTGCCAGCGCCTTCAACCAGAACATTGGAAGTTGGAACACCGGTAATGTGACCTATATGGCTGCGATGTTCTATTCTGCCAGCGCCTTCAACCAGAATATTGGAAGTTGGAACACCGGTAATGTGACCAATATGCTTGGGATGTTCCAGGGTGCCAGCGCCTTCAACCAGAACATTGGAAGTTGGAATACCAGCAATGTGACCGTTATGCTTGGGATGTTCCAGGGTGCCAGCGCCTTCAACCAGAACATTGGAAATTGGAATGTCGGAAACGTGTATGACGCGACAGATATGTTCCACGGTGTAATGCTTTCCACTGCCAATTACGATGCCCTACTCAATGGCTGGGATATACAAACCCTGCAGCACAATGTAATCTTCGACGGCGGATATAGCAAATATTGCTCAGGTGTAACCGCGCGTGCCCACATGATTTCATCCGATGGATGGACGATCACTGATGGCGGAGAAGGCTGTGCGCCTGTAGTCACCGCCTTCACGGTTCCTTCTACATCCAATAGTTTAATCATTCCCATCATGACTTTCACCGCCACTGACAATATCGCGGTAACTGGTTATAGGATCACCACTTCCTCCACACCTCCTTCCGCTGGCATGTTAGGCTGGTCAAGCAAAGCTCCCACTACCTATACTGTTGCATCGAGTGGAAACTACATACTCTATCCTTGGGCCGAGGACGCGGCAGGCAATGTCTCGGCAGTCTACGCTTCTCCGGCCCATGTAAGCGTAGGTAACCTGCTGCGAAATGGCGGCTTCAATGCCTACGTCGGCACTTCGCTGATCCCTCAATATTGGGTTGCCCTGAACTTCTCCGCCAACGATGGTAAAAACACCAACCCACTCTACCTCAACGAAGGCTCGGCTTCCGTCCAAATCCATGCAACAGCCAGCCCCAAAACCCTCAGCCAAACCATCCTGCTCAACGGAGCAAAGGGCGATGCCTTGACATTCTCCTTCTGGGTCAAGGGAAATACAACACCGGTTGGCAAATCCTGCATGGGTCAGGTGTTGCTTTATAAGAATAACCCTCTGACCGGCCCGGGAACCCCGGATATTCTGGTGGGCACACAGACCCTCCCGTGTCCCACAGGTACATATGCATTCACGCAAAAGAACCTGAGCTTTACTGCA